>Ga0334882_1002870_pt1 | contig 16666 bp, 20 predicted proteins | sample GraSluR1_MG_5_FD_207226 | JGI IMG/M metagenome (GOLD analysis project Ga0334882, IMG submission 207226) | Sludge microbial communities from methane-producing bioreactor in Wageningen University, Netherlands - Granular Sludge_15_04-R1 | ecosystem: Engineered > Bioreactor > Anaerobic >... | reverse complement strand
AAGCCGACCCAAAGGATACTGAAATTGCAAAGTTAAAAAAGCAATTTGAAGATATGCAAAAAGAGGCAACAAAAAAGGAGCTTACTAATAAAGCTCTTAAAATTGCTACAGAAAAGAAATTGCCCGCGGAATTAGTTGATTATTTTGTTGGAGCTGATGAAGATACTACAACAAAGAATTTGGATAAATTGGCAGATATATTTTCTAAGCATGACGAGGCTATAAAAACTGAAATATTGAAAGATGGCACTTACAAACCAGGTGGCCAGGGCAGTGCGAAACCAACTGAAGATTCCGTTAAGGGACAAATAAATTCTATATTTGGAATTAAAGAATAGAGAGGATGATAAAATATGGCAAATTCAATAGATTATGCAACTTTATTTATGCCGGTGCTTGATGCACAGATAATACAACAAGCTACAAGTGGGTGGATGGAAAGAAATGCAGGACAAGTTATTTATAATGGCGGAAGAGAAATTAAAATACCAAAAATAAGCACTGATGGGTTAGGTGACTACTCCAGAGAAGGAGGTTATCCGCGTGGAGCTGTGACTTTGGAATATGAAACCATGTCAATGGCAATGGATCGTGGAAAACAATTTTTGCTTGATTCTATGGATGTGAATGAAAGTAATTTTGTAGCCAATGCTTCTAATACTATGAGCAATTTTCAAAAGAGATGGGTTATACCTGAAGTAGATGCCTATAGGTATTCTAAGATTGCAGCTCTGGCAATTTCTAAAGGAAAAGCAAGTGGAGGATATACTCCTGTAGTTGACGACGTACTGACTAAATTAAAAACAGATATTGCGGCAGTGCAGGACATTATCGGAGATGTACCGTTAGTAATTACAATGAGTAGAACAACTAAAAATGTTCTCGACATGAGTAAAGAAATAACGAGGCAACTGGCGATTGATGCCTTCCAGTCTGGGCAATACAATACGAAAGTTTCATGGGTAGATGATTGTCCTATAATTCCAGTACCTTCAGCACGTTTAAAAACAGCATATGTATTCAATGATGGAAAAACTACTGGGCAAGAGACCGGAGGATTTGTACCGGATGAAGCAGCTAAGAATATAAACTGGATTATATGTGCTCAAAACGTACCTATAGCGGTGAGTAAAACAGACAATATGAAAATATTTGCTCCGGAGCAGGTGCAGAGCCATGACGGGTATTTGATGGACTACAGGAAGTATCATGATCTTTGGGTTCCAGATAATAAGTTTGATGCGTTATTCGTAAATGTTAAGGAGGCGCTTGCATAATGTCTTTTAAATTGCAAAATTTGAATGTTATAAGGATAGTTGAAACTGAAGCGCAAAAACAAAGGCTTATAGCGCAGGGATTTGAGGATATAACTCCAAAACAAGCACCACAGCAGGTGCCACAACAAACGCCGTCTGCACCACCTAAAGCAACTAAAAAGTAGGTGATTTTATGGAAGATAAAGATAAGGCCATTGCTTATATTAAAGGCTATTTGAATGTATCGGATAATCCCACATGGACTAAGGAGTATATTTTGGCAAATTACGGTACCGCCGTAGAGTTGTTAATTGAAAAAGCAACTAAACTCAACTCTCTTAAAACTCCAGGCGTAAAATCCATGAGCGAAGGAGGGCAATCTGTGACTTTTGCTGATGGAGAAGCCTGGAGCATAACTGATGATATTAAAACGCTTCTGCCTGCTCCATACGTAAGGATGATGGGGTGATATTATGGGAGTTCTGATTAAAAACGCCGATATTACTCTGTATAACAAATACTATGACAAAGTAGATGATATAGACAGGTACCAGAGAACTGTTGTAAGGGGCGTAAATTGGCAGGGTAAAAGGAATGCTACTGTATCGGATGGAAGTCTGAACTTAGACAATAGCATTCTTATTTTTGTTGATATAACCACCACAGAGAGCAAGCAATATATAAGTCCAAAACAGTTTAATAAACTTACAGACGAGCAAAGACTGAATTACTTTACTTTTGCTATTGGTGACAAAGTTGTGAAAGGTGAAATTGATTTTGAAATAACAGGTATAAGACCTAACAGTATAGCTGATTTGGAAAACAATTTTGATGATGTTGTAACTGTTTTAGGTGTAACACCATGGAGTGGACACTGGGAGGTGGAAGCGAAGTAATGGCGACTAAAGTTAGAATAGAAATGGATAGCACGCAAAAGATTCTACTTAAAAGATCCCTGAACCAAAATGGAGCCGCACAGGTGATGTTTACGAAAAGATGCGCGGCGGCCTTCAACGGATATGTGCCATTTGACACTGGGAGGCTTAAGGATATGAGTGTGTCCATGACTGCCACAAGCATATCTTACAATGCCCCTTATGCACGCAGGCAGTATTATTCTAATGCCGGCATGGGAAAGCAGGGTACGTCTAATGGTGGCATGAGAGGTATGCTATGGGATAAACGTTCTTGGGCTGATAATGGAGACAAGATAGTCAAGAACATAGCCGATTTCGTGGGAGGTAGAGCTGGATGATAATAGACAAGATTAGAAGTTTTGTACGAACTTGCCCATTTTTGAGTGAGTTCAATGGTGCCATAAAAGTAAATGTGGACTATTTAGATGGTGAGCCTACTGTCTATTCTATAGAGGAAATTCCAACGGAGCCGATACTGAAAAGATATATAGATGGCTCTACCAGGAGGCAGTACAATTTTATTTTTACAAGCCGTGAGAGCTATGGTGCTGATGTATTACAGAACATAGCCAATAGTGGGTTCTACGAGGATTTTATACAATGGCTTGAGGAATGCTCTGACAATGGGAATCTTCCTGTACTGGGTGATGGCAAAGAAGCATTGAAAATTGAAGCAACAACAACTGGGTACGCATTTCAAACAGATGAAAACAGCGCCAGGTATCAAGTGCAATGCCGATTAATTTATGATCAAGGGAGGTAATAAATAATGGCAGTTAAGAAAAGAAAGATGATCGCTAGTTATTTGAAAGTAGATGGTGAATTTAAGTTTTGCGGTACAGGTTTTTCGGAATTAAATGAAAGTCCTTCTGCCCAAACTTCCAGCAAGCGATATATAAACCAATCAAGCGCGACGCAGACTGTAACAGGATATGAGGCACAACACAGTTTTAATACAGATTTGATAGAGAGTGAGGACGCAATCCAGTTTATAAGGCATATTGCTGAAATGCGTCTTACAGGTGTAGATACGGAAACAGAGTATTGTATTGTAGACCTGGATAACCCAGGAACTACTGAAAATACTTTTTATGCAAGAAAAATCGGGGTTGCTGTCGCTGTAGATGATTTTGCAGACAATGACGGCGAACTGGCTATTGAAGGAAATTTCTTAGACCAGACAGACCCTATAGAAGGTACTTTTGACACAACTGCAAGGACATTTACGGAAGGATTTACAGGCAAAACATTAGAATTTGATTATACGGCAACCGGCGCAGTAACAGCTATTTCGGTAGAGGGAATAACGTATGATGATACTAACCATAAATTTGTCGGGATACCTGCCAATACAACAAGCTTTACTTTTGTAGATGGAGAAACAACTAAAACTGCAACTTTAGGCACAAGCTGGACAGTAGTATAGGAGGGATAATATATGGAAATTAATGGCGTTGAATTGCAAGATTTAGATATATTCGATTTGGATGTATTTGAAAAATTTCAAAATGAACTGGAAAAAGTAAAAAATGGTGCTGAAGAGGCTGTTAAAATCCCGAAAGTTTCAGATGCCATGAGACAGCAGTGCAAGCTGGTATTTGAGTGCTTTAATAATCTATTCGGAGAGGGGACGGACAAGAAAATTTTCGGTAATAAAGTTAATCTATTGACTTGTTTAAAGGCCTTTGAAGAGCTAGTTCAAAAGATAAATGAGCAAAAGGGCGAAGTTGAAAAGCTTGTTAATAAATATTCTCCTAACAGAGCGTCAAGGCGTGTTAAAAAGTAATGAATCTGCTTATAGATTTGGCTCCAACTACGGTTGAAGTTGATGACACAGAGTATAAAATAAATTCCGATTTTAGGACTTCAATACTCTTTGAGTTGATGATGCAGGATAATGAGCTTGAAGATAAGGAAAAAATCATTCAGGCTTTAAATTTATATTATCCTGAAATACCTGAGGACGTAAATCAAGCTGTTGATATGCTGTTGTGGTTCTATCGTGGCGGGAAGGATATCTCTAGTAATGGCAAGGGAGCGGGAAAAGGCAAAAGTACGCAGATTTATAGTTTTGATTATGATGATGATTACATTTATTCTGCTTTCTTAGACCAATACAGAGTTGATTTGCAGGATATCGAATACCTTCATTGGTGGAAGTTTAAAGCTATGTTTAAATCCTTAAAAGAGGATAACGAAATAATTAAAATAATGGGTTACAGAGCTATGGACTTGTCTAAAGTTAGAGACAAAGAACAACGAGCGTACTATAAAAAAATGAAGGATTTATATAAAATTCCTGCAAAGATAAATAAGAATGAGCAGGAAAAATTGAGTGACATTCAAAGAGCACTGATGGGTGATGGTAATGTAAATTCTATATTGTAGCTAAATTAGAAGGTGATATATATTGAAGATTTAAGATGCCCATATTGTAATCAATTATTGTTAAAAGCAGATTATATTAAGGGTGAAATAAAATGTCCTAGATGTAAAAGAATAATCAAATTAGAAGAACCAAAAGACAGAGCGAGCAACACCTTAGAGTAGTTAGCCAATGCCTGCTTTTTTATTTTATTGGAAAAGGCAGGTGATACTATGGCTGATGGACGTATAATAATTGATACTGAAATAGATAACTCCGGCATTGAAAAGGGAATGAGCAAAGCAACTGCAAGTGCCAGCTCTCAAGCGGCAAAACTTGCGGCGGAATACAGAAAACAAGGTATGTCTGCAAGTGATGCATTTAAACAAGCCTGGTCTGAAATTGAGCGGGATTCAGCGGCAAAAGGACAGCAGACAGCCAGCAATTGGAGAAATGCCCTTAGCAATATTTCTTCCGGCGCTTTGAAGAAACTTGGGACGGCTATAACAGGTATTGGCACTGGAATTGCCGCAGGCTTAGGAATGGCGGTTAAATCCGCCGCAGACTTCGATCAAAGCATGGCGAATGTCTACTCTGTAATGGCTCCAGATGAAGTTAATCAGTTTAGCGGTTCACTTAAAGATTTGGCGATTACAATGGGTGCCGATACAAAATACAGTGCTACAGAAGCCGCGCAGGGAATTGAAGAACTCCTAAAAGCTGGCGTTAGTGTAACTGATATTATGAATGGCGGCCTGAAAGGAGCCTTGTCTCTGGCAACTGCAGGAGAACTTTCTTTAGGAGATGCGGCAGAGATTGCTTCGACAGCGCTAAATGCGTTTAAAAATGATAATCTTTCGGTGCAACAAGCCGCCGACATTCTTGCAGGTGCGGCCAATGCTTCTGCAACCTCTGTATCTGAACTAAAATTCGGGCTCTCCTCTGTATCTGCCGTTGCTTCTAGTGTGGGGTGGAGTTTCAAAGATACTACCACAGCACTTGCAGAGTTTGCACAAAATGGGTTAAAAGGCCAAGATGCAGGTACCTCTCTTAAAACCATGTTAATGAACTTACAGCCAACTACAGACAAAGCCCGTGACGCAATGAAACAATTAGGAATTATTACGGCTGATGGCAGTAATAAATTCGTGGACGCACAGGGGCATTTTAAAAGCTTGGCTGAAATATCGGACGTGCTGCAAGACTCCATGTCTGGCCTTACAGATGCGCAGCGTCTCCAGTATATGCAAACTATGTTTGGCAGTGATGCCATAAGGGCTGCAAATATCCTTTTCAAAGAGGGCGCAAAAGGCGCTAATGACATGGCGACAGCTATGGGAAAAGTTGGCGCTGATGATGTGGCCGCCAAGAAAATGGATACTTTGAAGGGAGCACTTGAACAGCTTAGTGGTGCTTTTGAGACTGCGAAGATATCCATTGGTAATGCTCTTATTCCTGTAGTAAAAGTAGTGGCAGGGGCATTGCAAAGTATGATAGATGGATTTAACAAAATGTCTCCAAGTATGCAAAGTTTTATTGCTATATCTGGATTGGTGGCTGCTGCGGTTTTGCTTATCGCAGGCCCTATATTAATGTTGATTGGTTTTCTACCAGCTATAACAGCAGGTTTTTCGCTCCTTATGGGTCCTATAGGTATTGCTATGTTGGCACTAACGGCTTTTGGAGCTATAGCCGCGGTTGTTATTGCAAATTGGAGTCCAATAAGTACATTTTTCGCTGGACTGTGGACGGGTATAATTACTGCTGTTTCTGGATTTGTGACTGCAATAGTTAATTTTTTTACTGTTACGATTCCTGCGGTTTTTACTTCTTTTATAACTTTTATGTCTCAGCTTCCTGCAATGATAGGAGCTTTTTTTACGCAGGCTTTTACTGCGATCGTTGCCTGGGGAGCGAATGTATTGGCTTGGATAGCGACTACTATACCTAATATAATAACTAACATAGGTACGTTCTTCAGCGAACTCCCTGGTAAAATCGGATATGCTCTTGGATTTGCCCTTGGAACCATAGTGAAGTGGGGCGTAGACGCATGGAACTACCTAACGACCAATGTACCGAAATGGATAGAGGGAATAGGAACTTGGTTTTCTGAGCTTCCAGGACGTATTTGGCAGTGGTTATTAAATGCAATAGCAAAAATTAAAGAGTGGGGTACAAATACCTATACTACAGCAGTAAACTTTACTACTAATACCATAAATGGAATAGTAAATTGGTTTGCACAACTTCCAGGGCGTATATGGAGCTTTTTAGTTAATGTTATAAGTGGCATTACAAGCTGGGGAGCTAATATGGTTGCTCAAGGTAGCCAAGCGGCAAGTAACCTTGTTAGTTCTGTTGTGAATATTGTCTCTAGTCTGCCTGGTAAGATGCTTAGTATTGGCCGGAATATCGTTGAGGGCATTTGGAATGGAATAACTGGCGCTGCGGGATGGCTTAAGAGTAAGGTAAGTGATTTTGTTGGTGGAATAGTTGATGGTTTTAAAGCTGGTTTGGATATAAATTCCCCTTCTAGAGTTATGAGAGATCTGATTGGCCGGAATATCCCTAAAGGTATTGGTGTTGGTATTGATATGGAAACTCCGGACTTAAATAAAAAAATCCAGAACAACATTGATGATCTGACGGCAAAGCTGCGAGGAACTGTGGATTTTGAAACCGCAAGAACGACTGCACAGGTGGTAGCAAGGAACAACTATTCCATTGATAACACTACAGTTGATAATAATGATAGGTTGGATAAAATGGCTGACGCTATAAAGGATTTAGCTAAAAGGCCAATACAGACCAAGCTTGATATTGATGGGAAAGCCGTAGCTGAAGCTACAAACGAGTACCATGACAACATAAACGGTAAGAAAGTAAACTTAACTGGAAGGGGGTTGGCTTTGTAAAATGTATGGGATTAAAAAAGGCGATAAGCACAGTTATGACGATTTTAAACTTCGTATTGTAAGTAGGGAAGTCAATCCACCTTCTAAGAGAAAAATTAAGGAGACTGTCCCATTTATGAATGGATCGTATGATTTTAGCGGCATTTATGGGGCAACGGTTTACGAAGATAGAAGTTTGAAGTATGTGTTGGATCTGCGGTTTAGAAATGAACTTGAATATTTCCAGAAGAAAACTGCGATTATAAATTGGCTGCTGAGTAGAGGAAAAGAGCCGTTATTTGATGATTTTATGACTGGGGTTCACTACCTGGCGGAGTGCGAAAATGGACCTGAATTTAGTGATTATAATGTAGGAGCTGAGATTTCTGTTGAGTTTGCGGCTTATCCATTTATGGTAGGGAATACACTAGAAGGCGAATACTTGCTGTGGGATGATATAAATTTTGAACTGCCGGACTATATACAGACAACAGAGTTCCAGGTGAATGGCAGTAAAACCGTGGCAATATACCTGTCTGGAAGTAATAGCGAAGTACCTACTGTTGTAGTGGATAGCAATATATCCTGCACTTTAAATGGGTATACCACCAATTTCACGCCGAATAAAAATATGGATTATGGTTTCAGCTTGAAGCCAGGAGAAAATACAATTGATATTGTCGGAACAGGTAATATAGATTTTCAATTCAGGAAGGAAGTGTTATAGATGAGTTATGCGGATCAAATAAGGGTTGAGCCAAGCGCATATAAAATGCGCTCATTGATAGCTAACGGAATCGAAGAAAACAAAGCTATAGCTGATAATGCCAAAGAAACGGCGGATAATGCTGATACAAATGCCACAGAAGCCAAGGAACAGGTTGGAATAAACACTACACAGTGGGCAGATTACAAACAAATTATGGATGCAGACGAGGTCACGAGGCAGGGAAATGAAAATACTAGAATAAGCAATGAAAATATAAGAATTGCAAATGAAACTAGCAGACAAACCGTCTATAACGATTTTAGGGATTTTGTTAATTCTGCCGAGCAGATTAATAGGGTTCCTTATTTATTTGATGGTGGAGATTTCGGGGACAGTGGAGACCTGGGAACTTGGGTGCTAAGTATAGAAGGAGGTAGTTTTTAATGGCAGATAGTATACAATTTAGACGTGGCATTAGAAGTGCGGTGAGTCCTCTGCCCGTGGCTATGCCTGGATATATTGAAGATGAGCAAAGATTAATAATTGGTAATGGTGATGGCACTAATGCAGAGCTTCCTAACAAGGCAGATATAGATAATATTAGTTCGCGAATGGCTGATAATGTAAATTTATTAGAAATGATTGCGTTTAACCCTAAAAGATATGGAGCGATTGGGGATAATACTTTCCATTCAATAAAAGATGTGGACCCGAGTATTACTTTAGATGAAGTACAATCTTTAAATCAAAACGCCACACTAAACAATAGCATAGATTGGTATGCTATGCAAAAAGCAATAAAAAATTATAAACATATACAAATTCCTGCTGGTTATTATATATTAGACCTTCCACTTTATAAAGACGCAGATATGAGTATAAATGCAGGAAAATGTACCATAGAAGGAGTATCAGAGCGAGATGTAATCTTTTATGGACAGTTTGACAGTCCAGATGAAGGATTATTTAATTATAAAAATGAAAATGGACAATCATCATGGGGTATAGAATTAAAAAATATTTACTTTGTAGGAAATAATCATAAATTACATGCATTATCCTTTAAAAACATTAATCGTGTATATATTCATAAATGCTCAATAGAAAATTTTGATGGTGCAGGTATTTTAGGAGATAAAATACAAGACAGTTTATTTGATTTTTTTGAAATATATGGATGTGGTCGAACTAGTGGAGATAGAAGCAATATAGACGATTTAACCGATAACAGCAAAACATTATATTCTCCTATACATCTAATAAGTACAATAGAAAATGACTCTCCGAACATGGTTAGATTTAACAATGGAATGTTACAGGCAAACAAAGTATCTCCATATATTCATGTGGAGGGTGACCCATCACACTCGCCACTAGGAATATTCTTCAACGACCTTCATGGAGAATACTTTATCCCTACTTATGCAAATAAATTTGATTTATTTGATTTAAATATTTGTGAAGCTAAATTAACTGGTATTACATCAACTGGATTTAGAAAAACACTAATACAAAATGCCGGACAGGTTTCATTAAGCGATAATATTTTTAAATTAAACGAAATTGAAGTAAGTAATAATGGTGTTTTATTCTTATCAAACAGCAACGTTACAAAAATTACTTCAACTAGTCCTTATATCTACACTAATAATTGCATAATACAAACAAAAAATATAGAAGGTATCAATATTACCGGGACAACCAATTATATAAAAAATAGTAATTTTAATAATGCAAGCCCCACAACTGTACCTGATAATTGGAGCATGACAACAAACTTACTTGATTCTAGCCAAGAATCTAATAGCGGTATTTTAATAATTGGTAATAAATCTACCGCTCCAGCATGGATAAAACAAAGTAGCATAACTGTAAAACCTAATACAATATATTCAATTGTTTATGGTATATCAAAAGAAGCGAATGTAAAAACTTCTAAAATATTACTTGAAATAAAAGATTCTAACGACAGTATAATAAAAAGTATATATATTGACCCTGAATGGTCGCCTTCTTTAATAAGAAATTTATATACATTTTTAACACCAAATAATGCTGTTTCATTAAATTTTGCAATTCAACACGATGGTTCTACAAGTGCATCAGCGAATTATAGAATTATATTAGAAAAACCTTGCCTAATCGAAGGAAATAAACAAGTAGATTGGGCTTCAAATATTGAAGATTAGGAAAATCGTAAATAGTAATGGCAAGGAGCATGTAATACCTTGTACACTAGATATATTAAGAAAGGAAATGGTAAAATGGCATTACAAAAAGATATTATAATTTCCGCAAATACTAATTTATCCGGAGTATATACAGATTTCAATTATTGCACAAAAAATAAAGAAATAACTCTTCCAAAAGCTTATATAAAAATAGACGGATTAAATGGAACTAAGGAATTAATAAATTTAAGTATTGGTATATACACATCAAAGGATGGCAATAAAATAGTAAGTTATAATCAGGCATTTAAACCAGACATAACAGATGCAGCTAAAAATTTCATAAAACAGGGGTATGAATATCTTAAAACTTTAGATGAGTATAAAGATGCTATGGATTTGCTGGATGAGGGACAAGCAGCATGATTAAAATAAAGTTCATATAATTTTAATATTTACACATTCCTTTATATTTACACATTCCTTTATATTGCAGTATAATAAAAATGTTGTAATATAGGGAGGGAAATGCATGGAAATTCAAATTTTGGGATATATCTTAATTCCAATAGGAATACTGTTGTTATTTGTGGATATAAAATATTTATTATATATATTAATCTTTTTTTCAGGTTTTACCGGATCAAGCATAGTAAATTTTGGAAAAAATTTCAGCTTAATACCTTCGTATTATTTAGGTATTTTATTTATTGTTAAATATTTACTAATAATTTTTAAGAAAAAAAAGATAATAAAGCCTAATTCACTGTTAAGTTTTTTTATTTTCTTAGCCGGCTTATCAATTATAATGCCTAATTTTGTTAAAAGGGTATCAATACTGCCTCCGGGCAACGAAATTTACAGCAGTATAATAAAATTTAATGGTGAGAATATACAACAAATAGTGCATCTTATCTTTTGCTTTTTTATTTATTGGTTTGTAAAGGATTATTCCAGATACAGTGAAGATAAAGTATTTAAACTTATAAAAGTATTATATATAGGTGCTATAGCAATATGCTTATTGGGCATTTACCAAGAAATTGCATATATAAAAGGACTAAAATTTGATGAAATTTTCCGTAGTGCGGTTGGCACAAATATTCAACCACTTGAAAACTTTGTAAGAGTTTATTCTGTTACGCCTGAGCCGTCAATGTTAGCATATTTTTTAGCGCCAATGTTAGCATTAGTTGTATTTACAAACAAACAAATACTAAAGCATAGATTTATTATAGCCCTGTTAATTCTAGCGGTTGGGGTATTAACAACTGCGACGACATTTGTTTTAGGATTTTTGGCATTAATTTTTAAAATAATAATAGACAAGTTATTATTTTTAGTCTTAAAAATAAGGCATAGGCATTATAAAATAAAGCGAATATTAGTAATTGCCTTATTTGCAATGTTAATATTCGCTGTAGCAATTAGAATAAACGATAACGTTAGATTTATGTTAACTTCTCAAATTTATGATAAATTAACAATAAATAATAATATGTCTGGAGTAATTAGATCTGAGGCATTTAAAAATCATATAAGTGCTGCATTGAAGTATCCTATTTTAGGAATCGGACTCGGAAGCGCTAGAAGCAAAGATTTGTTGTCAACCTTATTGTGTAACGTTGGCTTTATTACAACAATAATATTTCTTATATATCTATTTAAGATAATTACAAAGCTAAAATATACTAATAAATTAGGCTATGGAATGTCAAACTGCATATTTGTACTATTTATATGTGCTTTTGCATCTGTGCCAGAGTTATATTATATATTTATTTGGATTTTGCTTGCCCTGGGAGAAAACTTACTGCTGCAAAATAAAAATATAACAAATGCAGATAAAAAGCCAAAAATAAAAAAGTGTAAAAAGTTAAAAATAATATGGAAGTGAATAATAGAATAATTTTGCGAATTAAGTAGGCAAGGAGTTTTGGAGAAATCCAGAGCTCTTTTTTAATACCTTAAAAGGAGATGATAACCATTTATAAATTAATAGCAGTAAATAACAGCACCGAAACAGTAATACATTACCCATCACCAAATAAAGATTCACCGCATTTAAGTAAACTGCCGTTAAAAGAGGGGTTATCTCAAGCCGAGAGCCTCTCTTTTTCTGTCTATCCGGATAGCCCTGGGTACGATAAGTTGCTTGAGTTATCGACTAGAATAAAAGTAATAGACATCCGAGACAATACCATACGATTTACTGGCAGAGTTTTAGATATATCGCCACAGATGGATAGCTCAGGGAAGTTTTTCAAGGATATTACATGCGAGGGTGCTCTGGCATACCTGAATGACACCAAGACAAGAGCAGAAACTTATCTGGGCGATCCAGCAGGCTTTGTACAGTGGATATTAGAAAAGCATAATGCAAAAGTCGAGGACACTAAGAAAATATACCCTGGTAATATAGATGTAGACGGCGGTATAGCTTATACCTGTAATTTTGATACCACTTTAAATACTATTTTAACCGTAAAAGATAAGTCCAGCATAGAGGGGAATATAAGGGTAAGAGAAGAATCCGGAGTGTTATATTTAGATTGGTTAAAAAAATTTACTCCCGATACTGTTGAGGTTCGTCTTGGCAAAAACATGAATGAAATGGTTAAGGAGAAGGATGTAACTTCTCTAGGTACTAGAATAATACCATTAGGGGCAAACAATCTTACAATAGAGTCCGTTAACGGCGATGTTGATTATATAGAGGACAGCAATGCCAGAAGTTTATATGGAACCATTGAAAAGACAGTCCAATATTCAGGCATAACCGATCCACAGGAGCTATATGATAAAGCTGTCGAGGATTTATCAAACAATACACAACCAAAATACTTGCTAAGCACCAAGGCATTGGATTTAAGTTTTATATCTGGAACAGATGCAAAAATGTTCAGGCTGGGTACTAATTTGCATTTAATCAATCCAGTTTTGAATGTGGATGACACCTATAAAATTGTAAGCTTGGATCTGGATTTATTACAACCCCATAATCCGACAATAGAGATAGCAAATAAACCCGTAACCGGAACTGGTACTATAAATGATTTAAGAAAAAACTCCATAAATAACAATTCTGTCCATAATGGTGTGCAGGTTGGAGATGATTTTGGAATCCGTATTGTAAGTGGAGACGGAAAGTTTGTAACAACTTTGAATGCCACAGAGGGTATTTCGATTGAAGATGTGGTTAGAAATTTAAAGATGTTTTTTGTGGATATTGCAAACAGTACTCTTACAATGGATGGAATACAACAGCTGACCAAGGACGGAAAGGTTGTAATTATAAACACAACAAATGACAACGGAGGATTATTCAAGATTTTTGACAAAGACGGGAATCTGGACGTGAAAATGGGTAGCGAAAATGGTACTTCTGATAATGTCGGGGGTACCTTAATTTTATATGATGGTGAAAATAGTCCTAGAGTAGAATTGGGAATTGCGACTGATGGCAATTACGGGGCTATAAACTTAAAAAATAGTTCGGGGGCTGTAAAAGTAATAGCATATGGTGATGATGGGAACGGCAATGGCATTGTTGGAATCATAGACAGCAATGGGATTAAACATAGATTTGCAACGGAAAAATATGTTCAGGATTATGTGGCGGATCATATGCCGAGTACACCGACAGAATAGAGGAGGATAGATATGAACAAAAATGATTTTAATTTAATTGTAGCAGGAATAGGGGGCATGTTAACATACTTCTTTGGTGGGTGGGATACATGCTTAATTGTACTTGTGGCATTTATGGTTTTGGATTATGCTACGGGACTTTTAAACGCATGGTTACAATGCAAATTAAACAGTAAAGTAGGATATAAAGGTATTGCAAAAAAAGCTTCTATATTAGTAGTACTTATTGTTGCGGTACTTTTAGATAGACTACTAAACAATGGAATATGGGTTTTTCGTACCCTTGTTTGTTATTTTTATATAGCGAACGAGGGTATTTCTATTTTAGAAAACTGTGGTAAGTGTGGGCTTCCACTGCCGCAAAAATTAGTTAAAGCGCTTGAACAATTAAAAAAATGAGGAGGAATGATTTTATGAACATAACTTATGATTTTGGGCATGGCACCGGGCAAGACAGAGGTGCATCTGGTTATAGAAATGAGGAGAGAGATTGCAGGGAATACGGAGTCTTGGTTATACAAAAGCTCCAGCAGTTGGGACATACTTGTTATAATTGTACGCCTGCGGCTAGTCCTGCTTTAACTTTAGGGCAGAGCCTTGCTTATAGAGTTAACAAGGCTAATTACTATAACTCTGCACTCCATATTTGTATGCATGTCAATGCATTTAAAACAGATGCCGCTACAGGGTGCGAAGTAGAATATGCTAGTGCCGCAGGGCAGACCTATGCATCCAAAGTATCGGCGGAGATATCTGCAGCTTTAGGATTGACAAACAGGGGAGCCAAGAGCCAACCTGGGCTCTACGTATTAAGGCACACGGCCATGACAGCTATTTTGATAGAGCCATTCTTCTGTGACAATAAAAATGATTGTAGTAAATATGATCCTGAAAAACTTGCAACGGCTATAGTTAAAGGCATTACAGGACAGACGATATCAAGCGGGGAACAAACTACATCTACAGCACAGGCAGTACCAAACTATGATACAAGTATCCCAACAGGGTCTAATATATTCCCGATACTAGGCTCTTTTTATATAGAGAAAAGGGCTGATGGTGACATGTCAATACATTTAGATAGAGGAAATTATATAACATTGCGTAAGGGTGGAGCACCAGAAGTGTATTGGAATAACAACCAGGGTCAGGGTGGCTCTAAGAGATTATTTTAAATTTATGGAGGTAATGTAAAAATGGAAAATGTAACAAGCATAATTGCACAGGGAATATTAAGTATTTTGGGGGCGTTAGCCTCTTATTTTATTGCGGTAGGTGTTACTTATCTAAAAAAGAAAAGAGAAGCTTTAATTGATCAGATTGGTGTAGATGAGTATAATAAAAATTACAAACTAGCCCAGGATTTATATTATTTGGTTGAGCAGAAATTTAAGTTCATCCCAGCAGCAGGGGAGCAGAAAAGAAAAGCTTTCGATAAGCTGCTAACTGAAAAAATCCCCGGGATATCCCAGGAAGAGCTTGACCATTTTAGAGAGGCTATTGTAGGTAAAATAAATTCGGAGATTAAAAGCAGTGACATATTAGCACCTGCATATGATCCAAAGAAAGATATTGCAGATGTAGCTACTACAGCAACATTAGATGGTGCTAAGGTAGCAGAGACCGTAGTACAGAAATAATTAAAACCCTACTGGGTGTAAAACCTGGTAGGGTTTATTTTTTATGTCTAAATATGGACAAAATGTTACAGAATTGTTACAATGTAATTATGATATACATATGGGGGGAATCATATTGGAAAATAAAAATATGACTAGATGTAAAGCTTGCGGTGCCGATATTGCCAAAGGTGTTAAGAAATGTCCGCACTGTGGACAAGATCAGAGAAATTTCTTTATGCGACATAAGGTAATAAGCATCATATTGGTGCTTATAATAATAGGTGCCATAGGTTCAGCCTTGAACGGTGGTGGAGATGATAAGACAGCTACCACTAACTCTACAAAACAGGATAATAAAAATACAACAGAATCTACTAATACAAGGCCTAAGATAACAGAGAAGAAATACAGCTATGATAAATTTATGCAGATCGAAATGGGCATGACATATGACCAAGTAAAAGCTATTTTGGGAGATGGAACAGAAGAATCCTCTACAGGTGATGGAGATCTTAAAACAATTACTTATAGGTGGCAAAACAGCGGTGGAAGCAATATTTCTGTAATGCTTCAAGGTGGTAAGGTTACAAATAAAGCACAGGCAATGTTAAAAAGTATGGATGCTAAAGTAACTATGGACAAATATAACCAAGTTAAAAATGGGATGTCTTATGACCAGGTTAAAAATGTTCTTGGAGAAGGGCAGCTCACTTCACAAACGAGTTTGTTAGGCACTAAATCGGAAATATATTCGTGGCTAAATTCAAATGGATCTAATATGAATGTTACATTTAACAATGGGGCTGTAGACACCAAAGCCCAGTTCCAATTAAAGTAAGAAAAAACTCCAGTTAAATTTTAACTGGAGTTATGTTTTGCAATTAATATTAGAAGCTATTGCATATTTTAATAAATCCAAAGTGTTATCTGCAAACATATTTGCAAACGGAAAATGCATATTTTAATAGCATTTCACAGTATTTAAGAATAGATAGGAAAAATAAAAAACGTTGAAAAACCTTGATTTTACAGACTCTATAGCATATAATAATATTTGTAAAATCAAATATGACAGTTC
>Ga0334882_1002865_pt1 | contig 16694 bp, 14 predicted proteins | sample GraSluR1_MG_5_FD_207226 | JGI IMG/M metagenome (GOLD analysis project Ga0334882, IMG submission 207226) | Sludge microbial communities from methane-producing bioreactor in Wageningen University, Netherlands - Granular Sludge_15_04-R1 | ecosystem: Engineered > Bioreactor > Anaerobic >... | reverse complement strand
ATATACTCTATCAAACGAAAAGGGGGCATTGTTAGTGAAAATAACAGGTATTTTTGCACCCGTTCCGACACCCTTTGCATCGGACGGATCGCTTGACATAGAAGCGTGGAGGATCAACTTAAGGATATGGAAAGAGTCTGCTCTTGACGGGATAGTAATTTGCGGATCGAACGGAGAAATGCCTTTTGTGACACAGCAGGAACGTGTTGCATTAACTGAGATAGCCGCGGAAGAAGCTGAGGGCAAACTCATGCTCATGGCTGGAGCACACTTCCCCTCAACTCGTGAAACTATTTCGTGCGCAAATGCTCTCGCCGCTGCCGGTGCAGGATCACTTCTGCTGCTGCCCCCGCATTACTTCAAAGGAAATCAGACTGCAATATTAAATTACTTTACTGAAGTTGCCGATAATTCCCCGATCCCGATATTCCTTTACAACATGCCCGCAAATACCGGGGTCGACATGGAGACAGAAACGATGATAGCAGCTTCGCTACATCCAAATATCAAGGGTATAAAAGACACTTCAGGAAACATGACTAAGCTGGGATACCTTGCCGCAGCTGCTCCTGAAGGTTTTTCAGTTTTTGGAGGCACAGGCAACTGGTTCCTTGCAGCCCTTTCAATGGGCGCCTGCGGAGGCACGATGGCCGCCTCTATCCTATACCCGAACACATGCAGGAAAATATATACCTCATTTCATGAAAACAACATGAAAGAAGCAATGGAACTTCAGTCAAAGCTTCTCCCCGTAAGCGACGCCCTGACACGCAGGTTCGGAGTGCCCGGACTGAAGGCGGCGCTTGACAGCAAAGGTATGAAAGGCGGCCCATGCAGATCTCCGCTGCTCCCTGTATCGGATGAAGTTAAGAAAGAGATCATAAAGATACTCGATAATTCCGGCCTCGATAAGTATGAGACCTGGAGAGGATAATTTTCTTATTTTAACGAGGAGGTCATGAAATGGAAGATAAAAAAGTTCTTACCCTGCTTCTGGGTAGTCCCAGAATTGGCGGAAACACAGAAAAGCTAGCGGACGCCCTGGCAGAGGGAGCTGCTAAAAAAGGCTATGAGGTCAAAAAAGTCCATCTTGCAGCTTTAACACTTAAAGGATGCCTTGACTGCAGAAAGTGCTGGAGTACAGGCAAGCCCTGTATACAAAACGATGACATGGACCAGGTATACCCTGACATAGAGGCTGCATCTGTTGTAGCCTTTGTTTCCCCTTTATATTTTTATTCCTGGTCCTCACAGATCAAACCAGTGTGGGACAGGCTCCTACCCTACTACATGCCTGGAGCACTGCGTACAACACCGTCCAAAAAAGCAATTCTCATTGCTGCCGGAGGGGATACGGAAGAGAGTGTCTTCGATGGAATGCGTGTTTCATTTAAGCTTGCCACAAATTTTCTGGGATGGGAAGTTTTAGGGGAGATCTGCGCTACAGACACTTACTCAAGAGGAGATATCGAAGCCAAAGGTGCAAAGTGGGTCGAAGACGCAAAGAAGCTTGGCGCTTCGCTATAACGGGATCATTAAGCTGATCGCAGTTATGGATCCATATTTTACTGAATGACTGATTCCTTATCTCCTGTATCTGCTAAAACACCGACTGATACAGGAGATATTTATCAAGTGTTAGGAATGATAACGATGGATCATAACCTTCGTCACAAAAATAATCTGACTGAAGAATCTTTCTATTTATCCCCTGAAAAAGCAACTAAAGCAAATCTTTCCGGTTTGCCTTTGGTTACAGTTGTTGTTCCCTCTTATAATCAGGAAAAACTCATTCACAAAACACTTCTTGCCTTGGCAGACCAGGATTATCCAAACTATGAGATTTTTGTAATAGATGACAGTTCGACTGACTCCACAGCTAACGTTGTACATGATTTTTTCACCAGCTGTAATTGCAGAGGAACACTTTTAATTTTTACTCAAAATGGCGGTTCTGCCAGATCAAGAAACAAGGGGCTCACAGACGCGCGGGGGGAATACATTATTTTTGTCGACGGTGACGACATTCCTGAAAAAGATTACATCTCTAATTTGGTGAATACCGTAGTCACCAAAGAGAAATGCTTTGATGCAGCTTTCTGCGGCTTTACTGAAGTAGATGCGAAAAACGGCAATAAAAAAACTGTGCTCCCGGGAAAAGACAAATTGACAGACAAAAGACCATATGAAATAGCGATAATGCGGACATTAAACAAAATACCTCTGTCGTTTTGGGCAGCAATTTACAAAAAAGATTTCCTGGTCGAGAAAAAAATCCTATTCAACGAGCTATCAAGTTCAACATGCGATGTTAATTTCGTGATTAAATCGCTTCTATTCGCTGACTCCGTATCTTTCATAGATAAAAGCCTGTATAACTACATCATTCATCCTGCTATGCTGAGCAAAAAAAGACTTGATCCGGAACACAAAATAAAACGTTACAGGGGGATAGTTGCAGACATAGAAGATCTCTACCTGTCTTTCTCACAATTTACTGACGTTGAAATTATCGAATCCCTTGTAGAGGAGCACCTTGAACCACAGTGGCATATAAAACATTTGTCTTACTTTGCGATGATCGACGATAAAACTGCTTTCCGCAAAAAACTGAAAGATCCAGAGACAGCAAGATCCCTCCGCCGCAAAATGTTCAATTTTAACTACAATGTCGAAGTCACAGGCAAATCAATTTTAGTTTTTTTGATGCCTTCAATTTTTTATTCTTATTATAAAAACAGGAACAATTTTTCCTGAATTATTCACTTTCACTTTGGTTACCCTTGAAAGGGTAGGCGGAATATATCCCGAGCATCGTCCAAAAAACGACAGAAAGATCCCTTCTCATGTCAAACAGTGATTCTCCGGCTATGCCGTAAATCAACTGGCCAAAGAAAACCGTAAAAAATACAACGCTCCATGGAAAATCTTCATTTAATCCTTTATTTATATAGTGCCTTGCGATACTTGTTACCGGTAAAATCAGTGCAGATATGAACAACAGCATCCCGAAGATCCCGGTTTCACAAGCCACCTCCAAATACATATTGTGCGGATGAGTATATATTCTTGAACTGCGCCAATCCTTTGCACCATATCTTTCAACCAGGAAAGCCTTGTGTATCTTAGAGAACTGATTGTGCCCGTGTCCCAGAACAGTTTTTTGTTTTACGGCAGCTATTGCTGTCTCCCACACTTCTACCCTGTTGCTTGTAAGCTTGTCGAGATTATCGATACCGGTCATCTGGCTTAATTCGATATTTAATCTTTTTACCAAAGAACCGTTTCCGTTCAGGTTTACTATGAAAGCAAACAAAACCAAAAGCACAGAAGAAAAAATTAGCAGTTTAAAGACTTTGACACTGTATATATTCTTAATATAGACCAACATGATGACCAACTGAATAGAACATACAAGCCAGCTGATCGAAGAGAAAGAGAGCATAAGAGAGACAAAAATTAGGCAAAATACAACGGCCCTCAGAAATATATTTTTACAATAAAAAACAAAATTCATAAAAACAAGAGGGAATATGATAACCAGATAAAATCCTATAATGTTATGATTAAAAAAGGTATTAGTTGAAAATTTAACACTATTGATTTGAGTTGCAATCAACCATAACAATCCTAATATATTGATGGCAGAAAAAATATTTACGAATTTCTTTCTTGTTTCCTCTGAATTTAAAATTCTGCCTGCCAAAAGAAAACCGATCAATATTTCAAGAGATATTGAGGAAGCTCTCAGCCAGTCAGAATGGCCGTCTGTATTTATGAAATAGACGACAACCGAAAACAGGAAAAAAACGGACAACAGATAAAATAACTTTTTGCCCTCACCGGTGAAGGAAGGCAACGGACTTTCTTTGTACTTACATTTTATAAAAATCAACAAAAATAGTGACAGAGCCCAGCCAATGTAGTGAAATATCGGGCCAAACATTGTCATTGAAACACCCAGTGTGAAGATATAAAAAACCAGCTTATTTACATTATTTCTATAATTTTCTTCCATTCTATTCACCATCGTTTGAAAATCTGCCACAAAGGGCAGATCTGTATAATTTTAAAATGCCATCGGCCATTTCATTCATTCCAAAGACTTTTATTTTTTTTTCGTCGTAAGACCTTAAACCAAAAATTTCTTTTTTTATTTCTTCAGCCCAGGAATCTACATCGCACGGGTACGGCATATTCTCTGTTGATCCGAGTATCTTTTTAACTTGTTCAATATTCGACGCTATGACGGGCAATCCTATTTGGAGAGCCCTTGCAAGCACTAGACCGTATCCTTCGCTGAGGGAAGGAAAAAGGAGACATGATGATCTCGCCATAAATTTATCTGCCTCTTCCGAGTAACCGTGAAAAATTATTTTGTCCTCTATACCGAGTGCAGTTGCTTGTCCTTCCAGTTTTTTCCTTTCCGGACCATCACCAAGAACATTAAGGACCCAATTTTCATCTTTTAATTTTCCAAGTGCTTCAATAACAGTATTTAACCCTTTTATCTTAGTCAAACGTCCCACAAAAATAAATTTGTTTTTGCCCCTGTTTTCGGGGTCCCACTTTATTGTCGGTTCAGGAAGAGCGACTGGTATTACCGAGTGGGCTTGGGGCAAGAAATCTCTGATATGATGCTCCACAGTTTCACTTACAGAAATAACATATCCCGCGTGTTTCAATGGTACCAAACCATAATTAAGGCTGTAGCAGGCATGAGCAGTGTATATCCACGGTATTTTTGTTTTGGATGATGTCCGCCATGCTATCCAAGCCGGCACTCTCGAATGTGCGTGTATCAGCTGCCATCCTTCTTTCCTGATCCATGAGGATATTTTCACCGAACAGCCCATTGCAGTAATAGGGTTTTTTTTATGAACAGGGAGTTTTCTGTGCGTGACTTTGCCTGAGAGTTGCCCTTGCATCTGGCCTCCGTTGGATATGACCATAACATCGTGACCTCTCTCTGCCAGCTCGTTAGAGAGATCGATGACGTGGCGTTCCACTCCACCGATATCCAATTCAGGCAATATCTGGATAATTTTCATTTTTGCACTTCCTGTCCTACTTTTTGATTCTGGCTATTTGCTTTCAGACAAACTCCCCGAAACATTTTTTATTCCGGCAGGAGGAAGATATGGGACCAGAGCCTTGAGTAGTTCCTGATTTCTGATCTGCCTCGCCAGATTTAGAAGCTCCATCAGCTGTTTGGCCTGAGGCCTTATGGTAAAGGACCGGTACAACTGATTGATGGCGTTTGCCCAGTCCTGTGGATCCTTGGTCACCTTTGCTACTGCCATCAGATGATTGGCATACTGCTCCTCCGCCTCATCTTTTGTCATTGCTTTAGCTTTTGCTTTTTTTATGTAATCAGCCTGCAGTTCTGACTTATCGGTATCTGCCGCATACCTGAGGTATTTATCTCCTGCAAGTCCGTTCCCGAGAAATATAAGGCCAAATACTGATATCGTACAAATAAAGACTCCCAATATCCTGTATATTGATGTATGTCTTACCTCTGACCATGAATAGCTGAGTGGCAGCAGTTCCCTGTTTGCTATTGCAAAAGCCAGCGAAAGCCATACTACGTTCTCTATCCGGTGGAAAGGCCTGCTGAATATTGCGTCGAAGAGTATGAGAAAAAGCATCGCACATGCCCATGAGGCTTCCAGAGAAAGCATTTTTTTCTGAGACAGGAATTTAATGAATCTCCACATCCACCAGACTGCAGCTGATAAAAGGAGTATCGTTCCAAATATTCCAAACTCGGCAAACCACTGGAGGTACTCATTATGAGCCCAGTATGTAAACTGCCATTCCATCTCAGGGTCTTTCTGGAAAGCAAGCCTCTGCCCCTCGAGGTAATGCCACTTGTAGTGGCCTATGCCGACACCTTTTACCGGTTGTTCCATAAATATCGCCCAGCTTGTTTTCCATATGCCGCGCCTTTTGCCAAATGTCCTGGTGTTCATTACCATATCCATAGTTTTGTTAAGGAGGGCATAAGCCCTGCCAAATCCAAAATAACTCATCCCTATGTTTAGTGCAAGCATCAGCAGGACTATCGCAACACCCTGCCCTACCCTTTTCAGCATTTGTTTCCTGTCGTTCTGCATAAATATGATCGAGATCATTACAGTACCAGTTATTAAGGAGAGGAAGCCTGCCCTTGTCGTCGAATTCCACATTCCCCATGAATTAAGGGCAAGAAGTCCCATGTTGATGTACCTCAACATGGAGGGGCGGTTTGTTTTGGCTGAAATGTCCTTTGAAAAAACTTCTGAATAAGCGGCATTAAGGTATATTCCGTTCATTACAGCCATTGCCATCCACAGTCCGAACATCTCCTGCTGGCCTGTGTTTCCGATGTAGTTGCCTGGCACATTCATGATGAAGGGAAAAGGTCCGTTCATATTTCTGATAAGCAATTCCGCAAAGACCACATTTATGCCCGCGTTAATGTTCGCGATCCAAAGAATAGTCCTGTGGGCTTTTGCATCTTTAAAAAGGTTGAATGAGAAAATATAAATAGCAGTCAGAGTCGCGAAGAAGAACCATTCCTTCATGTATGTCGACCAAGAGGAAATATCGACCCACATTGTCTGGATCGAAATATATCCCAGCATTATGAGCCATAAAAAACCAAAGAGATCTATCCTGAAACCTGTCCGTTCATTACCGTACAGCGCAAGGGATATGCCTCCTATGGCTGAAATTATTGCAACAGGGACCATGGCAAATGTCCATTTCATGATATGGAGCGTATCAAACCAGCTTATGCCTGAATAGATTAGATTTGGAGCTCCAAGCGAGATAAATATCAGGAAATAAAAAATGATCGGATCGACAACACTTTTAAGCTTCGAATTTTCAGACCGATTTATATTTACAGTACCTCCGGAAAGGTTTGCGGAGGGCATTTCAGTCGTTGCTAAAACCTTTGATTTCATTTGCAGATCCCCTTCGATTAAATTAATCTTCAGCGGTTGCCTATGAACAGGGAAAAGAAATAATTATGAATTGAAATACAGTCGAAGCCGTATCAGTAATGGCCGCTAAGTTTGTTTTCAAACCTCGCATATTCTTTGAAAAAGATGAGGTCCACTTTACCCGTCGGGCCATTTCTGTTCTTTGCCACGATCACTTCAGAGGTGTGGTCTACTGTCTCACCTTCCTGGGCGTAGTATGCCTCCCTGTAAAGGAATATGACCATGTCTGCGTCCTGTTCTATAGCACCGCTGTCGCGAAGGTCGGAAAGTTGCGGTTTCTTGCTTCCGCCGCGCTTTTCAACATCCCTAGAAAGCTGTGAAAGGGCAAGGACAGGCACTTTAAATTCTCTCGCTATACCCTTGAGGGCTCTGGATATTTCAGACACTTCCTGCTGCCTGTTTTCAATTTTTCTTGCAACGTTCATAAGCTGGAGATAATCAAGTACGACCAGCCCTTTGCCCGACTTGTGCTTTGCAAAAAACCTCCGACATCTGCCTCTGAGGTCAAGCGTGTTGAGTGTCGAGCTGTCGTCAATATAAATTGGGCTTTTTGACAGGTTTGATGCAGCTTTAGAAAGATCCTGCCACTGTTCGTTCTGAACCTTGCGTGATTCAAACATCTGTCTGAGATTGACCCTGGATTCAGCTGACAGCATCCTCTGCGCTATCTGTTCAGCAGACATTTCAAGACTGAACATCAGGACCGGAATGTCTTCCTGGAGGGCAGCGTGCTGCGCAACATTAAGCGCAAAAGCTGTTTTACCCATAGAGGGCCTTGCAGCAAGAATGTAAAGGCTGCCTGGCTGCATTCCCCCCGAAAGTTTGTCAAAATCGGTAAAACCTGAGGGAACTCCGGTGATATCCAATCCTCCGGCCAACCGCTTCTCAATTTCCCCGATAGCTGACGTTACAACTTCTCTGGCTCCCTTTAATCTTGAAGTCCTGCCAGACCTGGCTATCTCGAAGACTTTTTGTTCTGCAGTCTCCAGTGCCTCGTCGATCCCAATCTCCTCGGAATAACCCATCCGTGATATGTCTGTCCCAACAGTTATGAGTCCTCTGTGTACAGATTTATCTCTTACGATCCCTACATGATATTCGATATTTGCTGTCGTTGTGACTGCATCCATAAGTTCTGCAACAAATGGAAGTCCGCCCAGCCTCTCTTCAAGTCCAAGTTTTTTTATCTCTTCCCTAAAGGTGAGTGAGTCTACGGCATTGTTCTGCTCGGCCATAGAGGCTATTACCTCAAATGCCGTCCTGTGTCTCGGATCGTAGAAGTCATCGGCTCGCAGACCTTCAATAACAATAAGCAGGGAATCCCTGTCGATGAGACATGAACCGAGCACCGAGCGCTCGGCTTCAAGATTGAAAGGAGGTATCCTGTCAAATTCCCTGTTGGTGCTCAATTTATTCCGGCTCCACTTTGAGTGTCATTTCGGCTTCTACACCGGTATAAAGTTTTGCTTTAAACCGGTATTCGCCAGTCTGTTTGACGGTCTCTTCCATTTTGAGGTCTTTTTTATCAACAGGCACAGAAAATTGTATAGCCAAAGCTTCCGCGATCTGAGCTGTCGTTACGCTTCCAAATAGCTTTCCGCCTTCACCTGTATTGACCTTTATCCTGACCACTTTGCCTCCAAGTTTTTTCCTGGCTTCCTCGGCAATTTTTAATTTTTTATCATCTTTTATCTTCTGAGTCTTCTGCATCTGCTGAAGCTCGCGTACCTTTCCCTCTGTGGCTTCATCAGCAAGCCCCCTGGCGATGAGAAAATTACGGCCGTAGCCGTCAGCAACTTCGAGAAGTTCACCCTTTTTCCCAATTTTATTAACATCCTGTTTAAGAATCACTTTCATTCTTTTTCCCCCTTATCCTAGTACGTAAATCGTACCAGATATCAAAGATTCCAACCATAGACAAAATATACGAGACCGGAGAGAAGAGGACACCGAACAGGGAAAATGTCAATTTCAACACTCTCGCGATCCTCCTGGATGACATATAGTACCAACATAGTGACAGCCCTTCAAGCATAAATATGGCCCTGAGAACTTCCATAAGGTTGGCAGATGCCACCCTGAATACCCTTTCATCGGGGAAAGCCTTGCCCGCAAGATCCATTATCACCGCGGCAACCAGCGCCCAAAAGAGGTTTTTGGGGAAACGCCATGTTTCAAATTTGGGCAGACGGGGTAAAGGTTTTCCTCCTGATCTGGTAATTATGTATGAAACCGCCCAGTAAGTCGCAAATGTATCTATCGCTGAGAAAAAAATAATCATGGACGGCATCAGAAGTGAAACTGTCTCTGCCATAGCCAGTGAGTAATTTTTAATTATTTCGTCTGAGGCTCCTATTCCACCTGATGAAAGTTTGCTCGCGAATGAAGAGACTATCTCCAGCGCTGTCTCAGGGGACATTGTAAATGGGTTCATCCCCGAAAGGTTTGTAAAGGTGACCAGCAGGATGATCTTGTCAGTAATTGAGGCAATTACAGAAAGAAGGATGAAATCTATCCCTTTTTCAGTTCTTCCGGAAATATAGCCAAAGGTCACGCCCAAAAAACCAAACTCCAAGGCATACATAAAAGCAGGGATGCTTCCAAAAAGCATAAAGACAAATACAGAACCAAAGAGGATCCCTAACAGCGACTCACGTAATCCCTGCCTTATTTCAAGGATCATAAACGGGACCGGGGCTATGAGTATCAGGAAGGGGGATGCAAGAGCAATGTACATTCCTCCCGAGAACATTACTATGCTCAAAAGTATCCACGACAACCATTCAAAAATAATTTTCGATTTCACTTTCCGACCCCCACAAAGACAATAAAAAAAGAGAGAGCCCTGCGGCCCTCTCCCAATTATACAGCACAGACTCAGTTTTTAATCTGATGTAAAAGGCAAAAGCGCAATTATTCTTGCCCTCTTTATAGCCCTTGTGAGCTGGCGCTGGTGCTTGGCACAAGTACCGGTAACTCTTCTTGGCACTATCTTGCCGCGTTCTGTAATATATTTTTTAAGTTTTTCCACTTCTTTGTAATCTACATGCTCAATTTTATCTACACAGAAATGACAAACCTTTGGCCGACGCTTACGGCGTTTGCGGTTAAAATTTGAACTGTTTTCCATCAAAGACTCAACCCCTTCCTAGAATGGTATCTGTACATCTCCAGGTCCTTCGGTCCCGCCCATTTCAGAAAAATCAAGGGGGAATTCATCTTCAAATCCTTCTTCTTCCCTCAAGCTTCCCATATCACCGCCGGAGACCGCATCAGAATGCGTTCTGGCGCTTCCGGGATTCTGTTCAGAGTGAGAAATGGATACTGAAGACCCCTCATCTTCCCTGCGGCCTGAACCGAGGAGAACTATATTCTCAGCGACTACTTCCGTCACCCATCGGTGCTGTCCTGTCTTCGGGTCGTCGAAATCACGGACGCTTATGCGCCCATCAACTAAAACAGGACGCCCCTTTTTGAGGTAGCGTTCGCAGATATCTGCCGTAAAGCCCCAGGCAGAAACATTTACGAAGTCAGTGTGGCTCTGCAGCTCTCCAGTCGCCTTGTTTTTCCACTGGCGGCCTATCGCCACAGTTATCCTTGCTACCTTCTGCTTATTCGGAGTAAATCTCACGTCAGGATCTCTTGCCAGGTTACCCATAATGATAACCTTGTTGTATCCGCGAGCCATGACGTTTACTTCTCCTCCAGGTTAACGACCATCTGACGTATAACCTGGGGTTTCAGGCTAAGGAGACGTTCCATTTCCTTGACCTGTGCGGGGTCGAGCTTAAACGTATACAGAACGTAAAAACCCTCGAGCTGTTTTTCAATGTGGTAGGCAAAACGCTTTTTGCCCCAAAGATCCACCTTTTCCAACTCTGCTCCCAAACCGCGCACGACCTCGGCAATATCTTCTGATACCATTTTATGGTCTTCAAGATCTGCCTGAAGAATCACAACCATTTCGTAAGATCGCACGTACTTCACCTCCTCCCTTTGGACTCTGGTCTCTTTTCAAGAAAGAGACAGGGACATACAATCAAGTACTATAACACCGAAGTTTGACTAGTGCAAGACATCGTTTGAAGTTATCTCTATCTTGTAGATGACTTCGCCGGAGAGGACCAGGTTAAACTGTTCCCTCGCAAGTCTGGCAATACCCTCCGGGGTGCTGTAGTATTCAATTTTCTGTTTGAGCTCCTGTGATTTTCTCTCCTCAGCAACAAGTTCTTCCATTCTTTTATCCAGGGTACCAGAAAGGACATCTATCCTTTCAAGCTCCTTGAAGAAAGAAGTAAGGAGAACTGCTATAAGAAATGTCACTGCGGCGGCAAATATGATCCACCGCAACCTGGGAGCTTTCATGATCTGTCAGCTAATAAACTTTCAGCTCTTGCTACATCTTTTCAGGAGCAGAAACTCCAAGCAGTCCAAGCACATTTTTAAGTGTTATCTTTGCAGCCTCCATAAGCAGGATCCGTGTTTTCATAACAGGCTCATCAACACCTAGGATGCGCTGGCTGTTATAGAACGAATGAAATGCTTCCGCAAGCTCGGTTGCATAGTATGCGATCCTATGCGGTGCAAACTCGTCAGCAGACTTTTCCACTTCCTCAGGAAGTCTTGAGATAGCCTTCGCAAGGTTTATCTCTGACTGGTCCGTTACCAGGGAAACGTCGAACTCCTCTATACGGGGCAACGCTACCCCTCTCTCCTCAAGTTCACGATATATGCTGCAAATTCTTGCATGGGCATACTGAACGTAGAAGACCGGGTTTTCGGAAGTCGCTTTCTTGGCCAGCTCGAGATCAAAATCAAGAGTGCTGTCGCAGCGGCGCATGACAAAGAAGAACCTTGTTGCGTCTACTCCGACTTCATCCATTATCTCTCTCAGTGTTATTATCGTTCCGGCACGCTTTGACATCTGGACCGGTTTTCCGTCCCTGAGAAGATTGACCATCTGTATCAGAAGTACATCGACAGCATCGTCCGGATGACCAAAAGCCTTGTTGACCGACTTAAGTCTCGGCACATATCCGTGGTGGTCAGCACCCCAAACATAGATCAGCTTTTCGAAATTTCTGTCGTACTTGTTTTTAAGATAGGCCACATCGGATGTGAAGTATGTCGGCACTCCATTAGTCCTTATAAGGACCCTGTCTTTATCATCCCCGAAAAGGGTGGACCTGAACCAGAGGGCGCCTTCTTCTTCATATGCGAAATCCCTCTTTTTGAGTTCTTCCATCGCCGGTTCTACCTGACCATTGTCATAAAGTGACTTTTCTGAGAACCAGACGTCAAAGGTCACTCCAAATTCTTCCAGATCCTTTCGGATCATTTCGGTAACAATTTTGCCTGTTTCGACAGAGAAAAATTCAGCTGTCTCTTCCATTGGTCTTTTCGCTAGTTCATCACCATACTTTTCAACGAAGGACCGGGCAATGTCTGTCATGTAGTCTCCATGATAACCGTCTTCGGGCATGGGCGCTTCGTCCCCTCTTCCGAGAGCATCAAAGTAGCGGGACTGGGCTGATTTACCCAGAAGTTCCATCTGCAGGCCGGCATCATTTATGTAGTATTCACGTTCAACATCCCATCCGGCAAAGTCAAGTATCGAGGCTGTTATGTCTCCAACTGCAGCACCGCGGCCATGCCCCATGTGCAGCGGGCCCGTTGGGTTGGCGCTTACAAATTCCACCTGGATCCTTCGGCCTTTGCCTGAGTTGACCCTTCCGTAATTTTCATTTTGGGTTATTGTGCTTTTTACCGTCTCAGTGATCCAGTTTGAGGCAAGTGTAAAGTTGATAAAGCCGGGACCTGCGACCTCTGCCTTTTCTACGATCTCTCCAAGAGGCACATTGTTGACCAATTTGTCTGCGAGTTCCCTGGGCTTAATTCCGAAAGGCTTCGCAAGCTGCATCGCAATATTGGTCGCCCAGTCACCATGTCCTGCCTGTCTTGGGCGCTCAAGGCGAACCATAAACCCTTCTGGCAATTCCTGACCGGCTTCTTTTGCTATAGATTCCACTGCTCTTTCCAGTAACTGTTTAAGCTCTTCTGTCATGTTCTGCAAAGTCAAACACTCCTTAAAAATAAAAGACTTTATTTCCTGAAAGGAAGATCAAGGACAGGCCATCTCATACAGGCTGCAAGTTCTTCCTTCAAAATTGCTGCAAGGCGGTCATCTACGATAACGCTTTTTACTGTCCATGTGCTGTCCGCGACCAGCTGGGCTTTTTTGGGCCAGTGTGTGATCGATTCCCTTAGGACAGCTTTCGTCCCTTCCCCAAGTTTTTTGAGCGGGGGGGACTGGATCATTTTATACCCTGAGGGCATATTCATCCTTATTTTCTGGTCGATTATGAAAGGAAAACGCAAAGTGTAGCTGTTCTCTTTTCCTATCATCTCTCCGACTCTTGATGGGACTCCTCCCGGCAGACGCAGCAGGAGATCGTTCCCGAGCATTATTCCGGGAACACATTTTACTTTGAACTCAAGTTTGTAACCTGTCTTTGAAGGTTCCACCGAAAGGGGGTCAAGAACCATGCCCGGTATGGCAAAGTTGACCCTTTTTCTTATAAAATCACTAAGTCCGCTCTGTGAGGGCAAATATCCATCAGACATCAGCTGTGCCCAGCCACCGCTCACTGTTATCGTCAATGTTCCCTCCGCAGAACCTATCTCGTTGAGATCCAAGTTCCAAAGAAACCCGAGCTTGTGATCGGCAGGGCTGCCGGAACTCACAGTCATTTTTTCAAAATCTCCATCTTTGAGCCGGTAAAGAAGTGTTCCGGTCACAGAGGGAGCCGTTACTCCGTAAGCAGATGTCTGTCCTGCCTGATAAAATTCAGTTTTGCCTCCGTTTGGAGACAGCTCGAGGACAGGTGATGTCCAAAGGCTTGCAGAACCGGGACTCTCTTTGTCCAGTTCCATTGATGCCTGCCACCATATCTTTGTCTCCCATCCGAGGGAACTCAGCCATTTATTAAGTATCAGGGTCTGTTCCCATGGAGTCCATGGGCCCTCTTCAGGGATATTTTCAGGCGATCTGACCCAGTTGTGGGGATACCCTGATAATTTCTTTGAGGGCTGTGCTATCCATTCCATCAGCTTCAGGCCGGTCTTAGTTTTGTCTCCGGATGATATCGACTTTGGAGGAGCAATAGACGGGAAAGTATGTACAAACTCACTCATAGCAGAAAGGCTCTGGTTGATCCCTTTCCTTGAGCTGAAAGATAGGCTCGGCCTTTTGTAAACAACAAAACCCTCTCCGTCCCATTTTTCCTGATTCATGACTGTCCATTTGAATTTCTGCTGTCCTGATGATTTGGTGACTGAAGGGTCTTTTATATCTCTTCCGTGCCAGTAGAGTTCCCTTCCTTCCGGGAGCTCTGCAGTTACGTTCTGTTCCCATATAGGGAGGGGGCCTGCCATATCTATTGTTTCATCTATACCGTAACGTTTTTCATGCTTCGTTCTTAAAATGATAACAACGACTCTTCCGACAGCTTCATCGGGAGTGCTGATTTTTTTAACCAGTGCCCCACCGTTGAGTCTCTCTTCAGAGAGCAGCAGTTCACCCTCTTTCATTGAAGTCATTGGATTGTACCAGGCGGCTTCCAATATTTCCACGGAACCATTTGCAGGAATAGGCAGTTTAATATCTTTCAGTTGATCCGGAATGCTCTCTCCTGTGAGAACAACATAGTAGAAGGTGTCTTCCATCGTCCCGTCGTTAAGCATCCTGAAATCATTGTTCTTCAGCCAGACTACGGAGGTAGCCCCGGTGAACCCCTCAATTGAAGGAACTTCCTTGTTGAGCCTCCTGATCTCTTCCGAGGTGTTCCACGCCTCTGTCTCAGCAGGCAGAACTAAAAACGCTGACAGCAGTGTCAGAAATAGTGCAGTCAAGCTAAAAAAACGTCTCATCAAATACCTCCCGGTCATCTGCCGCAGCATTGCTTGTACTTTTTACCGCTTCCGCATGGGCAGGGATCGTTGCGTCCAACCTTGTTGACGTTTACAATTGGCTGTGTTTTTTGTGCTGTTGCAAGTGTTCCCGGGTTTTCCATGTCTTCGCTGTAACCAAGCGTATCCGGTATTTCCAGTGCATCCCGGCTTTCGATCCAGTTTGTTCGGCTCTTTTCTTTATCTTTGTTTACGACCGAAACCTTAAGAGCAAACTCCGTGATACCCTCCCTGATCTGTACCAGCATTGTCTGGAAAAGGCTGAAAGACTCGAACTGATACTCAAGAAGCGGGTCTTTTTGGCCTATTGCCCTGAGCCCTATTCCTCTTCTGAGTTCATCCATCGCCAAAAGGTGCTCTTTCCAGTTCGTATCAAGGACCTCAAGGAAAATATAACGGAATATCTGTTCTGAGACTTCCGGGCCAAGGTCTTCTGTTTTCTGTCTGAAACGTGATCTGATCTCTTCCAGGATTATCGGCTTTGCCTGTTCAAGGTCTTCTTTCGTATCGACATTTTCTATGTGCTTCGAGATCCCGGGCCAGAAGAGTGCGTTGAGTTTCACGCTTACCGACTGTATGTCGGGCTCGGCATTATCATTGTCTCCAAAGACTTTATCTAAAAGGGACTGCGCCGTATCTTCCAGGACAGCAAGCATTCTGGAAGATATATCCTTATCATTCAGTATTTCGCTTCTTTCCTTATAAAGGGCTTCGCGCTGCTGGTTCATAACGTTGTCGTAGGCAAGGAGCTGCTTTCTGATGTCAAAGTGCATCTCTTCGACTTTTTTCTGGGCGTTCTCAATAGCTTTAGAAAGAAGTGAGTGTTCAATGCACTCTCCCTCTTCCATACCAAGCTTTTCCATAATTCCCTGGACCCTGTCTCCTCCAAACAGGCGGATCAGGTCATCTTCAAGCGCTATATAAAAACGGCTCTCTCCCGGGTCGCCCTGTCTTCCGGAACGGCCTCTGAGCTGGTTGTCTATTCGTCTCGATTCATGCCGTTCGGTACCAATTATTCGCAGGCCTCCGGCTTTGATCACAGCTTCATGTTCTTCTGAGCAAAGTTTTTTGAATTCTTCCAGAACATCTTTGTACTCTACGTCGTTATCCTTTATATCCAGACCCTTTTTCTGCATTTCCTCACGGGCCATGAACTCAGCATTGCCGCCGAGAACGATGTCTGTTCCACGTCCGGCCATGTTTGTCGCAACAGTTACTGCTTTGAGGCGGCCGGCCTGGGCAACTATCGATGCTTCTTTGTCATGGACTTTGGCGTTGAGGACGCTATGGGGGATCTTCCTTGCGCGAAGCAGTCGGCTGACCTTCTCGGAATTTTCGATAGAGGTGGTACCTACCAGGACAGGCTGGCCCTTTTCATATGCTTCAGATACCTCGTCGGCAGCAGCGTTGTATTTCTCCGGCACTGTCCTGTATATTGCATCGTGATGATCATGTCTTACCATCGGCATATGTGTCGGGACAAGTATGACTTCGAGGCCGTATATCTCCTTGAACTCTTCAGCTTCTGTGAGTGCGGTACCTGTCATTCCGGCAAGTTTTTCGTACATCCTGAAGTAGTTCTGAAGCGTGATAGTTGCAAGCGTCTGATTCTCCCTGCCTACCTTTACACGTTCTTTGGCTTCAATGGCTTGGTGAAGACCATCAGAATACCTGCGGCCAAACATAAGTCTGCCTGTGAATTCATCAACAATAACGATTTCTCCGTCCTTAACT
>Ga0334882_1002863_pt1 | contig 16701 bp, 19 predicted proteins | sample GraSluR1_MG_5_FD_207226 | JGI IMG/M metagenome (GOLD analysis project Ga0334882, IMG submission 207226) | Sludge microbial communities from methane-producing bioreactor in Wageningen University, Netherlands - Granular Sludge_15_04-R1 | ecosystem: Engineered > Bioreactor > Anaerobic >... | reverse complement strand
GATGTATTGTCAGATATATCTGATGAAAGATTAAATTATCCAGATTAGTTTGTACTAAATAATAGCAGGTGATAAATTGTGATTGCCTGCTATGGTAAAAAGGAGTGGCTTCGATTGATGAGGGAAATTGAAATACGCAGAAGTATAAGAAAATACAAGGATAAGGCAGTCAGTGATGATAATATAAAACGGCTGCTGGAAAGTGCAAGGCTGGCACCGTCGGGCAGCAATACCCAGCCCTGGCGGTTTATTGTGATAAAGTCGCAAGATATGAGGGAAAAGATTTCTAGGGTGTGCCACAATCAGCAGTGGATGACAACTGCGCCATTATTTGTAGCCTGTGTAGGTGATATGGAATCTAGAATTGGAGATGGAGAAAATTCTAATATAGATGAAACAAGTCCTGAAGAGGAAGTTAAACAGATAATCAGGGATACTGCAATTGCATCGGAGCATATTGTCCTCGAGGCACAGGAGTTGGGACTGGGGGCCTGTTGGGTTGCATGGTTTACCCAGAAGGATATAAGACCTGTTTTGAATGTACCTGAAAGTAAATATGTTGTAGCCGTACTTGTAATTGGATATCCGGATGAATCACCGGAACAGAGACCAAGAAAGAAGCTTGAGGATATAGTTCATTACGAAAAGTGGTAGAAATATCATTTCAAGATAATTGGGGAGTAGAGGAGGAGTTCAACTTGCATAAAGATACAGAAAAATGGATTCCCGATAAAAAATCACTTGTTCCCATATATAAACAGATAATTATGTATATAAGAGAAAAAATATCTACGGGGCAATGGACTATAGGTAAAAAACTCCCCACACAGAGAGAAATGGCAAAAAATTTCAATGTAAACAGGAGTACGGTAATAGAAGCACTGAATGAGCTAAAATCAGAAGGACTTATAGATGGAAAGGGAGGCAGAGGAACTGTAGTTGTAAATAATACATGGTCATTACTGGCATCGATTAACAGGCCTGACTGGGACAGTTATATAAAGTATGGTATTTATAAGCCGAATTTACGTACAATTCAGATTATAAACAAACTTGAATTTCAAAATGACATAATTCGTATTGGAACTGGAGAACTTTCTCCGGAGCTGTTTCCATGTGATATGATGAAAAAGATAATGAACAGAATTTCAGATAAGATATATTCTCTTGGATATGAAGAGCCCAAAGGCTCCTTGTATCTTAGAAAGATAATAGGTGAATATGTAAAAAAAATTGGAATAAATGCTTCTCCAGAATCCATTTTAATTGTATCAGGATCTCTTCAGGCACTTCAACTGATTTCCACGGGGATTTTGCAGGTGGATTCCACGGTAATAGTGGAAAAACCGTCATATTTGAAATCACTTCGCATTTTTCAATCTTCAGGAATAAACCTGAAAGGCGTTCCAATGGATCATCGTGGTATAAAAATAGAGGAACTTGTTAATTCAATTGATCGTAATACATCACTGCTGTATTCTATACCGACCTATCATAATCCTACTGGTGTAGTTATGCCGTTAAGCAGGAGAAAAAAATTGATGGATGTATGTATGATAAACAGGATACCAATTATAGAAGACGATGCATACAGGGAACTTTGGATAGATGAAGTTCCGCCGTATCCATTAAAATCAATGGATACAAATGGAACGGTGCTGTATATGGGAACTGTGTCGAAATCACTGGCACCTGGATTCAGAATAGGATGGATTATAGGACCTGAACCTGTTATAGAACGTCTTGGAGATATAAAAATGCAGAATGATTATGGAGCAAGCTCAATTTCACAGATCGCTATAGCGGAATGGATGTCCAGCGGACTGTATGATAAATACATGGATGAACTTCGCAAGGATATAAAAAATAGAAGAGATAATGCGCTTTATATGCTGAAGAAGTATTTTCATGATATAGCAACATGGACAAGACCCAGCGGCGGCTTTTATATATGGATGAAAATAAATTCTGGAATATCAGTAGACAAGCTCTTTTCCTATGCATGTAAACAGGGAATACTTATAAATCCTGGCAGTATATATGATTTTTCAAAGAACTCCTTTATAAGAATTTCCTATTCATATGCCTCATATTCTCAAATGGAGTTTGCTTTGAAAAAACTGTCTGATATAGTTAGGAGTATGATTAAATCCTGCCGAGGTTAAATCTTTGGTTGGGTTGAATTTTTAAAATTTGGTTGCAGACATATAGGCAGATACTTAATATAATTAAAGAAAAAAGATCGACAGGAGGGAATTATGTCAGTAGAGAATTTTTTCCATGGATTGATATTGGGATTTGCCTATACTGCTCCAATAGGAATGCAAAATATGTATGTAATAAATTCAGCCTTGAACAATAGGAGACTTAGAGCCTGTATGACAGCAGCAGCCATTGTGTTTTTTGACTGTTCACTTGCCATAGCATGTTTTTTTGGAATTGGTTCCATAATTGAGAGGTCAATATATGTTAAACTAATTATTTTGTTTGCTGGATCCATTGCTGTTGTGTGTATCGGTATAAAGCTTATAATGGATAAATCCACCTGTATTAAAGGAAAATATACAGATGATAATTTTACAAAAATAGTGATTGCAAGCTTTGTTGTGACATGGATGAATCCACAGGCTATTATTGATGGATCACTTTTGCTTGGAGGATTCAGGAGCTCACTTGCATTATATGATGCCAATTTTTTTATAATGGGAGTATGTGCAGCTTCAATTATATGGTTTTTTATGTTGACAACTGTTGTAAGTACCTTCAAATATAGATTCAATAAAAAAATAATACGATTTATAAATGTAGTCTGTGGTTCAATTATAATTTTGTATGGATTAAAACTTGGAGTTAGTTTCATTTCCATGGCGGAGTATAGTATTCCCGCCATTTTTATATACCTCGTCTGAAATTTCACCCATGAGTCCAGTGGAAGAATCGCCGTATACAAGATCTATATGTTTTTTTGTCATTTCCTTCTTTATAAGTAAATTACCAAAATACAAACACTCATTTACAACATAACAATGTTATGTTACACTATTATTAAGGAGTGAGATTTATGGAGGAAAATTTAATTTCTAAAAAAGAACTTCTGGAATTAAGTAATATATCTTATGGACAGCTTTATAGATGGAAACGGAAAAAATTGATACCCGAGGAATGGTTTATAAAAAAATCTTCTTTTACAGGTCAGGAAACTTTTTTCCCAAGAGAAGAAATGCTTGGTAGAATAGAGAGAATAAAAAGTATGAAGGATGATATATCCTTGGATGATATGGCACAAATTTTTTCTAATAGAGTTTCAAATATTAAAATTTCTCATGATGATCTTATTGAAAAAGGCATTATTATGAAAAATGTTTTGAAAATGTATAGTGATTTTAATGCTGATTTTTCTATTTATTCATTTAATGAAGTATTATACATGGATATACTGCAGGAATTTCTTACAGTAGGTAATATATCAGTGGAGGAAAGTAAAATTGTAATTCAGACCTTACAGGACAATTACAACAAATATTCCGGCAGAAATTGTGAGATAGTTTTTGTGAGGAAAATTGGGGTGGGAGTGTGTTTTATTTCACTGCTTCCAAATGAGATTTGTTTTGATAATTTATCCAAGGTAATTATGAGACTGGATATTGGTAAAGTTATAGAAAAGCTGAAATTAAAAATTGAGGAGCTGTTTTAAAATGGAAGAAAGAAAAGATCTTAAGATTTCAGGTTCGGGAAGTGTTGGAGGAGGAATATATAATGAAGTGAAAATTAGCGGTTCGGGAAAAATCAATGGGGATATAGACTGTAAATTTTTGAAGGTAAGCGGGTCTGGTGAAATACAGGGAAGTGTGGTGGTAAATGGGGACATCAAGTTTAGTGGATCAGGCAGAATAAAAGGAAATATTAAATCGGATAGAATAGATATAAGCGGTTCCATGAAGGTTGAAGGAAATATAGAAAAGGCTGATGAGTTTAAAGCAAGCGGATCATCCAGTGTTTCAGAAGATGCGAAAATTGCAAAGATGAAGATATCTGGAAGTAGCAGTGTAGGTGGAAATTTATATGCGGAAGAAGTAGAAATATCAGGAGGAATAAATGTAAAAGGGGATTGCGAAAGTGAAAATTTCAAAGCGCATGGATTTATACGAATTGGAGGACTTTTAAATGCGGGCCAAATAAATATGGTTCTGCATGGAAAATCTGTGGCAAGAGAAATAGGGGGAGAAAATATAAATATAAGGATGTCAGCATTTGATGAATCAATAGTAGGAAAGCTTTTAAGGTCCGCATTTTTTTATAAAAAAGAACTTGTTGTCGAATCCATAGAGGGAGATGACATATATCTTGAAGGAACTACAGCTGATATAGTTAGGGGAAAAAATATTACCATAGGAAGGGAGTGTAATATAAATAGAGTAGAGTACAGCGGCAAGATAAATATTATAAATGGTGGAAAAGTTGAAAGACAGGTTAGAATTTAAGCAAAATAAATATTTGAACACGAAATCAACATGTGATAAAATTAACATGGGTAGTATCGTTTTGAACTGCACCAAAAGTGTTATTAATTTAATATTAAGGTCAAATGGGGGTAAGTATAAGCTATTTACTACGAAAGCGACGGTGATGCTGTGAAGTCGAGTATTGGTTTTATTGGTGCCGGAAGAGTAGGCGTAAGCTTGGGCAAGTATTTTACTATCAACGGATTAAATGTAAAAGGTTATTATAGCAGAAATGTAGATTCAGCAAAAGAAGCAGCTGAATTTACACATACAAATTTTTATATGGAATTAAGTAAATTTATTGAAAATTGTAATGTTATTTTTATAACTACTCCCGATGACATTATAAAGAAAATTTGGAATCAAATTAGAAAGTATAACCTCAAGGGTAAGATTATATGCCATTCAAGTGGTTCCTTATCTTCATCCATCTTTTCAGATATTAACACTTCAGGAGCGTTCGGATATTCTATCCATCCGATGTGTGCTTTTTCAGACAGATTCAGTACTTATAAGGTTTTAAAAAAAATTTATTTTTCAATCGAAGGTGATTCTAAATATTTGGTAACATTGATTTCTATTTTCAAACATATGGGAAATAGAGTACTTTTGCTTGATAAAACAAAAAAATCTCTATACCATCTTGCAAATGTCACAGTCTCGAATTTGGTACTTTCACTTTTAAATATAGGATGTGAGTATTTGAAAGAGTGTGGAATTGATGAAAAAGATTGTATAAATGCACTTATGCCTTTGATTGAAAGCAACATATCCAATATAAAAGAGACAGGTTTTACCGGTGCTCTTACAGGGCCTGTTGAACGGAGGGACATTGAGACTTTGAAGCATCATCTTGATGTCATACCAAATGAAGACATAGAATTGTACAGGCATTTGTCCATGAATCTGGTTAAATTATCTGAAAAAAAACACGGGGGAAATGATTATACGCTGGTCAAAAAGAATTTGGAGGTAAAAAGATGATGAAAAAAGGTGTTTCAACTTTTATGGATGCAAAGCGCAAAAGTGAAAAAATCACCATGCTTACGGCCTATGACTATTCAATGGCAAAGCTTGTAGACGAATCTGGCATTGACGGTATTCTGGTTGGTGATTCACTTGGAATGGTCTGTCTTGGCTATAAGGATACCTTAAGTGTAACCATGGAAGACATGCTGCACCATATAAGGGCAGTTTCAAGAGGGGCAAAAAATGCTCTTGTAGTTGGAGATATGCCATTTATGTCATATCAGAGTTCTGTATATGATGCAGTAAAAAATGCAGGAAGGATTATACAGGAAGGACAGGCAGGTGCTGTAAAGCTTGAAGGTGGAGCTTCTGTTTATGAACAGGTAAAGGCTATTGTAAAATCACAAATTCCGGTAATGGGACATATTGGGCTTACACCTCAGTCTATAAATATATTTGGGGGATTCAAGGTCCAGGGGAAAAACGAAATGAATGCCAGAAAAATAATAGAGGATGCAAAAAAATTGGAGGATGCAGGTGTGTTTTCTATTGTACTTGAAGGCATTCCGTACAAACTGGCGAAAATTATTACCGAATCTGTGTCAGTACCGACTATAGGAATAGGTGCAGGCAAATACTGTGATGGACAAATACTTGTATATCAGGACATGCTTGGACTTTTCAATGATTTCAAGCCTAAATTTGTGAAATACTATGCAAATGCCGGACAGATTGTAAGAGGGGCATTTAAAGATTATATAGAAGAAGTTAAAAGTGGAAGTTTCCCTGATGAGGAACATAGTTTTAAAATAGATGACAGCATCATAGATAAATTGTAGTACTTTGTACACTAGATATAAGAAGGAGAATGAAAGTTATGAATACAGTACATGAAATAGATGAAGTAAGAAGTCAGGTCAAGACATGGAGAAAGCAGGGATTTACCATTGGACTTGTTACTACCATGGGTTTTTTGCATGAGGGACATGAAAGTCTCATTAAAAGGGCGGTTTCAGAAAATGACAGGGTTGTTGTAAGTGTATTTGTGAACCCTACCCAGTTTGGACCAAATGAAGATTTTAAGACTTATCCAAGGGATATAAAGAGGGATGCGGAACTTTGTGAAGGTGCAGGAGCAAATTTGATTTTTAATCCAGAGCCTTCAACCATGTATTATGAAGATTCAAGCACAGTTGTCAATGTAAATGGGCTGACTGAAGGACTGTGTGGCGCAAGACGACCTGTTCATTTTGGCGGGGTTTGCCTTGTCGTTTCAAAATTTTTTAATATTGTAACCCCGGATAAGGCCTATTTTGGAGAAAAAGATGCACAGCAGCTTGCAGTTATAAAAAGAATGGTTAGAGATCTCAATTTCGATATTGAAATAGTAGGATGCCCTATAGTAAGAGAAGCTGATGGACTTGCCAGGAGTTCAAGGAACACCTACCTTTCCGAAGATGAGAGAAAGGCGGCTGTAATACTTAACAGAAGTCTTGACAAGGCAAAAAAGTTTTTGAATGCAGGAGAGAGAAATGCCGATAATATAAAAAAAGTGATTGTTGAAAAATTGAATTCGGAACCACTTGCCAGAGTAGATTATGTTGAAGTGGTTGACAGCCTGAATTTAAAACCGGTTTTAAATATTGACAGGACTGTTTTAATTGCAATAGCTGTCTATATAGGTAAAGTAAGGCTAATAGATAATTTTACCTTTAAAATACAGAAAAACTAATGACCAGGGAGGATAATTATGCAGTTAAACATGCTTAAATCAAAAATTCACAGGGCAACGGTTACGGAGGCAAATCTGAATTATGTTGGAAGTATAACGATTGACAGAAGATTAATGGAAAGTGCAAATATACTTGAATATGAAAAAATTCAGGTTGTGAATATAAATAATGGAAGCAGAATTGAGACCTATGTGATAGCTGGAAAGAAGGACAGCAGGACAATTTGTCTGAATGGAGCAGCTGCAAGATATGTACAGCCTGGTGACAAAGTTATCTTGATGACTTATTGTCAGATGGATCAAAATGAAGCCAGGGACTATAATCCAATAGTAGTGTTTGTAGATGAAAATAATTCCATAGTTAAAGTAGATAACCATGAAAATCACGGAGAAATAAAATAAATTATCAATATTGGTTAAAAAATATTTGGTAAATAATAAAAATGATGATATAATAATTACTAAATTATCATGTGATTGTATTAAAGTTGGAGGAGGTTATCGCTATGAAATTTATGAGAATAAGTGATAAAGCTTATGATGAGTTTAAGAGTTTCTTGGATTCCAGTAATGTACAGGATTATAACTTGAGAATAAGGTACTTGGGGACAAATTGCGGCGGACCGGTATTTAATATTGATGTTGGACAATTGGAGGATGATGATATTTCAGATAAAATTAAGGACATTAACTTTATTGTTGCAAGAGATGTAATAAATGTATGTGGTGGATTTTCAATTTTGTCCAGTGATGAAAATATGGGAAGAGGTTTGGAATTGAAGCCGTTTATAGATCCGCCTTCCGGATGCAGTGGATGTTCAAAGTATAATGTATAGATAGTTTTATATACTTAAAAACAACCCGGTAATTTGAATTGCCGGGTTGTTTTATGCAAAGTACTCTATACTTATTACAGCATATTTATGCTGACAGATTAATTGTTTTAATTAAGTATATGAATTTTGACAGACCTCATTCCCCAGCTTTGGGCATCGGATCTGGAAGGGAAAAACAAATCTATCCTGTTTCCGCGAATTGCACCTCCTGTATCGGCTGCTATGGCATATCCGTAGCCTTCAATGTAAACTCTTGATCCCAGCGGTATAACTCGTGGATCAACAGCTATTATACCCTTTCTTGTGGACATTCCCGAAGCAGTAATTCCTCCATCACAATATGCAGTCGCATTAACAGTAAAGGAACCCGAGCTTGTAACAGAAATAGATCCTCCACGGGATAATCTGCTTGACATTGTATTGTGCATGGTATTTAGAGCTAATTGTCTGGAATTTTCTTCAGCAATCAAGTCACTTTCTTTTTTTGATTCCTGTGCAAGAAGTTTCTTCTGAGTACTTATCTCTGAACCCAATTTTGCCAGAGTAGCTTCATTTGCCGTTTTTAAAGCATTGAGCTTTTCTTTTTCAGAAACTAGAGCCATCTTTTGGGATGATATAATTTCCTGGTTTCTTTTGAGGTTGTCTAAAATATTTTTATCAAATTTCATTATTTTAGATATTGTATCTACTCTGGAAATAAAATCGTTTATATTGTTGGATGTCAAAAGAATTTCTGCATATCCTCCTATACCGCTCATATACATCGCCCTTGCACGTTTTTTGAATAACTTGTTTTGAACTTCAGAACTATCTTCTATAACTTTTAACTTTTTTTCAGTAGTTTGAATGTTTCTAGCTATATTGTTCATGGATTTTTTATTCTGGTCAATTTTATCTATAACAGAATTGATTTGTGTATTTAGCTGTTTGACTTTTGTTTGCAATTTTGCTTTGTTATCTTGTGTTTGTTTTAATTCATTTGATGAAGCAAATACACTGCTGTTTATCATGACAGTGAATGCCAGAATCATAATCGCAGATAACGCTTTTTTCCTCATTTATTTTCCTCCCTATACCTGATTATAGGACTAAATTATCAGGCAGCCCTATATGAAAAAATAACATTGGTTTCTATTATAACATTAAATGCAGCAGAAACTCAAGTTTTTTTAACAATATATACCAATACATGGAACGAAGTACATAAATAAGTATATTAATTTATCCGTGAAAAAATTCAGGCAATAATCAATAATATCTTTTCAAAAGATGTTCTGTTATATCCTTGAAAATATGTTTATAATTGTTTTCAGGTAATTTATCTATCATACCAAGAGCCTTTCTTGTGTATTTTGAAGCCAGTTCAATAGATCTTTCTATACCATTGTGCTGCTTTACAATATATATCAAATTACGGACGTCTTCATCTGAAAAGTATTTTTTTGAAAGGTAAGGTTTAAATGAGTTCTTATCTTCCATTGCGGCGTATATGAAAGGAATGGTAAATATTCCCTGGCTTATATCTGAAGAAGGTGATTTTCTAAGAGAGGTTTCATCACCTGTATAATCCAAAATGTCATCTATTATTTGAAAAGACATCCCTATATTATGTCCAATTCTCCAAAATTGTCTGCATAGGGCATCACTGCAGCCGCTTTCTGCGGCACCTATATAAAGTGCCAGAGAAAATAATTCAGCAGTTTTTCCTGAAATTCTGTTCAAATAATTTTTAACTGAAATAGAACTCTCAAATTTTGAGTTGAACTGATCTATTTCGCCTATACAGATTTTTGACATTGAGTTGCTGTTGATTTCTATATTTTTCAAGGAAGTCATAGAAGCAAGTATTTTGAAGCACAGGCAGAATATATAATCTCCTATATAAACAGCATAATCTTTTCCATATTTCGATTGTACACTTTCTTTGCCGCGTCTCAATTTCGAATCGTCTATTATGTCATCATGCACCAGGGTTGCCATATGGAAAAATTCTATTACGGAAGCAAGCGGTACTGTTCTTTTCAAATCATGATCTCCGAAATGGGAGGATATTATTACGAAAGCCGGCCGCAGCATCTTTCCGCTGGAATAAATCAGATCCCTGATGGCCTTCTCTATTTTCTTGTCCTTGCATTTGGAGTTTTTATTCATGAACTCAACTACAGATTCAAGTTCACTTTTTACAATTCTATAGTTATCCCACAGTTTATCCATATAAGTAAGACCCCTTGAGTATATATTTGAAATTACTGCCGATACATCGGAATATTTTTGCCAAATCTCCAATTGCTTATTTTATCACGAATCCAGGGTATTATGAAATAATCCATGCCAAAAGTTCTTCCTGCACCGCCCATGAGTGCAATTGCTCCAAAAATGTACCAAAGTGTTTCCCAACCTGCCATTGCGGAAAGAACAAAGTTTATTACAAGAAATACTGAGGCTGCACTGGCTAGAAAGGTTAAAAATCCTGCAATTAAAGCCAGACCTATGAGTATTTCAGCAATTACAACTGTCCTTTGGAACCATAGTGCTGCAGTCTGATTGGGTATGAATATATTCATGATCCAGTTGTAAAAATCAGGTATATGATTGAATATTGGCTGGGTCTGTGAAGCAGAGGTAGAAGATGAATTCTTTACAGCTTCGGTAGCTCCTGAGTTTGCAGCTGTATGCAGCCATTCAAATGGAAGATTCATATTTCCGCTTTTCATCCAGCTGTCCTGTGCAATTCCATTTTTTAATGAGCTGAATCCCTGTGAATTCCATGTGCTTTCTCCTATAAATTTATGCAGCCCCTCAAGTACCCAAAGGCATCCAATAAATATTCTTAAAGGAAGAAGCCAAAGCCTGTTTGCTTTTGAGGAAAGGTGACCTCTCATTAGGCATCTGCTGTCTTTTATTGAAAAAAATTCATGAATTAAATAATGATAGCACGCATTTATTCCATTTAATCCGAACAGATAGTGCAAATTCACCAGATGCTTTATGAGCACAGCGAAGAATCCGGATAACTTTATACCTGATAGACTGGCCACACAGTATTTACCGCCAAGTGAAACCATAAATCCATGGTATTTTGGCCTGAATTCAATGCTTTTGGTATTTTCTATCTGGGAAATTATATTTTTAGCTATTGTTTCACCTGACTGAAGTGCAGTTTCAACTATTTGAGGAATAGCTTTTCCATTATCGTATTCATAATAACTTGTATCTCCACCAGCATATATATTGTCTTTTCCAAGCACCTGCATTTTGGAGTTGGTTTTAATTCTTCCGGATTTACCGGTTTCAAGTCCATAACGGGAAACTTGTTCGCTGGCATGTATTCCGCATGTCCATATGAGTGTATTTGTCTGTATTATGCTCCCATTTTTTAATTCTATGCTGTCCCTGCCGACTTTTGTGATTGGAGAATTCTTTAGTATTTTAATATCGTGTTTTATCATATAGGATTCTGCCTTTGCAGATTGATCTTTATCGAACAGATTTAATATATCTGGCTGCGCTTCCACAAGCATCAAGTTTACTTCATTTTCATCTACACTGTATTTTTTCGAAAGGCTTGTTTTCCATTCTGAAAGTTCTCCTGCCATTTCCACTCCTGTGAAACCGGAACCGGCAACTATGAAATTGAGCATTCTTCTTCTTGCAGTTGAGTCTGTTTCCATGGAGGCTCTTTTAAACATATCTATAATGTGATTCCGTATTTTTATGGCATCTTTTAATGACCAGAGTGTAAATCCATTTTCCTCTACACCGGGTATGTCGAAAAATGCAGGTTCGGCACCTGTGCTTATTACGAGATAATCATATGTATAATTTTCATTGTTGGTTTTGACAGTGTTTTTTTCCATGTCTATATTCTCTACACAGGCATTAACAACTTTTACACTGGATCTGTGAAAGATTCTATTAAGTGGAATTTTGACGGAATCTTCAGAAACCCTCCCTCCAGCCACTTCATGCAATTCAGTCATCAAAGTATGAAAGGGTTGTCTGTCAATCAATATAATTTCGATATTGGTATTGTTCCTGTATTTCATATTTAATTTTTGGGCTGTACGTATTCCAGAATATCCTGCTCCTAAAATAATAATACTTATATTTTTATCCATAAAAGCACTTCCCTTGATAATGTTTTATACTTAGAATTTTACATTTATTTTGTGGACATGTCTACAAAATTTGTAGAGTTTTTGTGAATTAGGAAAATTGTCTTTTTACTGTATAACTTGTACAAGTTGTAGTATAATTTAAGTGTGAAAGTAAAACGTTTTAAAATTGGAAAGGTGGAGCATATATGAGAAAAAGGTCTTTTTTAAGTATAATTATTTCAGCTTTAATGATTATTGCACTTTTTACCGGATGCGGAGGAAATACCCAGACAGATCAAAAAACTGATAAATCAAACACATCTACCGAAAAATCAGAGGCATTAAAAGATGGAGATTATAAAGCCGAAGCCCAGAATTTTGACAGCAAGGGATGGAAGCCATTTGTCCAGATTCAAGTTAAAGACGGTAAAATTGTCTCAGCAAAATATGATTATGTAAACAAGGAAGGAAAATATATAACTCAAGATCAGGATTATAATAAAAATATGTCAGCTAAAACTAATGGCATGAATCCGGTCAAATACAGCAAACAACTGGCAGATGACCTGGTAAATAGGCAGGATGCCTCCAAAGTTGACACTGTAACAGGTGCTACGGAATCTTCAGAGATTTTCAAGGAATTAAGCGAGAAACTAATAGAAAATGCAAAAAAGGGAGATACAGCTGACCTTAAAGTAGGTATCTCAGAATAATATTTTGCCTTAGGCTTTGAAAGTCTAAGGTTTTTTATATAATATCCAGGGTGGTGTTTTCGTTTTGAATTTAAAAGATTTTTTAGAATTTGTGGAGATCAAAACAAAAGTTGCAAGTATTATACCATTTTTTTTAGGTACTATCTATTCCATATACAGATATGATAGTCTAAGGACAGTCAATTTTTTTATAATGCTTGTTTCACTGATAAGTTTTGATATGGCAACTACAGCTATAAACAATTATTGTGACTATAAAAAAAGAGTTTGTACAGATGATGAAAAAATAGGAATCATATCCTCGGGAAAATTAAAAGAGTCAACTGCACTTGCTTTAATAGCAATACTTCTTGCAATTGCAGTTATATCGGGAATAATTCTGACAATCCATACAAATTTGATAGTATTTTTTATAGGAGCAGCTTCTTTTTCTGTAGGTATATTCTATACTTTTGGCCCCGTACCAATATCAAGAATGCCTCTTGGAGAAATATTTTCAGGATTTTTCATGGGGTTTGTAATAGTATTTTTGTCGATATATATAAATACATTCGACAGCAATATTATTTTGTTCTCATATAACAGTGGAATGTTGAACTTGAGTATAAACATTATTGAAATTATATATATTTTCCTGATTTCAATATCATGTATAAATGGTATTTTCAATATAATGCTTGCCAATAATATATGTGACTTATCAAAAGACACTGCAAACGATAGATATACTCTTGCATATTATATTGGAAGGAAAAATTCACTCCTATTGTTCAAATTCATGTATTATATTATATATGCAGCAATAATATTTTTAATTGTAATCGGGGTCTTGCCCAAAATATTTTTAATGTCACTATTTACATTTTTTATGGTTGATAAAAATATTAAAATGTTTTGCAGCAATCCGGTAAAAAGCAAAACTTTTATACTTTCCGTTATGAACTTCACAATAATCAATCTAGTTCAAATTGGACTTATGTGTATTACTATAATCTTTTAGCTGTGGAATTGGAAGTAAAATAGAATGGAGATATCAAAATGAAACAAAATAAATATGATGATAAAATTTTCTTTGAAAAATATAGGAATATGGATCGTTCAAAGAAGGGGCTTGAAGCTGCTGGGGAGTGGCATGAATTAAGAAAAATGCTGCCTGACTTTCATGGCAAGAAAGTTTTGGATTTAGGCTGTGGTTTTGGATGGCATTGCCGGTTTGCCATAGAGAATGGCGCAAAGTCAGTTATTGGAATTGATATTTCACAAAAGATGCTAAATGAAGCAAGGGACAAAACAAAATCAAAATATATACAGTATATACGTATGCCGATAGAAGACATTGATTTCCCTAATAATTCCTTTGATGTTGTTATCAGTTCCCTGGCTCTTCATTATGTTCAATCATTTGAAGATGTTTTAGACAAGATAAACAAATGCATTTCAAATGGAGGAGAATTTATATTTTCTGTAGAGCATCCTGTTTTTACTGCCCAGGGACCTCAGGACTGGCATTACGATGATAGCGGTAATATCATGCACTGGCCAGTTGACAATTATTTTACAGAGGGTATGCGTAAGGCCAATTTTCTAGGCGAGGAAATTATAAAATATCATAGAACATTGACAACATACTTAAACAGCCTAATAAAATCAGGATTTGAAATAAAAGGTGTTGTTGAGCCTAAACCTGCACATAACTTACTCAATACTGTTCCTGGAATGTTGGATGAATTACGCAGACCAATGATGCTGCTTGTATCGGCAATAAAAAAATAATTAAGACAGGTTATATGGAGTTTAAAAGTCATATTATTACTGAAATTTATAAAAAGTGTGGGTTGATTTAGGAGTATCATATTGATAAAATTTTATCGATATGATACTCCAATTTTATCAATATGATACTTTTTTAAATATAAGTATTGGAAATGCCATAAAAATAATTGGCATAAAACTTGCTGAATATAAAGTAAGGCTTCATTTGAAGGGGGTGAATCAGTGAAAGCTAAATATATTATGAAACGTATGCTGCAGGTTGTTCCAATCCTTATAATAGTTTCAATAGGAGCATTTGTTCTAAGTAATTTATCAGCAGGAAATTCAGCGGAAATCACAATTGTAAATGAGGGTGGACAGGTAAATTCAGAGAATGTCAAAGCGGTTAATAAAGAACTTGGACTGGATAAGCCGCTTTATGTGCAATACTTGAGATGGCTTGGCAAGGTTTGCAGCCTTGACCTGGGAGTGTCATATAGGAGCAAGCAGCCAGTTCTTGATGAAATATTATCCAGATTTCCGGCTACACTAAAATTAGCCCTTTGTGCAGCATTATTATCCATAGTGATAGCACTTCTGATGGCTGTTGTATCTGTCAGATACAGGAATAAATGGATTGACCACTTTTTACGGGTTATTTCTACAATAGGAGTTACAATTCCTGATTTTTGGTTGGGACTGCTGTTGTTATATTTTTTTGCAGTATATTTAAATGTATTTCCTGTAATAGCAGGTGATAAAATTCGAAATATTTTTTTGCCGGCTTTCACTCTCAGTATTGGCTATGCAGCTGCATATACCAGATTGCTTAGGGCAAACCTTATTGAAATAATTAACTGTGATTATATGAAAGCTGCACGTGCAAAAGGTTTAAGCGAAAGTGCTGTAATTATCAAGCATGGATTGAAAAATGCAGTACTTCCCTGTATGACTCTTGTTGGAAGTAATTTTGGATCGCTGGTTGCAGGTAATTTTGTATGTGAAACTATATTTTCATGGAATGGCATTGGGAAATATGCAGTTGAAAGTATAAAGGCAAAAGATTTTCCTGTAATTCAGGGATATATATTGGTAGTAGCCCTGGCTTTTATTGTTCTAAATCTGATAGTTGATATATGTTACATATATATCGATCCTAAAATCAGGCTTGAATAACTTTGGGCTTCATGAATGTGAATTTTAATATCTTTGTGATTGGAAGGGAGTTGTAAAATGGATTTACAGGATTTTGTAGAAGATAATTGGACCAAGGCTGCAGAAAATTACAGCAGCAATATACAGAAGGAACTCAACAGTTTTAAAAAGAGTGTATGGACAGATATAATAATGGAAAATGCACCTGAAAAGAAAAAACTTGACATATTGGATGCAGGTACTGGACCTGGATTTTTTGCAATTATTCTATCACTTGCAGGGCACAGGGTTACAGCTGTGGATTGTACGGAAAAAATGATTGAGGAAGCTAAAAAAAATGCACTGGAATCAAAAGTTAATCCTGAATTCCATGTTATGGACAGCCATGCATTGAACTTTGAAGATGAAAGCTTTGACTTAATAGTCAGTCGAAATGTAACATGGACTTTAAGAGATGCAGAAACTGCTTATAAAGAGTGGAAACGTGTACTTCACCCGGGTGGGAAAATACTTATTTTTGATGCCAATTGGAATCTAAATCTTTTTGATGAGAAATACAGACTGAAATTTGAAAGGGACGAAGAAGAGTATGAAAAGTATATTGAAAAGTATGGAAAAAGTCCCAATCATAACGGTCATCCTGATAATGGAGATGAATTCAGACGATCCATGCCTATGAATAGACGTCTGCGTCCTCAATGGGATTTTAATGTTTTGCTTAAACTCGGATTTACTAAAATTTATTGTGAAACAGATATTTTCGAAAAGGTATGGGATGAATATGAGAAATTGAAGTATAAATCAAGACCGATGTTTATGATATCTGTGGAAAAGTAGAATAGAGCAGCCTGAGTTAATTTTGCCGGAGTTTGGAGGAAATCACAAATGGATGAAGTAAAAACTGATGTTGGAGATAAGAGTTATTTTAATAATGTGCTCTATTGT
>Ga0334882_1002862_pt1 | contig 16717 bp, 4 predicted proteins | sample GraSluR1_MG_5_FD_207226 | JGI IMG/M metagenome (GOLD analysis project Ga0334882, IMG submission 207226) | Sludge microbial communities from methane-producing bioreactor in Wageningen University, Netherlands - Granular Sludge_15_04-R1 | ecosystem: Engineered > Bioreactor > Anaerobic > Unclassified... | reverse complement strand
TATTGACAATATAAAGAAAAAACTTGGTGGTGATACTGGGTTTATGGGAGAGATGGCGAATGTGATAGCTGGTTCTAAAGGAGTAGGGAGCGTAGCATCTCCAGTTAGAGGCCTAGGCAGAAGAGCGGTTGGAGTAGCTGCTGCTACTGGCGTTGCTGTTCCTGGTGCTTTGTGGGCAGGATTTAGAAATTCATATCGAGATAGTGACCCTGGTGGTTTTTTATCTGGCGTTAGAAATTATTCCAGAACAAGGGGAAGAGCTATGTTTGGCTCTGCTTTAAGCGGCGCGAGCGCTCAAGATGTTGCTCGCTCAGGAGGAGTATGGGGAACTGGTGGAGGCGATCGCAACACTTACAGAGAATTAATTAATAAAGCTAATGCACAAATTGACGCCGCAAATAGAATGGGTGGAAGAACTTCTGATACTCAGAAAAGAGTTCTAAAAAAACAACAAAGGGTGGCTCAAAACTGGAAAGACACTTATAGTACATATTCTAATTGGATTAATAGCGGCAAGCCCACATTTTAATTAAAATAATAATTTTATTAACATCTTGTCTTTATTATTTTTTATTTTTTGGAGATAAATATTTAAAGTTTGCAGTTTATTTTTCTCAGAATATGATAAAAAACTGCATAAATCTCACTCTGTAAAAAAACGATTAATTCTGCCTTACTTCCATATTACAACTTAATATTTTTTAAACTTTTATAAGCATTATATAATCTGTTATTCTTCAAACACCTTGGCCGACCATGGCTTTTGTGGATCAACTGACAAAACTGGCTCTGGATAAGTGCGTCTCTGTTCGTACGAATCAATTAAACCATCTATATAATATTCTACTCTGTCTGGCTGGTTTTCTTCTATCCAAACATTATATTTATAATTTCTAATTCTTTGATAATTTTTACCAAGAAAACCAGTATGCTCGGTCTCATTCATGAAAATCTGATCAACTTGAGGATCATTTGCCCCAATAAACTCACAAAGCTTACTACTAAAAGGCTCCTTAGTTCTACTCTTGTCAGAAATAATATCAACAATGGCTCTTTTAATTTTTTGATATTCATGAATATATTTTCTTCCTTCCTTATCAATTAAGCCAAGCGAATTTTTTCTAGGTTGGCCCTCTATACTAATGAGTATTTTTTCGATGGCAGTTTCAAATAAAGCTAGAGCGGCCTGGTTGATATGACCCAATTCTCCGTCGTTTTCTTCAAAACTTGAACCAGTAAAAGCAGTTAAAATAGAGCATTGAGTGCTAATAGCTGCAATATGGTTTTTTATTTGGTCTGGAGTGACATTGTTTGGATTGTAGGGCTTAATACTATATTCGGCAATTTTCATAAATGCACTGGCTGCCTCTAGATAAGTTGAGGGCGCGGCATCTCTTTGACTAGGTGTCCCTTCTGACACTTTCCCAAGAGAGCAAGCAATAAAAGCTCTGGGAACATATCCCTGATGCCACTTAACTGGCTTAAAAATGTGTTTTCTTTTTCTTATTGCTTCTCTCTGAGGCGAATCAACCAACTCTCTTTGAAGATAAATGTTTTGAATTTCTTCTATCTCTTTATAAAAATTAGCCGCCTCTCCTTCTAAATTCTGATATACTTCATCTTCTTTAATTGCTCGGCTCATGTCATAACTATCAGTTAAAGAAAGGTAGCCGCCGACGTCTCCCTTATATAAAGCTCTTACTTGGGCGCAGCCAACACCAAATGGTCTTAAGGCTTCAGCGCAAGTGGAATGAAGAGATTTATTTTTTGTTCCAACTAATTTAATGAAATTGGTAGAAGTGAGGTCATTTCTAGCTGCTAAATACATTATTCCTTGTCTGTAAGTAGCTAAAATATCATTGTCCTCAAGATTTTCTTCTTGCCACTCGTTTTGAAACAAATCGTCTTTATGTAAAGTCATGAGACTATTAACTAATTCTTTTCCCAAAGATCCTTCTTTTCCGACTCCAGTAATAATGCTATCAACATTGAATTTATTACTTATAATTCCTTTTTCTATATACTTAATATATTCTGGATGTTGCTCAGCGTATTTTTTTGTATATTTATGAGGGTTTCCCAAAATATCATTTATTTCAGCGACTATTGTTTGAAGCTTTCCTTCTCCAACACCTTCTTTGTTTTTTTGGGCAATAGGATCAAAACCTTCTTTGATGCCGACTACGGCAATTTGATTAAAAGCTATGTTTAAAGTCCAAGCTGTAGCATTATTCCAAATACCAGTCTCAATACTTCCATCTGAATTTAACTTACCAATCAACTTGCTGGAGCCGCCAGCGGCTCTTTCTTGAAATGTGTCAACATTAATATTTTTAAATGAATAAGCTCCACAAGCAATTTGGTTTAGCATGTTTTTGACATATTCACAAAAGTCTTTATATTCCTGCTCTACTTTTTGAATCATTTCTTTTTTTTGTTTTTCTAAGTAATCCCCATTTTCTATTTCTTTTATTTTTTTCTCGTAATATTGGCGTGCTTTTTTATCTAAAAGATGATTAAGTTTTTTTTCTATAACTGGATACTCATCTTCATTTCTTACTCCGTCAAAGAAAAGCATACCAATAAAACTATTTACGTCATTAAAGTTTAAAAGCTTTTTTTCTAAAGCCGTCACTCTTACACTTTCACAAATATCTTCACACTCTTTGAGCTTATCTTCGATTTCTTGCTGCAACTTACTGTCAATTGCATGGCTTTTATTTTTTTGTCTTTCTTTAATAAGCCTGAGTAATTGCTTAATTTCCTTTGCTTGTGCTTCGGCCTCATAAATGCCATATTTTTCTTGATCCAAATTTCTTGAGAGTATTTTTTTCAACCTGATTTCTATCGATTCTGGAGAAAAATAATCAGCAATAACCTCTGCTGAACTAAGACGATAATCATTTGATATTATTTTTACATACTCATTAACTATCTCCCGATCGTCTACCATTATTTCATTAATTGTACGAGTAAATAATTCTTCGTAGTTTTTAAATTGTAATTCTTTATTTTTTTCATTATTAATAATGATTAAATCTGTTTTACTGAGCTTGCTCAAAAAAAATTCTACCAGCACATCGTCAATTGTTTTTAATATTTCACTTTTTTGTTCTAATTGACTGTCATACGATTTTTTTGAAATGGCGATTCTTGACTGAAGAAGCAACACAACTTTGCTATTATTTAGGTTTTCATATTCTGAAATTTTTCTAATACTTGTTAAGATTATACTGAAAAGTTCGCTTTGTTTGGTTTTTAGAATTTCAATATTTTTTACTATTCTTTCTCTAATGACATTAACTTTTTTAAGATTTTTCAGGCCTGAGTCCTTTTTTTGTTCTTGGTCTAACAGAAAAACTGAGTCGTCTTGATATTCTTTGGTTGAATACAGTATGGAATTTAAAAATGATATATTTTTATTTACATCTTTTGAACTACAAAGAGTTGATATGATATAATTTTCATTACTATTTATTTCTTCAGTTAGCTTGTCTATTTTGTTTATTCTAAAATCAATTTTTTTTTCTAAATTGGCAATATTTAAATCTGGAATAACAATTTTTGTCTCCTTTTTACTTTCATTATTTTCTTCAGAAGGGTCTTTAGTGCGCAACTCATTAAACTCTTTCTCAAGCCAAATGAAAAATTGTTCTTCTTTGTCTAGATCATAGCCAATGTCTTCAAAAATGATTTCAAAATCTAAGAATAAATTTATCAAATAATCATCTTCATTAAAAAATTTTTCGTTTAAATTTGAATTTGAATGAGAAAGCAAATCTAAGGCTTCTGCTATAATTGTTAACTCCGGCGAGTCTTTTTTATAATGAGCTACTATTTCTAGAAGTGTTTGTTTTATTGATTCTGACAAGTTAATATTTTGCCATTTTATTGCTTCGATTTCAAAATCAGAAATATTGCCTGTTTCTTTTTCTTTATTTTCAGCAACTGAATTATCTGACAGTTCTGTTGACGATTGTAAATCACCTTGCTCTTCAATATTGTCTGCTGTGTTATTTTTTTTGGGTTGCTCGACGAGAGTCTCTTTTGATGTTTCTTTATCCTCAGTTAATGATGTAGTTGCTTTTTCAAATTTTTCTGACTTGGGTTGTGTATCATAAACAATCGAATGTTTTTCTTGAACAGCGTCAAGGCGCAAAAGCATGCTTTCTAAGGCAATTATTTGATTTTTAACATCAAGATAAGATTTATTCAATTGTGCAAATTCAGGAGATAAGTTTTTTCCTGAATTTTTGTTTTTTTGTTCTAATGCTGCTTGACGACTTCTTTCTTTGCCTAAGCTAAAGAATTTTTGATTAACTTGTTTGTATTTGTTAAGAATTTGTTTTTTTATTGATAATAAGTCTTCTTTGTCTGGGATAATTTTAGGGCTTTCCAAGAAAGCTATTTCCTCATCCCATTGTTTGAAATCTTGATTTGCATCGATTTGCTCGTAAATATTATCTTTAAAATGAGTCTCGGTTGTTTTTAAGTCTTCTTTTTTACTGATGGTTTCCGTATTATAAACTATATTTTCATTTTCGTCTTTAGTCACATTGCCGTCAACATCTTTTGCAAAAACTTTCACGTCTCTTGTTTTTTCTCCAAGCGTTGTATAAGTAGAATCTATAGCTTTTTTAACCTTAGACTGTTCAAATTCTTCTGGATTATAACCATATTTTTCAGACATAAAGGCTTTCTATTGTCACCATTATAATTTAATTATATCATAAGATATCATTTTTAGCAATAATTAAAATGTTGACAATTAATCTTTTTCTTTAACGACCAACTTAAGATTGGTGTTATCACGAGTCATATCTAAAGGAATAAGCTCGCTTTTCTTCCCTGATTCAATAAAATCAATATTTGGTCCTGAGAGATAATATTTGTGCTTCGGGTGGGCAAAAATTAAAAATTTCCCTTGCTTGTCAGTCACAGTGGTTAAAACTAATCGATCATGAGCCAAAAGTTTTAAAGAAATGACAACGCCGGAAAGAGCCTGATTGTCTTCATCGGTAAGATATCCAGCGATGTTGGATTTTTTTATTAAAACTGTAATTCTTCTAAATAGTCCAAACAAGTAAATACCTAAGACGATAAGATTAAGCCAAATAGGATAAATTAAGGTAAAGAAGATAATAATACCAAAAGAGATGCTCCAAATTAGACCCAAGCTGTTGACAATGCCCATGAGCAATCTAATGGCGCGCCAACTAAAAATATATTTATCAGCTGGAGCAGTTTTGGGATAATTAGTATAGTCAAAATCCACTGGAATTTGATAAGTGAGCATTTTATCAAATTCTGAGCTGATATAAAATTTCTCACCTAAATAGTGATTGGACTTGGTTTGTCCACCGACTCTAGGTTGATTACTAGGAAAAATGTGCTTGATAGAACTAACAATTAGCTGGTATTCTCCTGGCAATAATTTAAAACCAGTATATAAACCGTATTTATTAGTGACGCTGGCGGTGATAAATTTACCTTCTTTAATGACGGTAACTAAGGCGTGAGACACAGCTTTTTTACTGCGACTATCAAAAACAAATCCACATGGTCTAGGTACAAAAATAATTAGTAAACCAATTGGAAGTAAGGCCCAAAGAGTAATGTAAGGAAAAATTTGAGTAGACAAAGTTTCAATTAAGTGGATAATATTGGGAGAAATGCCCAAGCTAGCTAAAATTTTGGTGAGAGAAGGCAGGAATTGTGGCTGAGAAGTAAATAATCCACTGGCAATAATAGCCAAGAAGTTTGAATTGCTTTTTTTGATTTGATTATTGTCAAGTTGATTGTTAGAGTTTTTTTGATTTGATAATAAATCTGATGATTGATTTTGCTTATTGGTAAGATTTTGATCGTCAATTGAACTATTAGCCTCTAATGCTAAGTCTTCTTGGTTGGAGTCAATTGAAGGTCTTAATAAATGAGAATTGGCGTTACTACCGCTGGAAGATTGAGTGGTGGTGTTATTTTTTTTATCAACCTCTTGAGCGTTATCAGAATCATCACTATCTTGTTCATTGCTATTTTCGGAACTAGTGGCAGCATCGAGATAATAAGCGGTATAGCCTTTAGCAATGTTGCCAGCAGTGTCAACGGCACAGGCGTGCAGATAATGTATGCCTGAATGGACTGGTCTGCTCATAGCGGCGGTACTGGAAACGCCATGAATAGTGCCGCTACTAAAAGAAACTAATGTTCCTTGCGAGCAGTCATTGGGTGTTATGCCTGAGGGATGATCTGATGAATTGCTCCAAGAATATCTAAATGTTTGTAAACCAGAAAGGTTGTCCTGAGTGGAAACTGGGTGCGTAATATCTTCATAAGCCTTAAGTAAATAATAAGAGCTCGAATTAGATGAATTGTTGAAGCTGAGACTGGGAGCAGTTTTGTCGACTAGAATATCACCAGTGTAATTAGCGCTGACGCTAGAAAAACTATCAGTGGCACTAAAAGTAATATTAGTATAAGTGCCGGCGGCTAATTCGGCATATGTCCATTTGAGACTCCAATTAGCATTATTAGCTGGTGAAACAAGGGTGGTTGATTTATAAACACCGCCAATGGTAGCGGAAATAGTTAATGTTTGACCGTGGTCAATATCACTGATAGTGCCACCAATAGTAAGGCCCGAATGAGTGGTAACGATGTGATTTTGACTCGGATTAGTAATGGCAAAGCTTAGGGCGGTATTATTGGAAATCTCTATGATGTAGGCCGAACTTCCGCTACAACTAACTGGACTAAGATGTCCCACCTTGTCTACTGCCTGACTACAAACTCGATACTCGCCAACGTCAGAAAGTTGCAAAGTACCGCCAGAAGTAGTAGGAGTACAAATAGAACCATCATTAGTATAGCAACTTAAATAACGATCAATACCAGAATGAGCATCAGTGGCAGAAAAAGAAATAGTCATGACTTGTGGCTGCATCACGGTGGCGGCGGGACTAACTGCTTGGGTGGGGGTGGTGGGATCATCATAATCTAGATAATAAGCTGAGGTGGATTTGGCAATATTGCCGATAGTATTAAAGGCACAAAGATGTAAATAATATGTGCCACTGCTAGTCGGCTTGCCAATAGTAGCGGGATGAGAAATTAAAGCAGTGGTGCCGTCAGTGACGGTAACTAAATTACCACTATTGCAAGTGCTATTGGTGATGCCAGTCGGGTCACTAATAGAGTCTGTCCAGAGATAACGAATGCCATTGCTAGCAAGACCAATGATAGATTCTCGAACAGTGAAAAAATCGGTCAGACTATTAAAATCAGTGGCGTCGTAATAATTTGATGAAGTAGAGGTATTTATATAAGAAATAACTGGGGCGGCGTCGTCATAACGGTAGGTGCCGTTCCAAGTGGAAACATTGCCGGCATTATCTTTAGCGCAAAGATGGAGAGTGATGTCACCTTTGGGTGGATTAAGAGTGGTGTTGTTGGAAACCAATGTGCCGCCAACGCTACAGGCAGCGTCCATCTCGAAAGTATTATAAGAATAACGAATTTCACTAATGCCAGAGAGTGTATCTGAAGCTTGAATAGTGGCTGATCTTGGCGTAGAAAACCAAGCGTTGGAAGAATTGGTGGCAGAAACTAGCGGGTCGACACTATCGACCTTAACGGTGCAGGTGCCAGAAATCGTAATATTGCCAACATTGTCGCGAGAATAATAACGATATGAATAGCAACCATTGCTAAGTCCTGTTTGGGCTAAGTTGCTGTCATTAGCCAGACCATGATTGTCATAACTAGAGAATGGATCGCAAGCGTCATTACTTAGATTGGAAACTGATCTTTGGAAAAAAGAGGCAGTGGTGTTAACTCCTGAAAGAATATCGGTGCCTGAATTACCAACTACATTATAGGTGCCGGAATTACTATAGGCGCTAGGACAAAACACCACTACCCCATTGGGTCCAGCTTGGTCGGTAATGAGGTTAAAGTCAGTACTACTACTTAAGCTAGCGTAGTTATAAGCGGTGATGGGTAATGTGGGATAAGAATTGGTCACATCGGCATGCAGAATATATGGTTGTAAATATGGCGAACTTGTAGCTTCTTGGTCAATTGTTGGCGTAATATTGAAGTCGCCGCTACCAGGGAAAACTACTTTTTCGATATTCGATTCTAGATCTTGAGCGAAAACATTGACGGTAAATTCCTTACTGCTGGAAGTCGGTTGATAATAAAGCGTGCGAGAACCATGATGATAAAAAATTGAAGAAGAAGAATAATCTATATCGGTAAGAGTAATAGTTGGATGAGTGGTGTCAATTTTAATAATGTTGCTGGTAGTATAAATAGCTTGATTGGAAACTTGATCAGAAACTAGATAACGATACTGATAACAGGTATGATCGGTAATTCCTTGTGTGTCTGAAAAATTTGGATATGTTCCAGAAAAAGTGACGTCAGCAAAAGAACTAAAAGAACCACAGCTATTATTTGTTAAAGGAGCGCTAGCTCTTTGTAACTGACGAGAGAGAGTATTGATTCCCGACTGAGTATCAGTTCCGTCAGAGACGGTAACAATAGGCTGAATTGATAAATCATTGAGATAGTGATTAGTATAAGTGACAGATCCCAATTGCGGCGGAGTGATGTCTTTTTCAACTCTAAAATCGCAGGTGTCGCTGAGACCAGCATTAGAGTAGATAGTAGCTTGTTTGTCTCCTGGTGAAGTGGTGGCAGCAGTAGTCCAACTATAAGTGAGAGCGTAAGGAGAAACGGTGATGTCTGTGGCTGAGGGAGAAAAATCGGAAGCGAGCGTGGGGAAGCTAACTTTTTCAATACCAGCAGCTACGTCTGAGGAGGAAGCGGTGATAGTGAAACTGCCTGCTTGGACTGGATTATAATAAATAGTAGTAGCGGAAATGTGCTGATAGTCAGGATTTGTGCTTGGACTAAGTGAACATCCTGCTACTGGGGCTTCAGTGACCACCATCGCGATAGAGGTAGTATCATAGGTGGCACTATTGCCGGCGATGTCTTTAACTGAATATCTAAACTGATAGCAATAACCATGACTGGCAGTATAATTATAAGTGGTAGCGGTGGCAGATTCACTAAGGTTGGCATCTGTCCATCCTCCATAAGAACCACAAATGCCGGCAGACAAGGGCGCTCGCTGATATTCAAGCAAATAATCACCATCATTAGTGGAAAGACCAGAATCAATATCCAAGCCTGGATCAACTGAAATAATTAAGTCGCTATTTGTAACAAAACCATCAGTATAAGAAATTGAGCCACTAGTGGGAGAGGTGGCATCATAATAATAAATTGACTCAGATTTTCTAACATTGGTGGCCTGATCTATGCTGCAAACATGCAAATAGTGAATGCCAGTGGTGCTCGGCTTACCAACTGAAGCAGAATTTGCAATCAAGTTTGTGTCTCCAGCAGAAACTGAAACAGTCGTACCGCCAGAGCTACAAGTTGAATTAAAGGGGTTGCTGGCGCTACTAGTCCAAGCATATCTGATGCCGTCGCTCGCTAAGCCTGATTCTAAATCTTGGACAGAAAAAGGATCGTTCGGAAGAGAGGCAATGCCATAGTATGAGGAAGCATTAGAAGCGTTGTCAAAAATAATACTGGGCAAAGTGGACTCCACTCTATTGGGTGGAGAATCACAAGTTGTGCTGTTGTCAGCATAATCATTAATAACAATAGAACAAATATCACCGTGATCATTGCCAGTGGTACAGGTTCCACCAGAGGTTACTATGCCCGAACCACCAAGATCGCTCGAATTTTCTAAAGTATAAAAAGTGCTGCCGATTTTTTTCCATGGGCTTTGACTAGGATCCCATGTACCGCAAGTGGGTGGAGTTTTGTCGAAAATGGCATTACCGACATAAGTATCGGTAAAATTGCTAGTGCCGTCATTAAGAGTGAAAACGATATTGGTATATATGCCGGCACCCACTTCGTCATAAGTCCAACTAAGTTGCCAATCTTGGCTGACTACTGGCGAGTCGAAGGATGTGCTTTTGGTAATACCGTCGATAGTGGCCGAGACGGTCAAAGTTTTTCCTGGTGAAGAATAGTTAATTTCACCATAAATTTTTAAATCTCTGGTAGGAGAGGCAACCAAGTCTAGACCTGGATCAATTAAAGCAATTGGTGGAGCAGCAGTGGGATCATATTGAAGAACATATGGGTTGGCACTGGTGCCAGCGCCGCTTAAAATAGTAGTGCCATAAGTCGACAAGCGAACACTTGGTAAAACAGCATAAATAGACTGATGCACCATGCTGATAGTATTAGTATAAGAACTAGTAAAAATATAAGCAGCAGCATTATTGGTAGCGTTGGGTGTGCGAGTCCAAAAATATGGAGAGGTGGGAGTACCAAATATTTGAGTGTTATTGTATACTTCGTAATATGAGGGCAAGGCGACTTTACCCGTATAGATGCGATTAGTGCCGCCGCCTAATTGATCAGTGACAAACCAACTATTGTTTCTGATAGCATATTTCATGTCATAATCATTAGTAATCGAGCTGTAAAAATTGCTTAAGGCAACGGTGTTGATAGTAGAGGTGGCAAAATTATTACTGGTGGGGTGATACTGACTCGTCCAACTACCATCAAATAATCTAATGAAATAACCGTGCTCATTGGTGACGTGTTGGTCGTGCTGATAGTAGCGGGCCTTGCGCCAAGTACTGCCACCAAAAGAAGCATATTCGCCAATGGCGATTTTATCTAAAGTATCACCAGGATTGGCGGCAAAAACATTATAATTAAAGGCGCGGAAGATAAAAACAGTGAGGGCAATAGAAATAATGATAAATATTTTTTTCATAAAAAGACTGATTAACTATGTTTGATTTTAACATAATTTTAAGAGTAATGCAATAGTAAGCAACAAAATAAATTGATTATTTCACTTCGCTTACCGAGCGATCATGTGACTTAATTCTTTTTTTAAACTATGATTTATAGAATTAAAATGAATAATCTAATTGAGACGCAAAAAAAAGAGAAGGGTATAATGCCCTTCTCTTTGATTAACTCATTAAGTTTTAATAGTTGCGGCGGCCACGACTTGGATTAAAACGAGGTCTCTCCCCTCTTCGGTCGTCAAAACGTCGACCACCTTTAAAATCTGGTCGCTGAGGTGGACGATTGGCTCGAGCTTGTGATTCTTGCTCGGCAGTCAACATTGACATTTTTACCTTGCCATCTGGCTGAATATCGCTAATACGCACTTTAACAATGTCGCCTAATTTCACTAGTTTGCGTGGATCATCTAAGTATTCGGTGGACATGGCTGAGACATGAACTAAACCCTCTTTATTAAAGCCATAATTGACAAAAGCACCATAATTTTCAATTCTAGTGACCTTGCCGTCATATTCGTCGCCAATAGTGTCGACTTTCATCAGACCTTGAATCATAGCATAAGCTTTATCAATGGCAGCCTGATCAGGGGAACTAATATTGACTTCGCCAACCATTTTTTCTTCATTTTCCTCGACGTCAATTTCTGCTCCGCTAGTTTCAATGATGTTTTTAATAACTTTGCCGCCTGGTCCAATCAATTCGCCAATTCTATCTGAAGGAATGGTAATTTGGACAATTTTTGGAGCATAAGCACTAATTTGTTTTCTAGGTTCGCTTAAACAACTAAGCATTTTTTCTAGAATATGTAGTCGACCTTCTCTGGCTTGAGCCAAAGCTTTAGTAAGAATTTCTAAAGTAATGCCTTTGATTTTAATATCCATTTGTAAAGCGGTAATGCCATACTCTGTGCCAGCGACTTTAAAATCCATGTCACCGCAATGATCTTCGACATCTTTAATATCTGATAAAATTTGATATTTAGTACCATTAGTGATTAAGCCCATGGCAATGCCTGCCACTGGTCTTTTAATAGGAACGCCGGCAGCCATAAGTGATAAAGTGCTACCACAAACGCTAGCTTGAGAAGTAGAACCGTTGGAGCTTAAAATTTCTGAAACTACATGAATAGTGTAAGGAAATTCTTCTTGACTGGGTAGGACTGGGACTAAAGCACGCTCAGCTAGGGCACCATGACCGATTTCTCGACGCTTAGGAAAACCGATGCGCCCAGCTTCGCCGGAAGCATAAGGTGGCATGATATAAAAATGCATGTAGTGACGAACTTCTTCGCCGCCCATGTCTTCAATCATTTGACCTAGAGATGGTGAGCCTAAAGTGGTAACGGTGACAGCTTGAGTGGCACCACGTTTAAACATGGCGCTACCGTGAGTGCGAGGAAATAAATCTACTTCGCAGACGATGTGTCGGATTTCAGTGGTTTGGCGACCATCTGGACGAAGACCTTCATTTAAAATTTGATTTCTAATAAAATCAGCTTGATAGTCGTGCCAAATTTCTTTGAGGTCATTGCTGCTAATTTCAGCTGCGATAACGGCTTCATCTTCTAAAATTGCGGCGAATTCGGCTGACAAATCAACTTTAATAAATTGCGCTTCTTGAGAAGTGATGTTTTTTACATCAAATTTGGCCAAGAAAGGCTCTAAAATGGCTCTTTTCTGGGCTTTAATGGCTGATTTATCCTCAAATTCGATTTTTTCTTTGTGATACTGCTGAGCGATAGCTTGAATTTGAGTACAGATTTGATGCAATTCTTTTTGAGCCAAATCAAGCGCTTTAATCATGGTTTCTTCTGGAATTTCATTGGCACCCGCCTCTACCATGACGATAGAATCTAGACCGCCAGAGACAATTAAGTCTAAATCGCTAGTTTCTAGCTCGGTTTCGGTAGGATTAATGATAAAGCGGTCATCGGCCTTATGATAGCCAAGGCGGATACCGGCGATAGGACCTTCGAAGGGTACATCGCTAACAGCTAAAGCAATACCTGAGGCTAACATGCCAATCATATCGTCTGGATTTTCTTTATCATAAGAAAAGACGGTATTAACTAATTGCACTTCTTTCATAAAATCGGCGGGAAAAAGTGGACGAATGGAGCGATCAATTACTCTTGATTTGAGAATAGAGGCATCAGAAGGACGGCCGTCGCGTTTCACCCAACGAGAACCCTTAATAATGCCGCCAGCATAGAGTTTTTCGACGAATTCTACCGAAAGGGGGAAATAACCAAGATTGCTTTCTCTCCCAAGGGCCAAGGTGCAGTTGACGACGGTATCGCCACACTGAGCAAGAACATCAGCGCTGGTTTGCTCGCCGAATTTGCCTAAATTAATTTTTACAATTTTATCACCGACTTTAATTTCGGTATTATATTGATGATGATAGTCTGGATAAGACATCAAAACCTTTCTTTGGGCGAAGTTTGCTCCTTAAGATTCCAACAAGAAAAAACAAAAGCTTATTTTCTCTTGAGAAGGCTCAAGACAGAACTTCGCAATAATTATTAATAATAGGTATTGTACACTAAAAATGAGGTATAATAAAGAGCAAGATGAAAGATAAAAATAATAAGACTTTGACCAATCAAGATATTTGGCATAAGGTAATTAATCGGGGGCGAGCTTGGAAACTTGAATTTATTACTGGCTGGCTGTGGTGGGGCGTGGGTGAGATTCCTTTTCATAGCGTGAGAAAGTTTTTTTATCGCTTGGCGGGGATGAAAATTGGACGAGGTTCAACTCTGCATATGAGGGCGAGAATATATGACCCTCGCAATATCATAATTGGGAACGATACTTTAATCGGCGAAAGAGCAACGCTTGATGGGAGAAAGCAGTTGACAAATTCCAAAGGCGGCTTAATCATTGGCGATCACGTCGATATTGCCAGCGAAGTGATGATTTGGACCAGTGAACATAACTTAAGTAGCGATGAGTGGGAAGCGATAGAAGCTAAAGTAATTATCGAAGATTATGTCTTTATTGGGCCGAGAGCAATAATTTTGCCTGGGGTAAAATTGGGAAGAGGTTGCATTGTGGCAGCAGGAGCGGTGGTAACTAAAGATGTGCCGGAAAAGACAATTGTGGCTGGTATTCCTGCAAAAGTAATAAATCATCGTAAAGGCGAATTGAATTATAAACTCGGTAGACCAAGAATGTGGCAATAAAATTAAGTTTTTTCGATTTGATCAAAATCAAGAAAGGCAAGATCTTGGATTTCTGTCCAGACTGTCACAATTAGGTCTTGAAGAAGCTGGAGGTCTTCGTCAAGTAAGGGAATAACTCTCCTGACTGGTTTTTTATCAGTGCCGACATGAACAAAATCTAAAACGCCGCTTTCTACTTGATAAGGGAACTTGGAATCTAAATGGGCGAGCAATTTGTAGAACAATAATTGTCTTTTCAAGGCAGTCTGAATAGCTGGCGGGAGGATTTTTTCTCGGTCGCTGAGCTTTATACCATTAGTTTTGCCTAAAATTTCATTAATGGTGGCTGATCTACCAGTCTTATAATCTGTAACTTGAGCAAGTTTACTTGATTCGTCAAGTAAATCAATGCGGTCAATTTTCCCCCTGAGAGGAACGTGAAGATAAGACAAAGGGCGACCATAGCCAAATTTTTGCTCGGCAAAAAGAGGGATAAAGTCAGCTTGGGGGAGAAAATGGGCTTGATAATAAGCGGTGAGCGAGTCGAGCCCTCGTTGATGGAATAAGCTTTTTTCTGGTTCTTCAAGGTTTTTGGTCAGAAAATCTTGAGTAAAAAGCTCGAGAGCGCTTGATAAAGGCAAAAAACTTCCTTGACTGATTTTCTGCTTGACTGTTTTTTCTAAAACTTGATGAAGGCTATTGCCGAGTTCTAAAGCGGCGCTAGTTTGTCCTTCTGGGGCTGACAACAAGTGACGAGTAATAAAAAGATGTGTGTCGGCGAGATAATCGTTTAAAAGAGAGGCGGACATAATTAGCGACTTGACTTTCTGGGCAAAAAAGTCTCGAGTCGAAGCATGGAGATTGATGCTTGGCGGTGGGGATAAAAGAGTAATGAGTTGTTCGGGGGTCGTTTGAGCGTCTAATAAGGGCTCTTGCATTTGACACCAGCCATCTGCTTGGTGTTCTTGGAGGATAAAAATAAATTGAGACGGTGCCTTACTGCTGCTGGAATTGGCAACTGATAAGTGCCAACTGAGATGAGCTTGAATTTTGGCACGAGTGAGAGCAACGAAAAGCAATCTCAGCTCTTCGTCCTTTTTTTCATAATTACTTTGTTCTTTAATAATGCCTGCGGGCAATGAAATACTGGCGGGCTCGCGAATATTGCTCCAAGTTTTTTCATTAACACCGTAAATAAAAACGTGATCCCATTCCCTACCTTTGGCCTTGTGGACGGTGGTGAGACTCAGGGCTTCTTGACGAAGATTGAGATCTTCAGCGGCGATTTTCAATTTATGAGTCATCATAGCGTCAAGACGCTGTAAGAATTGATTTAAGTTAAACTGTGGATCTTCTTGAGTCCAGAGGGAAATTTGACGCTCAAGCGAATATAAATAAGTGAGTAAAAAATATTTTTCAGGCTTAGATTCAATCCAAGAGATTAAATTACTTTGACTAATAAGCTGATGATACAAATAGATAAGATTTTTTTGCCGACTAAGAGTTTGCCAATCGAGCAAAAGCTGACCGAAAGCAAGAAGAGCCTGAGGTTGGGACAATTGATATTCTTCACTGGTCGCTAATGACCAAAATGGGTGTTGCTGATTAGTGATGATTTGCAATAATGAATAATGGTTTTTTTTGGCTAATTGATGAAGATGAAGAATATCTAATTGATTGAAATTCAGCCAAGGCTGGTAAAAAAGTTGATATAAATATTCATCGGCTAGACGAGGTTGGTCTAAAACAATAAGGAGACGAAAAAGGAGAATGAGCTTTTGGATGAAATCTTGCTTGAGAATATCATCGCCGCCTTCAATTTCGACTGGGATTTGGTAATAACTACATAACTCTAATAGGCGGGCAGAATCACTATTGTTGCGGTAAATAATAGCCATGCGATCATAAGGCGTGCCTTGCTGGTGAAGTTTTTGAAGACTTTGCAGGAGGTGAATAATTTCACTGTCTTGACTAGCACATTCAGTGAGTAAGACGGGCAAGCCAGCACGATTTTGATGATTAGTGAGAGCTTTAAACTCTCCCAAACGATTATCACGATTATTGGTGGAATCGATAAGAGCTTGCGCCAGATTGTAAATCTTATTACTACAACGGTAGCCGGTGTCAAGAGTGATGAGTTGCGAGCTGGGATAGCGCTTGGTGAAACTAAGAAAGTTTTCTAGATTGGCGCCCTGGAAACGATAAATTGACTGCTGAGGGTCGCCGACGACGAAAACATTAGGGCTATCTTGCCAATGACTAGCTAATAAATTAATAATTTCGTCTTGAGCATTATTGGTGTCTTGATATTCATCAATGAGAAAATACTGGTATTTTTCTTGATAGTCGGCGAGCAAATCAGAGTTGTTTTGAAAAGCAGTGACGGTCTGAAGAATCATGTCAGCAAAATCATAAAGTTTTTTTTGGCTCAACTCCTGCTGATAAGCTTGATAAATTAAACCCAATTCAGTTTGTTGAGACAATGATTTTTGCCAGTGATTGATTTTGCTTTTGCTGGGTCGTTTTTTTTGCTGCTCGAGTGCTAATTGAGCCTCAAGGTCTTGACGACTGGCATGAAGTAATTCTTGATATGAATCAGGAGTAATATTTTCTCGCTTAAGGGTGTCAATTTGAGTAATTATTTTTTTAAGATAATAGAAAATTTTACCTGCTGGTCGTAAACTTTCG
>Ga0334882_1002861_pt1 | contig 16722 bp, 16 predicted proteins | sample GraSluR1_MG_5_FD_207226 | JGI IMG/M metagenome (GOLD analysis project Ga0334882, IMG submission 207226) | Sludge microbial communities from methane-producing bioreactor in Wageningen University, Netherlands - Granular Sludge_15_04-R1 | ecosystem: Engineered > Bioreactor > Anaerobic >... | reverse complement strand
CAGAAGATCTCCTCGCACATGGAACATCCGAAGGTTGAAGCCGCTATGGAGCGACTCGAAAAGATCATGTCCGAAATGGACAAGAAAGCGGAATAAGCGTCTTCTGAAAAGCTTCTCACGGGAAGCATGCAGACACTTCGGCCCGGCTCATCTCCAAGCCGGGCCGAATCATCGACAACTCTCTCCGCGGCGTCAGATCCGCCAAAGCCTCCGTCGGACGAATCCGTCGATGCTCCGGTCCGCTCCCGCCGCGATCAGGACGATAGCGATCGTGTCCACGAAGCCGTGCACGAAGATCACCAGCCACAGGTTGAACCCCTCGAAGATGAAAAGCGCTCCCAGAAAGAGCCCCACCATTCCCGCGCTCACCATGCCGCTGCGGTTCTGATAGCCGTGCGCCAGGCCGAAGACGACGGAGGTGAAGAGCGCGTTGAAGCAGAGTGCGACGGGTCCCGTTCCGGCGACCTTCACGATCTCCGTCATCAAAAATCCCCGGAATATTCCCTCCTCAAGGAAGACGACCAGGGTCCACACCAGCGCCAACCATCGAAGCAGCACTCTCCGGTTTCCCCTGACACCGTCGAAGACGCTGTGATCATGCTCCGTCCCGGTGAGCTTTTCGCTCAGCGGGCCGACGAGCGTCGCGGCAAGCAGCTGGAGCAGCACGGCGTACGCGAACCCGAGAAGAATCGTTCCGCCCCAGTCCTCGGGCGGCGCGAATCCGATAGCCGAAGGAGAATCGCCCCGAAACCAGAGCGCACCCGCTATCAGCAGAACCGACGCTACGGCCCCGATCCCCGGCTGTTTTCTCAAGCCGGTACCGACAAGCAGCGCCGAGACCGCAACGATCAGGAGCACGGAGATGGCGTCAGCGGAGAATTGCATGAGGACACTTTTTCACAGCTTCGCAACGCGCCGCGGACATCATACGGTGATCTCTATCCTGTTGCCGTCGGGATCGAAGACGCAGCTCTCGTAATACCCGTCTCCCGTCCTGCGAGGCTCGGAAACAATCGTGTATCCGTCGCGGCGAAGTTCCTCCGTCTTCGCGTCCACTTCTCCCTCGCCGCCGACCGAGATGGCCAGGTGGATCAGGCCGATGTATTGCGCTTCGGGGTCGTTCGCGTTCCCCGGGATGGACGCCATGTGCATCAGCTCGATGCTGCACCCTTCGTCGAAACGCAGGAAGATCGAGGAAAATCCTTTTTTCCGATTGACGTAGGTTTCCCCCGCGCACGCGCCGAAGTACTTCCGGTAAAAAGCGGCGAGACGCTCTATATCCTTCGACCAGAGCGCGACATGATGGAGCCTCATGCCCGCCGCCCGGAAAGCGTTCGCAGTCCCAGGGGAGTCCGTATATGCGCGAGCAAGTACGGCGTCTCGCCGGAGCGCGCCTCCTCCACAGAAACAGGCCCTTCGACTTCGAGCGAACGCAGCAGACGGGAGACGCGCTCCGGCTCCGGGTGAAAGAGCTCCAGCCGGACGAGCGACAGGCCGCGATCTTCGAGCCTACCCGCGGGATGCGCCTCCCCCGCCTTCCACCGGATCAGCGAAGGGGCGAGCCCGCCGAGCGCGAGCAACCCGTCGGCGGAGATGGTGATATGCCATTCGAGCGAACCGCGCGTCATGGCCTCCACCTCGCCGAGACATTCGGACGCCGCCGTCGAAGCCGCGTGAATATCCTCCGTGCGCGCCACCCACGCGCCCAACCGCGGCGCGGAGTCCGGCCGAAGCGTATCCAGGCCGAACCAGCGCGGCCGCCCGGGGCGCTCCGCATTCGGATTCGGCGCGATCACTTCGAGATAGACGGTCTCCCCCAGACGAAGCAGCATATTGTGCGTCCCCATCCGGGGGTGCTCCCCTCCCGGCTGCGGAGAGACGCCGAGCGCCTCCCGGACGAATTCGGCCCCGCTCTCGAGCGACGGGGCGGTTACAGCTATATGGTCGATGCAACAGCGCATGTGCGCACCCTCCTTCAATATGGACTGCATCTCACGGCTTTCGATGCGACGCTTACGGCCGCGAAGACGCTTCCTTCCCTCGGGCCTCCAGCAGATCGACGTACGCACGGTCGACGAGGGCCGACTGCGGAATCTCCAGCGCGGCCAGTAGTTCTTCCGCCTCGCGGACTCCATCCCCCTCCGGCTCCCCCTCTTCGAGGACCACCTCCAGCTCGAGGAAGTCGCCCAAACCCTCCACGCGGTCGATGTGCACGCGCGTCCGTCCGACCAGGAAGAGCGTTCGGTGTTTGCGCACCCGCCCCGCCTGTCCCAAAGCTTGCGCGAGGGTCTCCCGCATCGCGTCCGCGGCCTTCACGGGAGCGATACTGTAAGACGACGTCTTCGGCCCCTCCGTATCCGGACGCTTGTAGAAGATGAGCTGTCCCGCGCCGTCCGAAAAGGCGCGCAGCTTCAGCCGCCCCTCCGGACAGCGGAAGAACGTATCGTCCTGGGCGATCTCCTCGGGGCCGGACGTCGCCATCCGGGCCACCCTGGCCGTCAGCTCCGCGACATTTCCTGCCCGCGCCTTGATCTCGACGTTCCGCGCCATCGTCCTCAGAGCGAGTACAGCTCGCCGAACTTCCCGCGCAGATAGCGGATGTACGGTGCGATGTCCAGCCCGCCGCCGGTAACCCTATTCAGCAGCTCGGACGCCGTGTACTTGCGGCCGTGGCGGTAGATATTCTCCTTCAGCCACGAATGGAGCGCGCCGAACTCCCCGCGACCGGTCTCCGACGGAATTTCCGGGTGCGCCGCCAGCGCCGCGTCGAAAAACTGCGCCGACATCACGTTCCCCAGCGTGTACCCCTGGAACGCCCCGCCGATATGCCCGCCGAACCAGTGGACGTCCTGCATGCATCCGTCGACGTCGCTGGGCGCGACGATGCCCAGGTCCGCCTCGTACGCCGCATGCCACGCCTCCGGAAGATCCCTGACTTCGAGACGCCCTTCGAGCATTTGAAGCTCCAGCTCGAAGCGGATCATCACGTGGAGGTTGTACGTTACCTCGTCGGCCTCGGTGCGGATCAGCGACTTCTGTACCTTGTTCACAGCGCGGTAAAACGCCTCCGGCGGGACGGACGCAAGCTGCTCCGGAAAGGCCGCCTGAAGCTGCGGGTAGAAGTGCTCCCAGAAGGGACGGCTGCGCGAGACAAGATTCTCCCAGGTGCGAGACTGCGATTCGTGGACGCCGGAGCTCGTTCCCTCGTTGAGCGGCGTCCCCTCGAACGAAGGGTTCACTCCCTGCTCGTAGAGCGCGTGCCCCGACTCGTGCGTCGTGGAGAAGAACCCGTACCCCAGGTCGTCCTCCTTGATGCGCGTCGTGATGCGCACATCGCCCGTCGAGAACTTCGTCTCGAACGGGTGGTGCGTCTTGTCCTGGCGGCCGCGCGAGAAGTCGTACCCGAACCGCTCGATCACCTTCCGTCCGAAGGCGAGCTGCTGCTGCTCCGGAAAGTGCTTTTTGAGGCAGGAATCGTCGGCGGGCTCCTGCGACGTGATCGTCCGCACCAGCGGCACAAGCGCTTCGCGCAGTTCGGCAAAGACCTTCCGCACGTCGGCGGCCTTCATACCGTAGTCGGCGAAGTCGATCAGCGGATCGGCGATGTGGTCGTATCCGGGGAAGAAGTCCGCCATGCGGCGGCTCATGTCGAGGGTCTTCTCCAGCAGCGGCCGCACGCGGGCGAAGTCGTTCGCGGGGCGCGCCTCCGTCCATACCTGGTAGCTGGTCGCGGAGTGCTCGTAGAACGCGGAGAGAAAGTCGGGCGGTATCTTCACCGCCTTCTCGTAGTCGCGCCGGGCCACGCGGATCAGGGAGGCGTCGTCCGAGTCATACGGCAGGCTCTCTTCGTAGGAACGCAGTTCGTCGAGCAGCCGTCCCGTGGCGAGATCGGAAAAGAGCTCCTGCGCGATACGGCCGACGACGGCCATCTGCCGTCCGCGCGCAACAGCTCCGCCGGGCGGCATGTAGGTCGCCTGATCCCAGTGCAGCACGGCGCCGACGCTGTTCAGGTCGGCCACATCGCGCAGACGGGCCTTCAGTTCATTCAATTTCTCCGTTGTCGTTGTCATAGGGAATCCTCCTGTTCGAGGTGTTGGACGTTCTCATTATACCTCGAACAGGAGGCGGAGCGGGTGTTTTTACACGGAGCGGACGAGGTTACGAAGCGGGGTGAACGCTCTGTTTTCTGACGATATCGATGATAACCACTTCGGGAGGGGCGAAAAACCGAAGCGGCGGCCCCCAGGTTCCGACGCCGTTGCTCACATAGACGTTGCTCTCCCTGGAAGTTTCGGCGGCGTAGGCCTCGCCCCCTCTTCGATATGCGCGACGCGCACCCGCTCGACACCCGCCGGGAGCCGCTCCGTTTCGACCGTTACGTACGTAGGCCGTACGTTCAACGCTTCGTACCAGCCGTAGACGCAGGCGAGAAGAGCGAAGGCCGCCGCTCCCCAGACACGGAGCTTCGGAGACGCGAGCCGTTCCCCTGTCTTCATCGAGAAGAGGCCGTCGAGCACCCGGGCGAGCACGCGAAGCACATCGAGCACGAGGAAAGCCGTGAAGAGAATGAAGAAGAAGGCCAACCCCATGTACACCGACCAGGAGAGCATTCTTTTGAATTCGGGGTAGTTCCCAAGGTCGACGAGCCACAGCGTCCGCGATCCCATGACCAGGAAGACGCACACCAGCAGATAGAGCACAGTCCACCTCCACCCCGGCCCGACGGCGCTCCGCAGCTTGAAATAGACGTATGCGTAGTGCGCTGCCAGCGTTGCAAGAAACAATAGTCCGATAAGCTTCATTGGAGCTGTCCTCCCAATCTCGTAAAACCGAATGACATCAGTTGCGAATTCAACAAATTAACCTCCTAATTCGATATATGCTTCCGCCAGAATTCGATCGCATCGCTCATCCACCCCTCGGCGTCCGTACCAACACCTAAGCCGAAGCCGTGACCGGCGATCTTGTATTTCCTATACTCGACGTCTATCCCGGCTCTTTTCATTTGGCTCACTCTTCTCTCTACAACGGAGACATCGACAATCCTATCGTTTTCGCTCACGATCACGAACATAGGAGGATCGCTTCTCCTGAATGCCGAATGCCCGGTGTACGCCATAACCACGACAGCCGGTTGCGGAAGATTGTCGCCGCCAAAAGCGGCGACCCCATCGGAACCAACGGAGGCGGCTATTCTGGCGCCGGCGGAAGAGCCCCATAAAGAGTAATTCCGCCGGTCGACGCCAAGAGATTCCGCGTTTGCGAAGATAAAGGAAACAGCGGCCGCCAAATCCTCGGCGGCACTCAATCCACCTCTGCCGACTCGGTATCTCAGCACGAAGGCGTTCAACCCCGTTTTGCCGAGTTCCATCGCATAGGGGAACCCTTCATGGAGCGATCCGACATAGGAAAAACCGCCTCCGGGACAGATAACGGCAAACGGCGCCCCGGGGTTTCCCCTGTAAAAAAAGAGACCGGTCGATTTTTTCGTCGGATCTTCTTCTTTTTGTTGCTCGTTGTAGAATTCGTAGAATATTCTTTTACCGTTCTTCGCCTCGACGATCATGTGATTCAAAGAACGCACCGTGGTTTCCGGATTCACGAAACCGTGGTAAGGCATAAGCGAGCGAACATCCCGAAGACGTAAATCACCCATGGCAAGGTCGCCGTCCCTGGCCAGCAAATGGCGTCCAAAACCTTTGAAGGCCGGATGCTCCAGCAAATCCTTGATTGTGTTTTCAGTCGTTATTAGCGGATATTCACCGTCGCGTATCCGCGCAACTCTCCTCGTATCCGCGTCGCCCACCTGATGGCCGCTCGCCTGTATTCCTCCGGCGAATGCCATAAGAATCAACACCCCCCCTATCGCTCTCATTAGAAACTTGGTCTTTCCCATCGAAAAATACCTCACGGTCCAATCATCTCCCCCTTATCTAAAAGCGCCCGAACGCACTCTTCCGTGAACATTTCGCTGCGATTCGGCAATCACTGCGCTCCCTCTGCAAGACGATAATGGCCTCTTAATACACTATACTCTACCGGAAAAACCTTGCAGAAATATGACTGTTCCGAGACGGACTCTCACACACCCGACAAAAGCTTGCGAAAATGCAAGATTACGTCGCTGGATTATTGTGTACCGGCATATTAGAATGAGCCGAACAAAATAACGACCCCTGCGAACAGGCTCATGCAAAGGAGGCGTACACTTCGATGAACATGGAGCAAAAACGAATATTGATCGTTGACGACGATAAAGAACTTCGCGAGTTAATTTCGGAAACATTGTCCGACTATGGTTATGCGACCCGCGCGGCGCAAAACGGCGCGGAGATGTTCAAAGCTCTTGCAGACGAGCGATTCGACATAATTCTTCTCGACATCATGATGCCCGGCGAAGACGGCCTTTCTCTATGTCGCACCCTTCGTGCGCCGGGAGCCCCGCACAGCACGATTCCGATCATCTTTCTGACCGCGTTGAAGGATACTACGGACAAAGTGGTCGGCCTCGAAATCGGGGGGGACGACTATCTATCGAAACCATTTCACTCTCGGGAACTTATAGCGCGAATCAGGGCGCTGCTTCGACGTTCGCATTATTCGGAAGAAACGGTATCCGCATCCGATTCAAAACAAGACACACTCCGTACCGATGAAGAACAGATCGGTTCGTTGTTGAGCTTCGGGAACTGGAAACTGAACGTCATGGCGCGCCATCTCATCGACGAGAACGGCGTCGTCGTCGCTTTAAGCGCCGCGGAATTCAGACTGCTCGCCCTCCTTCTCGCTCATCCCCAGCAAGTCGTCACACGAGACAGGATCATGGACTATCTTGCGGAACGGAGCCTCAACATATACGACAGAAGCATCGACGCACAGATCAGCAGGTTACGGGCGAAACTCAGAGATAAGGGGACGAACCCCGCCCTTATCCGAACCATGAGGGGAGACGGCTACATGCTGGCCGTTCCGGTTGAAAAGAGCGCGTTATGAAATCGCTTATTAAGTTGTTACGCCCGAATTCTCTCTTCGGCCAACTTCTTCTGGTGACGCTTCTCGGAGCGGGCCTGCTGCAATGCGTCAACTTCTCCGCGGTATATTCCATTCAGCAGTCGTACGCCCGGGAATTTCTTAACACCGGACATGACTACGTCGTTTCGCTGTACCTGGCGATTCATCCTATGAGCGGAGAACAACGATCGAAAGCAATGGAGAACATCGCACGATCGAGAATCGTAAACGATAAACCCTTTCGCGCACGAATCCTGAACGAAGAGCCTGATTGGGAGACGGAGAATTACTACAAATCTCTTGAGATGAGGGACGCCGTGGCTGCGGGCATAGCGGCTGCGGGTACGCCCGCTCCGGACATACGAGCCCGCGTTCTCTACAGCGCATCGCTCGAAGCGTCGGAACCGAAATACGGCGAGTATCTTTTCCCGTTGCTTCAAGTACTGATTCAAATAGACGACGACAACTGGCTTGAACTCGCGCAACCTATGGTCTTGACGGATTTCAGCCTGCTTCGTAGGCAGCGTGCGCTCATCCTCACAGGATCGCTGGCCATTTCGTTCGCGACGGTGCTCCTGATACGCAGAGCGACGAAACCCCTGCACAAGCTCGTTCAAGCGGCTGAAACATTCGGACGCAATCCGGAAACGGCCCACCCGTTGAAAGAGGAAGGGAGCGTAGAGATCAGGGAGGCCGCCCAGTCGTTCAACAGAATGCGAAAGCGCATCTGCAACAATCTGAACGAGAGGAACAACATGCTCGAGGCGATGGGGCACGATCTTCGTACTCCTTTGGCTCGCATACAGCTCCGGCTGGATAAGATCGACCCCGAATCGCTGCGCGAGAAATTTGCGGCGAATATCGATGAGATACAGTCCATTGTCGAGCAGGGCCTGGAGCTTGCGAGAAGTCTCCATACTTCCGAGAAAGAGTGTCCGCTCGACATCGTCGCCTTTATCGAAAGTATCGTCGACGATATCAAGGCTCAAGGGGAAAATGTCACGCTTGCAGATACACCCGGAGAGAACGACTCCTCCCTGTTGGTCATGGCGCGTCCGACGTGCTTGAAACGCAGCGTGGAAAACCTCTTGTCGAATGCGATTCTCTACGCGGGAGCCGCACGCATTTCTCTGGCGAAGAACAACGGAGATATCGTTATCGACATCGAGGACGACGGTCCCGGCATTCCCGCCGATATGCTCGAAAAAGTATTCGAACCGTACTACAGACTGGAATACTCGCGCAACAGGGAGTCCGGAGGGACCGGTCTCGGGCTTGCGATCGCCCGCAACATGGCGGCTTTAAACAACGGTTCCATCCGTCTGATCAACAGGCGGGAAGGAGGTTTGCTGGCTCGCATTTCTCTTCCGTCTCTGCAGGAAAAAACCGCTGTGCATTGAATACTACAACTCCGGAGCAAGCTTTCGGCATTGATTTCGAAAGGCCGCGCCGAATGGAATGCGAGGGATGATTTTCTCCGGTTGCCACGACAGGCAGGTTGCGAAAAAAACCAACCGCCCGCGTCGCTCAACCGAAGACGATGAAGAGCATCGCGGCGCCGGACAAGAAAACCGGTGAACGCTCAATCCTTTGCACGCACGAAAACGCCGATTCCACTTGACTCTGTTATTCAATATAGAGAGAAAAAGAGTATATTCCATATAAGGAGGACCATTGATATGAAAAAGAAAGAGATTTTGAGGCTCTTGCTATCGTTGTGCATTTTGGCGTACTCTTTCACAGCCGCTTTCGCTGCCGACAACGTCAGACCAGAACCGCTTCTTATTCAAGCGCAGGGGAGCTTTGCAGTCGGAGGCACGATCCTTGCGGAGTCCGGAACGTTCGATCCGAAGAACCCCATGAAGCCCGACGGGCAGACATTCCACGGGGATCATGCCTATGTTTTCCATCAGGTTCCGGTCAACCCGCGCGCGCTTCCCATCGTCTTTCTTCACGGAGCGGGGCAGTTCTCGAAAACCTGGGAAACGACGCCGGACGGGCGAGAGGGGTTTCAAAACATCTTCCTGCGGCGCGGATTCGCCACCTACCTTCTGGATCAGCCTCGCCGCGGAGGCGCGGGGAGAAGCACGCTGCCTATGGAGCTGAAACCCGCCGGAGACGAGCAGATGTGGTTTTCGATATTCCGCCTCGGGAACTGGCCGAACTTTCACCCTGGTGTTCAATTTCCTCAAGACGAGGAAAGCCTGAACCAGTTCTTCCGTCAAATGACGCCGAATACGGGGCCGTACGACGACCGGATTATTTCCGATGCGATCGTCGCTCTCTTCGACAAATTGGGCGGAGGCATCCTGGTCACACATTCTCAGGGAGGCGGTCCGGGATGGCACACCGTACTGAAGAGCACGAAGGTCAACGCCGTCATCTCCTACGAACCCGGTTTGTTCATCTTCCCCGAAGGCGAAGTTCCTCCGCCGATGCCGAGTTCCAGTCCGTTCGGCGAGTTGCAAGCGGCAGGCGTGCCGATGCAGGAGTTCATGAAGTTCACGAAGATCCCGATCGCGCTCTACTTCGGAGACAACATTCCCGAGGCGCCTTCGGACGACCCTGGAAAGGACAACTGGCGGACTCGCCTTCAGATGGCGAAGCTTTGGGTTGAGGCCGTCAATAAACACGGCGGAGACGCAACGCTGGTCCATTTGCCCGAGATCGGCATAAAAGGCAATACGCACTTCCCGTTCTCCGATCTGAACAACATCGCTGTCGCGGACGAGATGTCGAATTTCCTGAAGGCAAAGAACCTCGACTCCATGTAGAAAACAATTCACGGACAAATCAGGGAAGGCTCTTCCCTTCCTCACGCACCGCGAGCATACACGACTTGCCGGGCGCATCCCGAACCGCCGGCGGAAACGGAGGCCGAATGCGCTAAGAGAGGCTTTTCGGCCTCCAATTTCCCAAAAACCGACGGTGCGCTCGCAAATTTGTTGAAAAAAGAGTTTCTTCGAGCGCTATGAAGCGCCCACATGATTATTAATACTATTTTTGGAGGCAATACAATGAAAATCACTTTTTTCCTCTCAATAATGCTGTTGTTTCTGATGACAGGCACAGCGCGTGCCGCCGAAAACCCGTCCACGGCCCACAACATCCTGATAGCTTATTTTTCCTGGTCCGGCAATACGCGCGGCATCGCCGAAACGATTCATCAACGAGTCGGGGGAGACATTTTCGAGATTGTTCCTGCGAACCCCTATCCCACGAGCTACAGGGCATGCGTCGATCTGGCGGCGCAGGAGCTCAGAGATCAGAGCAGGCCTCCGCTTGCAACCCGCGTCGAGGACATGGACCGGTACGACGTGATTTTCCTCGGATATCCCAACTGGTGGGCTTCGATACCCATGCCGGTCGCAACCTTCCTTGAGGCGTACGACTTTTCCGGGAAGACCATCATTCCGTTCTGCAGCCATGGAGGAGGGAATTTAGGCGAGAGTATTTCCGCCATCGAAAAACTTGCTCCGCAATCAACACTTTCGGATGCTCTTGCGATTCGCTCCGGCGGGGGAAGCGTGTTGCAAAGAGACATCTCCGAGTGGCTCCGAAGAATCGGTATGGAGAAATAAGATGCCTTGGCGGACAACCTTCAAACTGGCCATCGATCTCCTGATGACAGGCCTCGGTCTGTTCGCCATGGCATACCGCATCACCGGAGAACGGCGCCACGAATGGATCGGCATCGCGGCATCCGCGCTCTTCGTCCTCCACTCTGTTCTCAACCGGCGCTGGTACTTCTCTCTTTTCAAAGGAAGATACAGCTTCCGAAGGATCTTGAACACCGTCGTCAACCTGCTGCTCGTTGCTGTAACAAGTACTCTTGCAGCGAGCGGCATCTTGATCTCCCGCGTTCTCTTCCCCTTCGAAGAAATCGGCGACGGAATGTTCATTCGACAGGCGCACGCTTTTGCCGCGTATTGGTTTTTGATACTGATCGCAGTGCACATCGGAATGCACTGGGAGATGATCGCGGGCATGGTCCGAAAGGCTACAGGATCACTCGGCAAGAGCCGCCGCGGAAACATCCTCCTTCGCATCCTTACCGTCCCGATCATTCTTTACGGCATTTGGGCATCCTTCGACAGAGAGATGGGCTCCAAGCTGTTTCTGGGATACGCGTTCGATTTCTGGGATCCGGACAGGCCCGTCGTTTTCTTTTTTACCGGAAATCTGGCGATCATGAGCGTCTATATCTGCGCAACGCATTACGCCCTCCGGTTGACTCAGTACATACACACACGAAAAGGCTCATGATACCCCGTAAAACCACAGAGGAGCGCGCCCCCGCAAAAACCAACGGCTCGTTACAGGCGCACAACCTTCGTGGCAACCTCGTCGCAAAAGGCCCTGTCGTGCTCCACGAAGAGCATCGTCGGCTTGTGTTCCAGCAGCAGCTCCGTGATCTGGATGCGGGAGATCACGTCGATGTAGTTCAGCGGTTCGTCCCAGATATAGAGGTGCGCCTGCTCGCAGAGGCTCCGCGCGAGCAGCACCTTCTTCTTCTGCCCTCCGCTGTAGTCCGCCATGTCCTTTTCAAACTGGAGTTTCGAGAAGTCGAGCTTGTCCAGCACCATGCGGAACAGGCTCTCGTCGATTCCCGAGGCGCGGGCGTACTCCCTCGGACTCCCGCGCAGGTCGTCGGCGGACTGCGCGACGTATGAGATCTTCACCCCGCTCCCCACGACCAGCCGGCCTCCGTACTCCAAAGACTCTCCGTGAAGAAGTTTGAGGATACTCGACTTGCCGCTGCCGTTCTTCCCCTGAAGCGCGATGCGTTCCCCGCGCCCGACTTTGAAACTCACCCCTTCGCACGCGACTCGCTCTCCGTAACGGATGGAGACGTTCTCCAGCTCCGCAAGAATCGAGGAGTGGTAGACAAGGGGGATGAGCTTCAGCTCGTCGCTCTTCTCCACGTTCCGCAGCAGCGCGGACTTCTCCTCGATGGCCGACTGCCGCCTTGTGTCGATCGACTTCGACCGCTGCGCCATCTTCGCCGCCTTGTGACCGATATACCCGGTGTCCGGGCGCAGTCCGGAGTTCCGCACGCCCCGCTTCGTTTTCTCGACCTTGTCAGACCAGTCGGACGTCCGGCGGGCGGCCTCCTGCATCCGGCCGATCTCCTTCTTCAGGCGCTCGTTCTCCGACCGCTCGTAGTGCTCTCGCATCTGCATGTTTTTCCACCAGGATGAGAAGTTCCCCTTCTGTACTTCGATGTTCGTCCTGTTGATCGAAAGGATGTGATCGATGCACGCGTCGAGAAAGACTCTGTCGTGCGAGACGAGGATGAAGCCTTTCTTCCGGTTCAGGTAGGCGGTCACGGCGGCGCGCGCCTCCATGTCTAGGTGGTTGGTGGGCTCGTCGATCAGCAGGAAGCTGTTCTCCTTCAGAAAGAGAGCGGCGAGCAGCACCTTGGTCCTCTCTCCGTTGGAGAGCGTGCGGAACGGGCGGCGGAGCGCGTCGTCGGCCACGTCGAGGAGCGAGACTTCGCGGGCGATCTCCCACTCCTCCGCGCCGGGCGCGACGCTCCGGATCAGCTCCAGCGTCTCCATCTCCTCGTCCGGAACATCGTAGGGGAAGTACTCGAAGTCCACGCTCGACGAAATCGTCCCCTCATACTCGTGCCGTCCGAGCAGTAGGTTCAGGAACGTGGTCTTCCCTCTGCCGTTCCTGCCGGTGAAGCCGAGCTTCCAGTCGGTATCGATCCGAAAGCAGACGTCCTCGAAAATATTCTCCAATCCGCCCTCGTAGGCGAAGGTAAGGTGCGCGACGTTGATCAAAGACATGAGCATATCCTCCTGTGAAGAAAAGAGCCGCAAGAAAGAGTACTCTCGCGGCTCCGAACACAGCGTAGCGCGATCCCGAAAGGGACCGGCGCGGATATGACGTCGAAGAGTGAAAAAGAGTCGCGGTTTTCTTGCATCGGCATGGCGAAAGTGAGCGACGCTCTGCGTCGCCCGTCCCGTTTCGTTCGGCCTCAAAAATCAGCAAGAAAGATTGCGCATTCTCCCACCCCTGATCGATAATAATTCCCGACGATTAAAGCATATCTTCGAGACGTTGGCAATGGGCGAAAAGCGCCGAAGCGCCGCGAATCCGCGTACTGCACGTACACCGCCGGAGAACGTCGTTCGCGCGTCCTCGACGCGAGCAACAAGTCAACGGGAGAGGTCCTTCATAAAAGCTGCGGGAGTGGTTCCGACTATTCGCCGGAACCACCGTGTGAGATGGCTTTGATCGGCGAATCCCGCTTCCGAAGCGGCCAGGGCGGGGGAGAATCCCGCGCGGAGAAGGTGTTCCGCGCGCCTGACGCGGAGCTGCGCCAGGTAGGCGTGAGGAGGCAAGCCCGTTTCGTTTCGGAATGTGCGAAGAAAGTGCCAGGGGCTGAGGGAAGAGAGCGCCGCCAACTCTTCGAGAGAGACGTTCGTGTGCATGTTGTCCCTCAGGAAGGAACATGCCTCCCGGACAGAACCACGCGGCGGCGTACAAAGCGCGGGGTATTCGCCGAAGCGCTCGAAAAGGAGCGATATGAAATGGAGCCAGAGCGTGGAAGCGGCAAGTTTGTCCGTATCCTTCGTCTGAAGCCCGCCGTACACCCTTCGAAAAAGACAGGCAAGTTCCTGTGATTCCAAGGCCCCCTGCGCGATGAACGGAAACCCCCGGTCCCTGCCGTACAGATCTCCGGCTATCCTGCGGATCGCCTCCGGCTCGGCATAGGCCATGCGATACGTCCACCCCTGATCAAGAGCCGGATGACCGTCGTGAACCTCTCCGGGGACAACCAGGCCGAGCATTCCCGCCGTCGCGACAACATTTTCTCCCCGGTAGCGAAAGCCCAGCGCGCCGCCCTCTATCACTCCGAACGCATAGGTTTCGTGAGTGTGCCGTGCGAAACTCATCTCGCGAAAGCTTCCGTCCATAAAGAGCACCTCCGGCAGGAATTCCGACTGCCAGAAACGTATCATGTTTTTCCCTTCGCCCACAGGGACGGCATCTCCGCGATTCTTCATAGCAAACCTCCACACGAAACAGCAATTCCGTTCAAGAAAATCACCACATTCTCAAGTATCATAATCGAAAACGGCGAAGAAAAGGAGATGATTGAATCTTGATCACAGCATCCGCAGAATGGAAGGCACGCTATCCGGACGCCTGCTTCGACGTCCTCATTATGGAGGGCGTTGACAATACCGGGAAGTGCCCCGCGCTGGAGGCGCGAAAGGACGACCTTGAGCAACGCCTCCGCCGTCTCTACTCGGGGAAGAGCAGAAAGGAAATAGGGGCTGAACACCCCTTCGCATCCTACGGACGATACTACAAGGCCTTCGGGAAGAGCTATCACGTGCTGTTCCAAGTCGAGTCGGTGGCGTTGAAGGAGAAACCGATCTTTTCGCCGTCGCCGCTTGTGGCGGCCATGTTCATGGCCGAGCTGCGGAACGGATTGCTCACCGCCGGGCACGACCTCGACCGGATCGCGCCGCCCTTTCTCCTGGACGTTGCGAAAGGGGGAGAAACCTATACCTCCATGGGGGGAACGCAACGTACTCTTCCTCCGGAGGACATGTTTTTCTCCGACCGGAACGGCATTCTCTCAAGCATCATCTACGGCCCCGACGATAGCAGCGCCATCACTGCGGCGACCTCCCGCGCGCTCTTCACGGTGTACGGAACGCCGTCTATTTCCACCGGAGAAGTGCGCGCGCACCTTGAAGAGATCGAGGAACTTGTCCTCATCCTCAGCCCGGGGGCCGCACGCAGCGAACTGACCGTCTTCGAGTAACCGCCGGAAGAAACATGCCGGGCGCGCCGGGTGGCAAGAGCTCCCGACGCGCCCGGTATATATGAGCGGGAAGCGGAACAAAATCAGAGTTGCTTGGGCGCAAACCCGGACTACAGCGCCGCGCCGGAGAGTTCGAGTTTCCGTTCCCTGCGGCGGATACCGGCAAAAATTACCAACTGGAACAGCACGATGGAGACCCAGCCGACGCCTGTTGCCAGCGCCACCGCCTTCAACCCCATCACCGGCGCAAGCCAGTAGGAAAGCACCACGCGCACGCTCAGATGCATCGTCGTCCCGATGAAGGGGATGTTGATCCGTCCGCTGCCGCGGAAAAAGCCCACGAACGCGCTGCCTGTATAGGAGAGGACGTAAAAGAAACAGACGAGCCGCATGTAGGCGACGCCTTCCGCGATCGCGGCCGCCTGGTGCGTGCCGATAAAGAGCGCGATGGACCGCTCCGCGGAGAGGTAGAGGATACCCGTCGCTACGACTCCGAGCGCGACGAGCGCGAACAGCCCCTCGCCGAACCCCTTGAGCGCGCGTTTTTTGTTGCCTGCCCCCGTGTTCTGGGCGACAAACACCGAAATGGACTCCGACCCGCTTTCTCCGAAAGCAAGGGACAATCCCTCTATCCGCGCCGTCGCCGTGTAGGCTGCGATGGACGCCGTCCCCAGCAGGTTGACCGCGCCCTGCACCAGAATTTTGCCTATGTACAGGCTCGACTGATGCATCGCCGACAGGGAGGCGAAGATGATTGTTTTTTTCAGCAGCGCTCCGTCGTACCGCATATCCTCCCTTGTCGGCACGAGGAACGGCAGTTTTTTCTTAATGTACGCCATGCAGAGAACGGCCGACAGCCCCTGCGAAAAGACGGTCGCCCAGGCCGCGCCGGTAATGCCCCATCCCATCAGCACAACCAGCACGAAGGTCAGCCCCACGTTGACGGCGACCGCGATCATGAGGAAGAAGAGGGCGTAGCGGGTATTGCCGACTGCCCGGAGAGCGGCTGCGCAGAGGTTGTAAAAAAAGGTCGCCGGCAGACCGGCCAGAATGATGAGCAGATACTGTTGCGTATACGCGAATATCTCGGCGGGGGTGTTGATGCTCTCCAGCAGCGGCGAAAGCAGCATGATGGAGACAAGGCTGACAACGAGGGTAAACCCGGCGCCGAACACAATGGCTAGGAACGACTCTTTCCGCAGCGAGTGAAAATCTCCGCTCCCGAAGAGCGAGGCAAGGATAATGGAAACGCCGGTGCAGCCGCCGATGAGCACGAAGATGAACAGGTTCATCACCGTCCCCGCCACGCCGATCGCCGCGAACGCCTCTTCTCCTATGTACTGCCCGACGATGACGGCGGCGACGACGTTGTACAGCTGTTGCAGTATATTGCCAAGCAGCAGGGGAAGCGCCAGCGCAAAGAGCTGCGAGCTTATTTTTCCCGATGTCAGAGAACGCGAATGGGTGATGACGAGCCCCTCCTCCAAAATTATGGGGTCCATTATACGCCAGAAAAAGCGGAAACCGCTCCCGCCTTTACAAGTCCATCGCGCAGGTGGCGGACGCACAGCGCGGTCAGTTCCTCAATATGGAGGAATCAAAAAAGGACGCCCGAAGGCGTCCTTTTTGCTCTTCTCCTCTGATCCGCTTACTTCTTCAGCGCGAGCCCTCGGCTCTCCTCGCTCACCTTGAAGCGCGACACCGCCTGCTGCATCGACGCGCTCAGGCTCACCAGCTCCTCCGACGACGCAGCTATCGACTCCACGACCTTCGTCTGCTCCTGCATGGAACGGCTCACGCTCCCCACCTGCTCCGCGATCTCGATGCTCGACTTCGACACGCTGTCCATTCCCGCCGTCATCTCCTCCGCGCTCGCGGACTGCTCCTCCACCGTCGCCGCTATGGTCTGGATGTTCTCCGTG
>Ga0334882_1002856_pt1 | contig 16746 bp, 15 predicted proteins | sample GraSluR1_MG_5_FD_207226 | JGI IMG/M metagenome (GOLD analysis project Ga0334882, IMG submission 207226) | Sludge microbial communities from methane-producing bioreactor in Wageningen University, Netherlands - Granular Sludge_15_04-R1 | ecosystem: Engineered > Bioreactor > Anaerobic >... | reverse complement strand
CCAACCGACACTGTTGGATCAAAAATTTTCTATCTTCTCTTCGTCATCCAGTATCACTAATTCATACTTGCTTTATAAAACGCCAAAACTCGAACTTCTGGTCCCGGCCTGGAAAATCCCCGAACTTAAAGACCCGGGCAGCCGCGGGGTCTTCCCTCCCCCTCATATCATGGAAAAAAAAGGCCCTGGGTTCCGGGAATGACTCCGGAACCAGGGCCGTAAATACCTTGACGGCGGGAGGCTTACATCATGCCGCCCATGCCGCCCATACCGCCCATACCGCCGCCGGGCATGGCGGGGGCTTCCTTCTCGGGAAGGTCGGTGACCGCACACTCGGTGGTAAGAAGCAGACTGGCGATGGAGGCCGCATTCTGCAGGGCACTCCGGGTGACCTTGGCAGGATCGATGATACCGGCTTTGATCATGTCCACCCACTCCATGGCGGAGGCGTCGAAACCGATGCCTTTCTTTTCGTTCTTGGCTTTTTCGGCGATGATGGAGCCGTCCAGGCCGGCGTTGGCGGCAATCTGGCGGATCGGTTCTTCCAGAGCCCGGCGGACAATCCGGAATCCCACTTTTTCCTCTTCACTCATGCCTTCCATGGAAACTTTTTCCAGGGCATGAACCACCTGAATCAGGGTAACCCCTCCGCCGGGAATGATACCTTCATCGATGGCCGCCCGGGTGGCCGAAAGAGCGTCTTCAACACGGTGTTTTTTCTCTTTCAGCTCCACCTCGGTAGCGGCGCCCACGTTGATCACCGCCACACCGCCGGCCAGCTTGGCCAGTCTTTCCTGGAGTTTTTCCCGGTCGTAGTCGCTGGTGGTATCTTCAATCTGGGCCTTGATCTGACCAATCCGGTCCTTAAGGTCCTGAGGCTTGCCTTCGCCGTTGATGATGGTGGTGTTTTCCTTGTCGACCTTGACGGTTTTGGCTTTACCCAGGTCGGTGAGTTCGGTGTTTTCGAGTTTCAGACCCAGCTCTTCGGCGATCACGGTACCGCCGGTCAAAATGGCGATATCTTCCATCATGGCTTTTCGGCGGTCACCGAAACCGGGGGCTTTGACGGCCACCACACTCAGGGTTCCCCGGAGGGTGTTCACCACCAGGGTGGCCAGGGCTTCGCCTTCCACATCTTCGGCAATGATCAGGAGGGGTTTACCCGCCTGGGCGACCTTCTCCAGGATGGGAAGGAGATCCTTCATGCTGCTGATTTTCTTGTCAAAAAGAAGAATATACGGATCATCCAGAACGGCGGTCAGATTGTCACGATTGGTGGCAAAATAGGGGGAGAGGTAGCCACGATCAAACTGCATACCTTCCACGAAGTCGGTGGTGGAATCGATGGTTTTGGATTCTTCCACGGTGATAACGCCGTCTTTTCCGACCTTTTCCATGGCGTTGGCGATCTGATCACCGATTTCCTTATCGTTGTTGGCGGAAATCGAAGCCACCTGGGAAATTTCTTCCTTGTCTTTGATCTCTTTGGCGGTCTTGCGGATCTCTTCCACCGCCATTTCCACCGCACGGTCGATACCTTTTTTCAGACCCATGGGATTCAGGCCCGCGGCAACGCTCTTCATACCCTCTTTGATGATCGAGTAGGCCAGCACAGTGGCGGTGGTGGTTCCGTCCCCGGCTACATCGTTGGTTTTGGTGGCCACTTCCTTGAGAAGCTGTGCCCCCATGTTTTCAAAGGGTTCTTCAAGCTCGATTTCCTTCGCCACAGAGACACCATCTTTGGTGACCGTGGGGGCGCCGAACTTTTTGTCCAGAAGGACATTCCGACCCTTGGGGCCAAGGGTTACCTTTACGGCGTTGGAAAGTTTTTCAACCCCCGCAGTAAGGGATCTTCTGGCTTCTTCGTTGAACTGTAACTGCTTTGCCATTTAAATTACCTCTCCTGTTGTTGTCATCTTCCCTCTGCTTACCTAAGGGCTCGCAAAATACCCCGGATAGAAATGAATTCGAGGTACAGGGAATGATTGGTATGCGATATTTCTGTTGATAAAATACAAATTCTTTTTCCAATCATCAACAGAAAACAAAAAAAAAGTGAGCCTCTTTGTGGAAAAGCGGCAAGCCGGCGGTGACTGACCCCTTCCGAAACAGTCAGGAGTATCCCTCCCATGTCAACACTTCGCCGCTGAACACGGAAAAAGCCCCGTCTTCGCAATTATGGAGGAGAAGCTCCCCGCGGGAGCCTACCCCCATCACCCTTCCCGACCGCTCCGTCAAATCCGATCCCGGTAATCCCGGCACAACGGTAATCACGGCTCCCCGCCGGTAAAGGCGCTGCTCCACCATCTCACGCCAATTTTCCAAAGCCAGGCTTTTATGGAGCCGATGGAGAAACCGTTCCAGCAGCTCTCCCGGGAGGGGGGCCCCGGATAAAAACTCATCCAGGGATACCCCCTTCCCCGCCAGCTCCGGCGGAACCGCCGACCGCCCCAGGTTGAACCCCATCCCGGCGCAGAGCCAGGGCCCCCTGGTCTCACACAGGATACCCGCCGCTTTACGATGGCTCAGGATGATATCATTGGGCCATTTTATCTCCGGACGGAGCCCCAGATCCTCCAGGGTCAGGGCGGCGGCCAGCCCCATGATCAAGGGGAAGGCAGAAACGGGACAACCAAGGGCATCCCCGGCTATGAGGATGGTGAAAAGAAGGCTTTCTCCCGGGCGGGAACTCCAGCGGCGGCCCTCAACCCTCCCCCGCCCTCCGGTCTGATGACCCGCCCAGAACACCGCCCCGTTCCGAAGGCCGCCTTCAGGAGGTTCGAGAACGGCGCTCCGGGCAAGGTCCATGGTGGAGGTGGTGACTTTATGGTAGATTATAGAACCCGGGAAGGGGGATTGTACTGTCGGCTTCATGGATCCTCCGCGGCGTCATCATACTCCGCGGGATTATCAGAATCAACCTGCCCCTCCTTCAAACCCAAGTCCGGGGGATCCCGCTGAGGTTTGACAAGCCCTCGGAGGTTCGATTAGATTACCAGGGGAGTCCCTATGAAACGAAAAAGCTCTGCTGAATGCCAGACCATGATCGTCCATGAAGACATCGTTGCCAGGGTGGCCGCTACCCTCCCCGATGAAGAAAGTCTTATCGATCTGGGCGATTTCTTCAAAATCTTCGGCGACACCACCCGCATCAAGATTCTTCACGCCCTGAGCATCTCGGAGATGTGCGTCTGTGACCTGGCGGTGGTCATCGGCGCCAGCCAGTCCGCCGTCTCTCATCAGCTTAAAAGTCTGCGCCAGGCCAGTCTGGTGAAATTCAGGCGTGAAGGCAAGACCGTCTTCTATTCTCTCAAAGATGACCACGTCAACCAGATTATAAAAATAGGACTCATCCATATCAAGGAATGATCAAACCCGTGCCCGGCAGAATGCCCTGTTTCGAGAGCCGCAAAGCAATACAACAAGGATTGACAAATAGACAAAAATATCTTAATTTGTCATATGAACGCTTGTTCATATGTTTATATATAAGGAGTCCCCATGATCCGGAAAGAGTACACCGTCAACGGCCTGGGCTGTGCCAGCTGTGCCGCCAAAATTGAAGAAGAAATTGCCTGCCTCCCCGGAGTTAAGGCGGCACGGCTCAATTTTGCCACCCAGATTCTCAAGGTGGATTTCAGCAGCCCCGAAAATGAAACCCCGACCGAGGAGCTCAACCGGGTCACAGGAAAAATCGAACCGGGGACTACTCTCAGAGACCGGAGCATCCCCCCTTCCGAGAAGAAATCGGCGGCCCTGATATCCCGGGCCAAACTGATCCGCTTCCTGGGAGCGGGGATGGTCTTTGCCGGAGCCCTGCTCCTTCCACTGACTGCACCGACGACGCTGGCTCTGTTTATTGCCTCCTACCTGCTCTCCGGGGGTGATGTAATCCTCAGGGCCGGCAAAAGCGTGGCCCGGGGACGTTTTTTCGATGAAAACAGCCTGATGACGGTGGCTACCCTGGGGGCCTGGGGTATCGGAGAAAGCCCCGAAGCAGTGGCGGTGATGCTCTTCTACCAGCTGGGAGAACTTTTTCAGGACGCTGCGGTGAACCGATCCCGCCGGTCCATCTCGGCCCTGATGGATCTGAAACCCGACCAGGCCCGGGTGAAAACAGAAGACGGCGCTACCCGGCAGATTACTCCGGAAGATGTGAAGATCGGTCAGATCATCCAGGTAAGACCGGGTGAACGGATACCCCTGGATGGAAAGATCATCCGGGGAAGCGGTGTGGTGGATACCTCCGCCCTGACCGGGGAATCCCTTCCCCGGAATTTTTCCGAGGGGGATGAAATCTTCAGCGGTGTGATCTGCCAGGACGGCCTCCTGGAGATAGAGGTTTCCCGCCCCTACGGAGAATCCACGGTGGCCCGGATCATGGCCCTGGTGGAGGAAGCTTCGGACCGGAAGGCCCCGGTGGAAGGGTTCATCACCAAGTTCGCAAAAATCTACACCCCCGCCGTCTTCGCCGGGGCAGCCCTGTTGTTTCTGATTCCCACCCTGGTCACCGGGGAGGGATCCGTATGGTTCTACCGGGCTCTGGTCTTCCTGGTCATCTCCTGTCCCTGTGCCCTGGTGGTATCGATACCCCTGGGGATATTCGCCGGCCTGGGCGCTGCAGGACACCGGGGAATCCTTGTGAAAGGAGGAAACTACCTGGACGCTCTGGCCCGGGTGGAAACGGTGGTATTCGACAAGACCGGGACCCTCACGGAGGGACGGTTTACCCTCAAAGAGGTAACAGCCGCCCCGGGAGAGGACGCGGATCAGGTTCTTACATGGCTGGCCCGGACGGAGCACGGTTCCAACCACCCCCTGGCCCGGGCAGTGAAAGAGGCCGCTCAAATAGAAGATGAGCCCATGACCGGAACCTTTCGGGAACACCGGGGCCGGGGCATCGAGGCAGAGATCACCGGCGGAAAGGCCCTGGCGGGGTCTCTCTCTTTCCTGCAGGAACAGAACATCCCGGGCCTGCCGGGAGAGGCATCCCGGAACACCGCCATCTACCTGGCCCTGAATGGGAAATACCGGGGCATGGTTGAGATGGAAGACCGGGTAAAAGAGGATGCCCTCCTGGCTGTGACGGAGCTGCGGGCCGCCGGGGTTTCCCGGATCGTCCTGCTCACCGGAGACACCGCTGCCTCGGCGGCGCCGGTGGCGGATTCCCTGGGCATCGGCGATGTACGGGCCTCCCTGCTGCCGGAAGACAAGGTCCGGGCCCTGGAAGAGCTGGAAAACACGCCGGACCGCCGGGGACTCCTGCTCTTCTGCGGCGACGGCATCAACGACGCCCCCGTTCTGGCCCGGGCCGACGTGGGGGCCGCCATGGGCGCTCTGGGCTCCGATGCGGCCATCGAGGCGGCGGATGTGGTTCTGATGAACGACAAACCCTCCCGGATCGCCGAAGGGATCGCCATCGCCCGCCGGACCCGGCGGATCGTCACCCAGAATATCATTCTGGCCCTTACCATAAAGTCGCTGGTTCTGCTGCTGGGCGCCCTGGGAGTCGCCTCCCTCTGGGCAGCGGTTTTCGCTGATGTGGGAACCGCCCTTTTAGCGGTGATGAACGCCCTGAGGATCATCTTCCCCGGACCCCAGGCAAAATCCCGCTAATCGAGCCAGTTTCAAAAATTGGTATTTTTGAAACCTATCCACAATTTCACGCCATCCCCTTGCAATTATTCTATATTTATGCAATTTTAGCTTATTAATAGTATAAATATACGCCACAGGAGATGGGAAATCATGAAAGAGCGGACCACCCGGCTCAACTGCATACAGGAATGCATCCGGGACAACCGGGTCACCAGCCAGGAGATGCTTCTGGATCTGATTCTGGCCCGGGGCTATTCGGTAACCCAGGCCACCCTGAGCCGGGACCTGAAATACCTGAAGGTCGGCAAGGTGTCGGATGGTAAAAACGGATATTACTACACCCTCTCCAAAGACGGGGAATACGCCATCTCGGAACACGACTACCTCCAGGATGTTCAGAGGGGGTTTATCTCCTACGACTTTTCGGGATCCATCTGTGTGGTCAACACCCTCCCCGGCCATGCCAACAGCGTAGCCCTGGCCATCGACAAAATCAACCTCCCGGAAATTCTGGGAACCATCGCCGGTGACGACACCATCTTCCTGGTCCTCAAGGAAGAAGCCCGGCGGGAGAACCTGCACCGGTTCTTTCAGGGAAAGATCCACAGGTCCAAGGAGTAACACATGAAAGCAGCAGTATTGGGCGCCACCGGCTATACCGGTATGGTTTTGATGCGCCTTTTGATGAACCATCCCGAAATATCTTCTATCCTGCCGGTCTCCTCCTCCCGGCCTGGAACCCCGGTGGTCGATTTCGATCCCGGTCTGGGAAGCGACCCGGAGGATAAGAACCCCTCGGGAAACTATGTTTCTATGGAAGAAGCGGCGGCGGCCAACCCCGGGGTGGTGTTCGCCGCCCTGCCCCACCTGAAATCAGCGGAGGTGTGCGGCCCCTTCTTCGGCCAGGCGGTGGTAATCGACCTGTCGGCGGATTTCCGGATCAAGGATCAGGATATTTTTAAGGCCGCCTACGGCATGGCCCCCCCCCGGCCGGACCTGCTGGACAGGGCGGTGTTCGGTCTGGCCGAACTCTACAGGGACCAGGTAAAAACCGCTGATCTGATTGCCAACCCCGGCTGCTACCCCACCGCCACACTGCTGCCCCTCCTTCCGGTGGTAAAGCGGTTCGGCGCCCGGGGAAAGATCATCGTCAACGCCCTCTCGGGAATCTCCGGAGCGGGACGGAAGGCCAGCCTCAACCTGATTTTTACCGAACGGAGCGAAAACTGTGGCGCCTATAATCCGGGCCGCCAGCACCGGCATACCTGGGAAATCGAAAAGGAAGTGAAGCTCATCGACCCCGCCGGAGAGATCCTCTTCACCCCCCACCTGGTTCCCCTGAAACGGGGGATGGCGGTGACCACCGTGGTTACCCTGCCCCGAAAAGTCTCCGCCGCCGAGGTGGAGGAGTGCTTCGTTGAGGCCTACGGTGCAGCCCCCTTCGTGCAGCTCTGTCCGGGCCGGGTGCCCGAGACGGCCCATGTTCGGGGCTCCAACCGCTGCGACATCGGCTGGCACCTGGAGGGTGAAAGCCTGATGCTGTTTTCCGCCATCGACAACCTGGTAAAGGGGGCCTCGGGCCAGGCGGTTCAGAACATGAACATCCGGTTCGGCTTCGATGAAACCGCCGGCCTTTCCCGGTTCGGACAGGTCTAGGGGAGCGTCCTGTGAAAAAGGAGAATCAGATGAAGAAGCCCCTGGCGGTGATAAAGGTGGGGGGCCGGGCGGCGGAGCCGGAGGCCATGAAGAAACTGGGCTCGGAAATGGCCGCCCTTCAAGACCGGTTCCGGTTCCTCCTGGTCCACGGAGGCGGGGCCGAAGTCTCCCGGATCTCCGAGCTCTTCGGACTGATACCCCGGTTTATCGACGGGGTGAGGCTTACCAGCCCTGAGGAGATGGGGGTGGTGGATATGGTCCTGGCGGGAAAGATGAACAAAGACATCACCCGGCTCCTCCGCACCGCCGGATTGAACGCCCTGGGCCTCTCCGGCAGCGACGGCGGGCTCTTTACCGGAGAAGCGGTGAGCGCCGAAAGCCACACCGGCCGGGTCACCGAGGTGAACGGAACAACCCTGGAGGTTCTGCTGGAAGGGGGTTTTGTTCCCGTAGTCTCATCCACTTCCATGGAGGAAGGAGGCAAGCCGCTGAACATCAACGCCGATCAGGCCGCCCTGGCCCTTGCCGCCGCCCATCCTGCAGCGGTTCTGCTCTTCCTCTCGGACATCCCCGGGGTGCTCACCGGCCCCTTTCTGGACCGGGTTATCCCCCGGCTCAACCGGGAGGCCATCGCCAGGGATATTAAAGACGGAACCATCACGGGGGGGATGATCCCCAAGGTAAATTCCGCCCTGGAGGCCCTGGATCGGGGGGTCGGAGCGGTGGTGATTGGACAGTACAACGATTCCGGTGATCTTTCCGCCCTGTTATCGGGGGGGAAGGGAACCCGGATAGAGAAATAAGGAAGTTAATTATGGTTGAAATAGTAAAGGCCCACGCTGGAGACCTGCCCTTTCCCCGGAACTATGCGTCAAAGCTGCTGGTTCTCGACCGGGGTGAGGGGGTTTATCTCTTCGACGTGGACGGAAAGAAGTACCTCGATTTCGGCTCCGGCATCGCCGTCAACGCCCTGGGTCACGGCCGGGACAAGGTGGCGGAAATCGTGGCGGCGCAGATGAAAAAGCTGATCCATGTATCCAACCTCTACACCACCGAGCCGGCCCTGGAGCTGGGGAACAAACTCATCGGTACGGGAAATTTCGCGGCGGTTCATCTGGGCAACTCGGGGAGCGAGGCCAACGAGGCGGCCTTGAAGTACGCCCGGCTCTACGCCCGTCGTACCAAAGGGGAAGGGCACCACAAGATCCTCAGTTTTCAGAACGCATTCCACGGCCGAACCATGGGTTCCCTGTCGGTGACCCCCACGGAAAAATACCGGGAACCCTTCGGGCCCCTCCTTTCAGACTGCACCGTCCTGCCCTTCAACGATGAGGAGGCCCTGACAAAGACCCTGGATGACACCTTCGCGGCGGTGATCGTCGAGCCGGTACAGGGGGAAGGGGGACTTTCGGTGATGACTCCCGATTTCACGGCGGCTCTGAACAGGCTCTGTGCCGAAAAGGACGTGATCCTCATCGCCGACGAGGTGCAGACCGGCCTGGGCCGGACCGGTGAGTTCTATGGATCCGCCGTGGTGGGGCTCAAGCCCGACATCATCACCCTGGCCAAGCCGCTGGCAGCGGGGCTTCCCCTGTCGGCCACCCTCATTCCCGAGAAGATCAACAAGCTCCTCCATCCCGGAGACCACGGCACCACCTTTGGAGGCGGCCCGGTGACCTGCGCGGCGGCCAACTACGTGGTGGACATGATCTTTCACCCCCGGTTTCTCCAGGCTGTTCAGCTGCGGAGCCGGACCCTCACGGCGGAACTGACCGCCCTGGCCTCCCGGTTTGCCTGTCTGGGGGATGTGAAGGGGCTGGGGCTGATGCAGGGCGTCGAGGTGGTCGAACCGGAGGATCAGAAAGGGACCCTGACGGCAAAGATTCTTTCCGCCGCCCAGGAGGAAGGCCTCCTTCTCCTGCGGACCGGGGCCTCCACCCTGAGGATCCTGCCCCCCCTGGTTATCACCGACGATGAGATCCGGGAAGGGATCTCGATTCTGGAAAAGACACTGAAAAAGATGGGCCTTTAGAGACAGCCCGAAAACCTCTGGCCGGGGCCGGCGGCGCAGCATTCCTGCCCCGAACCCACGGCGGACGCAGTATTTTAAGGAGAAAGAAGATGGAAAAGGAAAAACTGGACAAAATTGTACTGGCCTATTCGGGCGGTCTGGACACTACGGTGATCATCCCCTGGCTGAAGGAAAACTACGGCGACTCGGAAATCATCGGAGTCTGCACCAACGTGGGACAGGATGAAGACTGGGCGAACATGGAAGCCAAAGCCCTCAAATCGGGGGCTTCCAAACTCTATATCAAGGATATCCGGGAAGAGTTTGCCAAAGAGTACCTGGGGGCCATGATAAGGGGCGGGGCGGTCTACGAAGGCAAATACCTTTTAGGGACCTCCATCGCCCGGCCCCTGCAGGCCAAGCATATCGCCGAAATCGCCCTCCTGGAAGGGGCCGACGCCATCGCCCATGGCTGCACCGGCAAGGGCAACGACCAGGTCCGGTTTGAGCTCACCTTCAAGGCCCTGGCCCCTCACCTGAAGGTCATCGCCCCCTGGCGGATCTGGAATATCTCGGGCCGGGAAGAGGCCATCGAATACGCCGAGGCCCGGAACATCGACCTGGGGACCATTTCCCGGAAGAACATCTACTCCCGGGACTGGAACATCTGGCACATGAGCCACGAGGGCGGCGATCTGGAAAATCCCTGGGACCGGCCCAACGAAGATATGTTTCTGCTTTCAAAATCTCCCAAGGATGCTCCCGACAAGGAGACCGAAATTACCATCGACTTCGAAAAGGGTATGCCCGTGGGTCTTAACGGAAAAAAACTTCCCGCCACGGAGATTCTCAACACCCTGAACAAGCTGGGGGGAGAGAACGGCATCGGCCGGGAGGACATCATGGAAACCCGGGTGGTGGGAATGAAGGTGCGGGGGGTCTATGAAACTCCCGGAGGGACCATCCTGATGAAGGCCGCCAAGGAGCTGGAAATGCTCACCCTGGACGGCGATACCAGCTCCCTGAAGGCCCAGCTGGCCATTAAATACGCCGAACTGATCTACGCAGGCAAGTGGTTTACCCCCGTCCGGGAAGCGGTGGATGCCTTCATGGAGAAGGCCATGGCATACACCACCGGATCGGTGCGGGTGGTACTCTACAAGGGGAACATCATCATCGCCGGGCGGAGGAGCCCCTATTCCCTCTATCTGGAGGACCTGGCCTCCTTCGGCCCCAGCTCCTACGACCATAAATCCGCCACGGGCTTCATCAATCTCTACGGCCTCTCCACGGGGGTAACCGCCATGGTGAGAAAGAAAATCGCCCCCGAAGAGGGCCAGGCCCCGGCCATGCTGGGCACAGCCGCCACCTATAAAGAGAAGTAGGGTGGAGTATACCATCAGCAGGGCCACCGCCGCCGACGTGGAGGGGATCTTCCGGCTCACCTCCACCATGGCGGCGGATCAGCTGATGCTGGCCCGGAGCAAGTATAAAATCGCCACCATGCTTCCCTCGTTTTTCGTGGCCAGGACCGCCGACGGGGCGGTCCTGGCCTGCGGCTCCTGTTCGGTCCTCTGGACCGACCTGGCGGAAATCTGCGCCCTGGCGGTGGTGAAAAAGTACCAGGGCCGAGGCATCGGCGCCGCCCTGGTGAAAGCCTTGATCGAAGAGGCCCGCCGCCTGAAAATCCCCAAACTGGTCACCCTCACCTATCAGGTGAAATTCTTTCAAAACCTGGGGTTCACCGTGATCGACAAAGACGCCTTTCCCCGGAAGGTCTGGCGGGAGTGCCTGGAGTGTCCCAAGCTGGAGGCATGCGACGAGACGGCCCTCTTTCTTGACCTGTAACCAACGATCCAGGAGCCTCATCCTCCCGGGCGGCAAATCCAGGGCGGCCTATGGACAGGCCCCGGGGAAACCCCGATAATGGACGGATTATGAACGAAGAAATCACAGAAAACAGTTCCCTGGATCACCAGGAAATGACAAGACGGGAAATCCCCGGCATGTTCGACGGCCCCGTGCTTCCCCTTCTGACCCGGCTCTCCCTGCCCATTTTTGCGGGGATGGTTTTTCAGCTTCTCTACAACATCGTCGACACCATATGGGTCAGCCGGATCGACTTAAGCGATCCCTCCTTCGTGGGCGGCACGGGGCTGATCTTTCCGGTGATCTTTTTCTTCATGGCCCTGGCGGCGGGCCTCTCGGTGGGGATCAGTTCCCTGGTGGCCCGGGCCATCGGGGAAAAGAACCGGACGGTGCTGGATGAAACCGCCGACTCGGGGATGGCGGTGGCCCTGGTTCTCTCGGCGGTCAGCATGATCGTGGTCTACCTCTGGGGGCCCCGGATCGTCCGGGCCATGGGAGCCGAAGGAGACTACTACACCCACGGGCTGAACTACCTGCTCTACATTGCCCCGGTGGCCCTCTTCGCCTTCGTCCAGAACATCTTCTTCGGCATCTTCCAGGGGGAAGGGCAGATGAAGCACGTCATGGTCTCCATGATCATCGGTACCGTGGCCAACATCGTGCTGGACCCGATTTTCATTTTTCTTCTCAATCTTGACGTTAGGGGTGCCGCCATCGCCACCGGCCTGGCCCAACTGCTCTCCCTCTCCTACTGCCTCTGGGTCTTCGGGACGAAAAAGACCCTGGTGCCCATAAGCTGGTCGATCCGGAAGGTCCGCTGGATCAATATCAAAAAAATCATCACCATCGGGTTTCCCCAGTCCCTGGGCCAGATCACCATGTCCATTGCCTTTCTGCTCCTTAACCGCCTGGTGGTTTCCATCGACCCCCTGGCCCTTACCGCCTTTTCCCTGGCGGGCCGGATGGACCAGGTGGTGCTGATGCCGAGTTTCGCCATCGCCGCCGCCCTGATCACCATCATAGGCCAGAACGCCGGCCGGGGCCTGATGGACCGGGTGGCCCGGGTCGTCAAGGTGGGGTACGCCGCAGGATTCACCGTGGTGTTCATCCTGGCAACCCTGATGGTGGTGCTGGCCCGGTTCATCTATCCTTTTTTCTCCGGCATCGACGAAGTGGTCCGGTACGCGGTGCTGCAGACCTACGTGCTGGAATATACCTTCTGTTTCGCCGTGGTGGGGATCCTGAACCGCAGCTTTTTTCAGGCCATAGGATACCCCCTGCCGGCCCTGTTCATCACTCTTTTGAGGGTACTCCTGGTATCGGTACCGGCGGCCTACCTTCTTGCCCGGGGATTCAACCTTGGGATGTACGGGGTCTGGTTCGGCCTGGCCACAGGAAGCCTGTCCTCCCTGGTGGTCAGCCTTTTCTGGGTCCGGGTTTTCCTCAAAAAACTTCAGGCGGGAACCCTGGAGATCAGGCACGCCTGACCGGGGTCCCACCACCGGGGAGGGGGATGGCTACAACGGATCAGACCACCGAAACCACCCCTTGAGTCTATACCCCGGGGCGGCGATGAAAAGGCTCCCCCCTTGGGCACATAAAGCTCCGGGCCTCTTGAATTGCCGGAGCTTCTCCTTTACATTTAAACCATGACAGGACTCAACTTTAACAATCTGAACAAAACCGAAGGTTTCCATAAACTGGAGGCCCTTCGTAAAGCCGGGGGAGAAATCTCCCTCAAAGACCTCCTGACCGAAGAGCGGGTCCACCAGGTCAGCCTGCCCGCCGGAGGAGGCCTGACCTATAACTTCGCCGCCAAACCGGTTTCCGAAGAAGTCCTTGAACGGCTCTACGGGCTGGCCGAAGAAACCCAGGCTCTTGAGAAATATCGGGCGGTTCTTCGGGGAGAGCGGATGAACACCGGAGAAAACCGGATGGTCCTCCACCACCTTACCCGGGGTCAGCATGAAGAGGATGTCATCGAAGGAGACCGGAACCTTCGGGATTTCTACCGTACCCAGGAAGAGCGTATCCGGGGATTCGCCGAAAAGGTCCACCGGGGGGAGATCACCGGTTCCACCGGTAAACCCTTCAAAAAGGCGGTTCAGATCGGCATCGGCGGTTCAGACCTGGGGCCCCGGGCCCTCTATCTGGCCATGAAAGGCTGGGCGGACCACCGGGGTTCCCATCTTATGGAGGCGGATTTCATTTCCAACGTGGACCCCGACGATGCCGCAGACGTGCTGGGCCGGCTGGATTATGAAACCACTCTTTTCATTCTGGTCTCCAAGAGCGGAACCACCCAGGAAACCCTGACCAACCAGCGTCTGGTGCTGAACCGAATGGCCGCCGCGGGAATCCAGGGACTAAAACCCTCCCGGCACATGGTGGCGGTGACCAGCCAGACCAGCCCCCTGGCAAAAAGCAAGGAATTCCTGGACAGTTTCTATATTGACGACTACATCGGAGGCCGCTACTCCTCCACCAGCGCCGTGGGGGGGGTGGTCCTCTCCCTGGCCTTCGGTCCCGACGCCTTCCAGGAGCTCCTTTCCGGAGCCCATGAGGCGGACACCTTGGCTTTGAAACCGCCGGCGGAAAACGCCGCCCTCACCGATGCTCTCCTGGGAGTTTACGAGCGAAACATCCTGGGTTACCCCATGACGGCCATCCTGCCCTACAGCCAGGCCCTCTCCCGGTTCCCCGCCCATCTGCAGCAGCTGGACATGGAAAGCAACGGGAAGAGGGTTAACCGGTTCAGTGAGAATCTGGACTACCAGACCGGACCGGTGATTTTCGGCGAACCCGGCACCAACGGCCAGCACTCGTTTTACCAGCTTCTTCATCAGGGCACCTCGGTGATCCCCCTGCAGTTCATCGGTTTTCAGAAGTGCCAGCGCCGGGAAGACCTGAGCCAGGACGACATCACCAGCCAGACAAAGCTGAATGCCAACCTGGCCGCCCAGATCGTCGCCTTCGCCCTGGGACAGGAAAACCCCAACCTGAACAAGTATTTCCCCGGCCAGAGGCCGGTGAGCCTCCTCTATGGAGAAGAGCTCACCCCCCGCAGCCTGGGGGCCCTGCTGGCCCACTACGAGAATAAAGTAATGTTTCAGGGATTCCTCTGGAACGTGAACTCCTTCGACCAGGAGGGGGTTCAGCTGGGCAAGGTCCTGACCGACCAAGTTCTGCGGGGAGAGATGAGTCCCGTCCTCAAGGCTTACGCCGAACTTCTGGGGCTTTAAACCAAACGGATCGGGGGTGCCTCAAGGCGGCACCCCCTTTTTTTATCGGCGAATCCCCCGGCGAACCGCCGCCCCCGAAAGGGGCCCGAGGATGACCGCCATGGAAAGCATGGGAATAAAATCCTTGGGATTCACCGTGTAGACCGTCAAAACCACCGGCAGCATGATCAGTACCGCCACGGCGAACCCGTTCAAAAATGAATTTTTGAAGAGGGTTGTTTTCGCCATGAACAGTACCGCCACCAGCCAGAAAATGACGATGGCAATCATATTGAAAACCGGAGCCTTCACCATCACCAGGGGGATGAGATCCAGCAGCCCCGCCGCCAGTCCCACCGCAAAAATAACCAGTCCATTCTTCATTAGTTGCTTCTCCTTACTTTTTCCGGCTCCCTCCCCGGGGGTCCGGAATACCGGGCGTATTTAACCCCGCCGTATCCGATGGCATGGGCGGGACAATGATGAATACATCGGGTACAGAGCATACAGCGGCCCTGGAAAACCACTCCTCCCGCAGGATTCGCCCTGATGTTCTGCCGGGGACATTCCCGGATACAGCGGCCGCAGCCGATACAGTCCCCGGGGAAGGATGTGAATTTCTTCCCCATTCCCCGGGCGATCAGGCCGAAAAGTTCCGCCGTCAGATCCTGGGTGAGGGTTTTCCCTTTTCCCTGCAGAGGAACCGGCGGAGACCCGTTACCGATATCCGCCAGCGCCCCGGCCACTTTACCGGGCAATTCCGCCGCCAGCCGCCGCTGATCTTCCGCCGGAGTGGGCTCATACCGGCCGAAGTAGTAGTTTCGGGGCATTTCAAATACAGGCTGGCCCACCACCCTGAATCCCTTCTTTGCCAGCTTTCGGGCAAGAGAATGAACCCCGTGGGCGTTTTCCAGCCCCGCCGATGTGGTAAAAACCAGGGCATCTCCCCGGGATACCGACGGAACCGACCGCAGAACCCAGCGGATCAGCTGTTCCGGTACATTGCCGGCCATGACAGGCCCCCCGATGACGAGAAGATCCATCTCCTCAAGGATTGGTCCCGCCGTCTCGATGGATTCGCAGCTGACCGAATACCCCATCCCCTTCAGCCGCTCCGCAAAAAGTTCCGCCCCATACCGGGTGTTTCCGGTTCCGCTGAAATACCGGATGACGGCTCTCATTCTTCCTCCTCATGGTCTTTCAGGTTGGCCGCCATGATCCGCAGAACTTCGGCGGCAACGGCCAGCCTTTCTTCCTCAATGCCGCGGGTCATTCTCGTGTGAATTTCCCGGAAAACCCCTCCGATCTCTGCTCCCCCCTGCCGGGCCCGGGGTGTCAGGGTCACCAGATGTTTTCTGGCGTTCCCCGGGTCGGAGTGAACCTCGACAAGGCCTTTCTCCGCCAGCCGGGCCAGATTACGGCTCACATTGGCCTTGTTGAGACCCATGGCCCGGGCAATATCATCCTGGCTGTACGCTTCCGCCGCCGCGTGCTTCAGCAGAAACATGAAGAGAAGAAACTGCCCCTGCCCCAGAGACAGCCGGGCAAGCCGGGAGTCGGTCTCCCGCTTCAGCATCTTGGCCAGGCTGTGTATCTCGTCACCAATCGTTAATATTTCATTCATTACTTTGATTATAATGATTTTTAGTTGCGTGCGCAACGGTTAAAACAGAAAAATCGGCGATTTTTAATGATTAATTCCTTCCACCACCGCGAATCCGTCCTGGAAATCCACCGTGGTCAGTCCTCCCGGCTGGATGGCGAAGCGCCGCTGGGCTTCGAAGGGCAGGTCCAGCAGCAGGGTTAGAAGAACCCGGATCACCCCGGCGTGGGTCACCGCCAGAATTACCGAACCGTCCCGGATGGAACCGGTTAAAAGTTTTAAAGCCTCCCCCGCCCGGGCCTGGAAATCCCGCCCCTTTTCGCCCCCCGGCGGGGCGCTGTTGAAGGGGTCCGAAAACCACTCCGATCCCTCTCCGGGCCAGCCCGCCATGATCTCTTCGTAGGACAGGCCCTCCCAAATTCCCAGATGGATTTCCGAAAGGCAGGGGGCCGTCTGTGCGACAAGGCCCGTACCGGTGAAGGCCACGGCAGTCTCCCGGGCCCGCCGCTGGGGACTGGTGAAAAGTGCGCCGGGGCGTTCCTCCCCGGCGAGCCCGTCGAACCAGCGGCGCAGATCCTCCCGCTGGTCCCTTCCGACGGCGTCGAGAGGCGGATCGCTCCCACCGCCCAGAAACCGCCCCTGCCCTTCACACCGGCCGTGGCGCACCAGAACCAGCTTCCCCCGAGTCCGGGCTTCTATGGGGAAGATCAAAACAGCCCCCGGAGTCCCGGGATGACCGGGATGAATAGATCCGCCGGGAGGGCGGTAAAAATCATGAGAAAAAACAG
>Ga0334882_1002852_pt1 | contig 16768 bp, 14 predicted proteins | sample GraSluR1_MG_5_FD_207226 | JGI IMG/M metagenome (GOLD analysis project Ga0334882, IMG submission 207226) | Sludge microbial communities from methane-producing bioreactor in Wageningen University, Netherlands - Granular Sludge_15_04-R1 | ecosystem: Engineered > Bioreactor > Anaerobic >... | reverse complement strand
GAGCGTTTGCAGCACTTCGGTGTACACTTTCACGCGATCATTCATGGTAGCCTCCCCTTTTTGATCCCAAGTAAGGGGGATTTTACCATGTGCCGTGTTTTTAATCTAGATGTACGGTAGAAAAAAAATAAAATGATACCCCCTTTCCCCCTGCCCCCTTTCCCCCGCAAGCGGGGGAAAGGGGGGATTTTTTTGTGGGGTTTTGGGCGGCGGCTTCGCCGCCGCCCAAAACCCCGTTATTCTTCTCCCCCTCCCCACGCCGCGCAGCGGCGTGGGGAGGGGGCAAGGGGGGGCAAAATTCTCAATTTGTAAATTTTTAAGAAGTGATTCTTGCAAATGGTTTTATTTCCGGTTCATTTTCTTAATTTTCATTATGCGCTGACAGTTCGCGCTACATTTTCGTTATTGTTGGCGTGCCACAGGCTCATAGCAACTCCACGTTGCACCAGCAAGCCTTAGAAATTGATGTGCTCACGCCCGATGTGGCCGAAGAACTCGTTGCGTGTGGTTGGGTTCTCTTTGAACGTACCGAGCATGGCGCTGGTGACCATGCGGGCGTTGGCTTTCTTCACGCCGCGCATCGCCGCGCACATGTGCAGCCCTTCGGCAACGACGGCGACGCCCAGCGGGTGCAGGGTCTCGTCGAGAAAGGCAGCGATTTCCTGCGTCATCCGCTCCTGCACTTGCAGGCGACGGGCGAACATCTCCACAATGCGCGGGATTTTGCTCAGGCCGATGACCTTGCCCCTAGGGATGTAAGCGACGTGGACTTGCCCCAGGAAAGGCAGCATGTGATGCTCGCACAGGCTGTAGAAGTCAATGTCGCGCACGACGACCATCTGATCGTACTGGACATCGAAGATGGCGTCGTTGATGAGCTTGACGGGATCCACATGATAGCCGGCAGTGAGCTCAGCATAGGCGCGTGCCACGCGGGAGGGCGTGTCGCGCAGCCCCTCGCGCTCCACATCCTCACCGATGGCCTGGAGGATGTCGCGCACGGCGCACTCGATCTCGCCGCTACAGGCGCGCTCCGGCATATCGGTCAGGTCGTTGCGAAAAACATCGTAATCCGCAGGGTGAATGTCTAAGGGTTGGTTCATGGGTTTCTCCTTTGATGGTAGTCAGGTAGTCGGGTAGTCAGGTAGTCACAAGCCGAGCGACACATCTACTCGACGGCGTAATCCAACGTCCGGCAGGCTGCGGGCGATTTCCGCGAGTGTCTGCCCGGTCTCTGGATGGCGCAGGTCGGGCGCGAGAGCGGCCAGCGGGACGGCGATGTGCGGATAGCGCAGGATGTCGGGGTCGGGGATGTGGCGCGACCCTAGATCGAGCACCGCGTCACCATACAGGGCGATGTCGAGATCAATGGTGCGCGGGGCGTTCTTGTCCGCCGTGCGGACGCGGCCCAGGTCGCGCTCGATGGCCTCCAACACCTGCGTTTTGAACGCCGCGGCGGAGAGGTCGCTTTCGATCAACACCGCCGCATTGAGAAAGTTGGGCTGATCGGTCTTGCCGATGGGCGCGGTCTCGATCACAGGCGAGACGGTCAGCACGCGGCAGTGGGCAGCCAGGCGGCGCACCGCTTCCGGCAGGTTCACTTCCGGCTGGATATTCGATCCCAGCGCGATACAGACGCGCGTCATGCAACTGCCTCCCGCTCGCGGTGGATTTCCACACCCACGGAGCGGGCAAAGCGCAGCGCGCCTGGCTTTTCGACGCGCACATCCGCCGCCGCCACACGCGGGTCTTCGAGACAGATCGCCGCGATTTCGGCGACCAGCTTTTCCACCAGGTTGAAGCTGGAGGCTTCCACCATCTGAATGACGCGCTTGGTGATGGTGCGATAGTTCACGGCGTCCTCAATGGCGTCCGATGCGCCGGCGGCGCGGGTATCGGCGTAGAGCACAATGTTGATGAGCACATCCTGCCGGTTGCGCCGCTCCTCCTCGTTGATGCCGATGATTGTCCGGAGCAAGAGGTCTTTGATGTGAATTTGATCGCGCATAGAACCTTCTTTGAAAATAGTCTCGTAACACAAGCCCCTGGCTTGTGGCACAAGCGCAAGCCGGAGGCTTACGTTACATTATAGCCCATCCCCCAATTATAGATGCTCCCCGCCGGTGACATACACCACCTCGCCGGTGACGAAATCCGACCGTAGCAGGAAGAGCAGCGCGTGGGCGATTTCTTCCGGTGAGCCGATCCGCTGCGCAGGAATCTGCGCGGCTTTGCGCTCCAGATAGGCTTGATCGTGGCCCGGTGGCGGCAGAATCAGCCCCGGCGCGATGGCGTTCACCTGGATGTTGGGGGCCAATGCCAGAGCCAGGCTGTGGGTCATGGCGATGAGGCCCGCTTTGGTCAGCGTGTAGGCGACGTGACCGGTGCCAGGGCGCGCGCCGCGCCAATCGGCGATGTTGATGATGTGCCCGCGCCGCTGACGGCCCACCTGCATAGCGAACGCCTGGCTCAAGAAGAACGGGGACTTGAGGTTGATGGCGAAGTGGCGGTCCCAATTCTCCTCGGTCGTGTCATCCCAGTTGCCGTGCTCGAAGATGGCGGCATTGTTGATCAGCATGTCCACCTGCCCGAAGTGCGCCATAACCTGTGCAAAGAGCGTAGACGCGGCGTGGTGCTGGTTGAGATCAGCCTGGAACGCGGCGGCAATCCCGCCGCTGGCGGCGATCTCTTGCTCCAGCGCCGTGGCCGCCCCAGCGGACGAGCCGTAATGCACGGCCACGCGGACGCCCTGTGCGACCAGCGCCAACGTCAATGCGCGGCCCAGCCGTACCGCTCCACCGGTGATAAGCGCAGTTCTTCCATTGAGATTCATCATGTACCCCTCCACGTCATTTTATTATATAAGTATAGTATAAATACTGAGGATAGCAATGCACACCCATCGCGCGATTGCTGGGCAGCCGATATAAACTATAACCACAATGCGGAAACCTCAAACGTGGTACAAATCACGCATGCCAATCTTGCGACTGGCGCTATGCGCCTGGCGATGTGACACCACAAACGCGCGTGGATAAGCGCGAGACGGTTTACGCGCGTCTGGCTCCGTTCAGACATTGCGGAGTACGCAGCAAGTACATTACGCCTGGATCAGTATGGTTGCAAAACCTTACTCCGAAGCGATAGGTTAGAGTTTTAACCAAGATTATAACCGTAAAACCTAGTATATCGTTATATAATCGCTCTGGTAACGTCGAATTTTACAGTTTAACCCAAAAGTAGTACTCCTTTCCTATTGATTTGAATGAATGCTTGAGTGATAATTAGAGTACAATAATGTTATGGAAAAGGAACGGTTAAACATGCAAAAATCTATGGTGGTTTCACAAGAGAGTCCAGAATTTGCCATCGGGCTGTTATCGTTTTTCGTAGCGATTCTTTTTCTCGCTTTAACGCACCTCATCGGCATGATGGCTGCTCAGGGAACCATCGGTTTGCAAATGTTACAGTTCTTGCCGTTGGTGTTTGTTCTTCTCGCTGCCGGTTTTATAGTTCCAATTTGCGGCAATCTAAATACAGGCCGCTGCCATCTCGTGTGGTTAGTAGTCCCAGCAGTAGTACTCCTAACAAGTGCCGGATTAGCCTTCACGCTCAACTCAGCAAATGCGTGGAATACCTGGCAATTCCGCTGGCCGCTCGCTCCGATGGGCCTAAGTCTAAGCATGTATATGGTCTATCTTATGGGACAACGACAACGTTGGTTATTACTGATTTCCACCACCATCATGGGAGCTTCCCTGCTAGTCTTCTCGTTCCTGGCGGCGTTTATTGGGGAATGGATTTATACCCAGCCGCAAGTCCCCATGCTGCTCTGTGGGTGCGGTGTCCTGCTGGTGAGCCTCAACCTGATTCAGGGTAAACTTTGGTCTTAGTGTACTAACAATCAAGAATTAGCCATTAACAAAACTCCCCACCATCAAGTGGGGAGTTTTGCGTATTCAGTTCCGTTCCGCCCCATGCCTTGTCCTTTTGTCAGATTGCTTGTAGAATAGCAAAGTGTCTTAAAGAACATCACGCGACGATGAACTGCATACGGGTAGGTTTTGGACTTTTTAACAAACATAATTTCAATAGTTACTAGGGTTGATTCAGAAATTTAGGACACGGATTTTACAGATCGCACGGATTTTTTCTTTTTTCTGATTCCTATCCGTAAAATCCGTGTAAATCCGTGTCCTATCAGCATTCTAACGGACAGGTAGCAACTTTCGGGTAAACCTAGTTGAGCGTAATAAAAAGTCCAAATTCAGCCCACCGCAGAGTATAGCCAGCAAGGAGTAGCACATGGAACCGACTGTACAAGTCTCACATTTGGTCAAAAGCTTCGGCAAAGTTAAAGCTGTGCAAGATGTCTCGTTCGAAGTCTACCCTGGTGAAATTTTTGGGCTGCTCGGCCCAAACGGTGCCGGTAAAACCACGACAATCCGGGTCATGCTCGACATCTTCAAGCCGGATAGTGGCACGGCGACACTATTCGGTACAGGCGCTTTGACCGAAGGCAATAAGCAGCGCATCGGGTATCTTCCTGAAGATCGTGGACTCTACAAAGACCTCAAACTAGAACCCACATTGCTCTATCTGGCAACGCTCAAGGGGTTAGATATGACTTCCGCGCGTGAACGCCTGGAAACATGGCTGCACCGCTTCGATCTATATGAACACCGGCACAAGAAAGTCCAGGAACTGAGTAAAGGCATGCAACAGAAGGCCCAAATCATTGCTACGCTGCTGCACGACCCCGATCTCATCGTAATTGATGAACCGTTCTCCGGCCTTGATCCAGTCAACACCCGCTTGGTAAAAGAAATCATCGAAGAACTACGCCAGGCCGGGAAAACCATCCTCATGTCCACGCACCAGATGTACCAGGTGGAAGCGCTATGCAACCGCATCGTGTTGATCAATGACGGACGCACGGTACTCTACGGCGAGGTCAATCGCATCAAGCGCGAGTTCGCAGGAAATGCGGTGAATTTGCAAGGCCAGGGCGACTTCACCGAGCTGCCCGGCGTGCTCGAAGCCCGCCAAAACAACGGCAGCTGGCATCTGACGCTCGCGCCGGGCGCGAATCCACAAGAGCTCTTTCGCGCACTGGCAACCCGCGAGGCCATCAAAATCGAGCGGTTCGAGCTCGCGGAACCTTCGCTGGATGATATTTTCGTTGCCGTAGTGAAGGGTAATGATACAGAGGAGCTGGCCCATGCGTAATTTGTGGTTGGTTGCCCGACACGAGTACCGCAAGATTGCCGGTAAAAAGTCGTTTCTTATTTCCACCATTGGCATCCCGATTTTGATCTGTTTGGTCATGGGGATCACCATTGTGGTAACCCTCACGGCAATGGATCGGCGTCCGGTCGGCTATGTGGACAGCAGCGGCATCCTACAGTTGGATGCGCAACAACTCCTGGCGGATGAACAACCGCGCCTCCTGCTCGTCCCCTATCCCGACGGTACCAGCGCGCGCGCAGCCCTGGAAAGCGGGGAGATTCAGGCCTACTACGTGCTTCCCACCGATTATTTGGAGGCCCCAGTGGCACACTTGTACTATGCCGATAAAGCGCCCAGTCAACTGGCGCGCCAACGCTTCGCGTACTTCATGCGGGCGAATCTGGTGCAGCAGTTGCCAGAAGCCTATCAGGAGCGGGTGTTGCACGGCTCGCAACTCACTGTACGTTCCAGTGACGGCGCACGTGAAGCCAGCAGTGATAATATAGTGGACTTCGCCGTGCCTTTCGTGGCCGTGATTTTCTTCTTCATTGCAGTCCTGTCCGCCGGAGGGTATATGTTCCAAGCAGTAGCTGATGAAAAAGAGAATCGCACTATGGAAGTATTAATGACCTCATTAACCGCTAACGAGCTGATTGGGGGTAAATCCCTGGGTTTGATTGCTGTCGTGTTGACGCAACTCTTCCTCTGGATATTAACCTTGACACTAGCAATCATTATCGGCGCGCAATTCGTCCCGGAACTGCAGGCCGTGCGGGTGCCGTGGGCGCTGCTAGCTGTAACCGCCGTATACTTCCTACCCGCCTACGTCCTCATTGCCTCGCTGATGACTACTGTGGGTGCAGCTGCTCCCGAGACTGAACAAGGGCAACAAATTTCCGGGCTTCTCAACCTGTTGTTTACTTTCCCCATGTTTTTCCTGGCTATTATTTTCGCCAATCCCAACCATCCCTTTATCGTGCTGCTAAGCATCTTCCCCACCACGTCATTCACCACCATCCTCTTTCGCTGGTCTTTCACGGTAATTCCGCTGTGGCAGCTAGCGCTGAGCTGGACCTTGCTGGTAATTACTGCTCTGGCTGGTATCTGGCTCGCAGCGCGGGTCTTCCGCCTGGGAATGTTACAGTATGGGCAAGCGCTGAGCCTCAAAGGAATTGTGGCCACACTGCGAGCCCGTTAAGGAGAGCGCGCTATGAGACCTATTTTTGTCGTCATCAAACATGAAATCGTCACCGTCTTGAGCAAACGCTCGTTCTGGCTGACCACTTTTCTGTTACCGATTTTTATTATTGTATTGAGTTTCGGCTCACAATGGATGGCCGAAAGGCTCTTCGCGGACGCAGGCGATCAAGAGTTACTCGCAGAAACGCCTCCCGATGAAGGGCACGCCTTGATCGGGTATGTGGATGAAGCTGGGATTATTGTAGCGCTACCGCCTTATGTCTCCCAAACACTTTTGCAGCAGTACACCGATGCAGCGGCTGCACATACCGCTCTGGAGTCGGGAATTGTAGAACGTTATTACATCATCCCCGCCGCTTACTTGCAAACCGGGCAGGTATTTCTGGTGGAGCAGCAATACAGTCCACTGAGCCGGTTTACAGGCGTGGATATAATGCAAGTGCTGTTGGACTATAACCTTAGTCAGCTCGCCACCACACCCGCGCTGCTCATAGATCCACTCCCCCAAGTCATCAGCGAAGCAGTGTTCCCAGCTACGCCCGGTGAGCATGATAGCCCTAAGGATGAATCGGCGGCCTTCCTGGTAACGTATGCCACGCTGATGATTTACTACATTGTCCTGAGTATGAGCAGTGGATTCATGTTGCACAGCGTCTCTAAGGAGAAGGAGAATCGTGTAGCGGAAGTATTATTGCTCAGCTTACGCCCGCGCGAGTTGATGCTGGGCAAGCTGATTGGGCTAGGTGCAGTAGCACTGCTTCAGATGGGTGTGTGGCTGGGCGGCAGCCTGTTGGCATTGGATCAGGGCAAGCAAGTTTTTGAAATCGCGCGCATGATTGTCCTACCACCGGGTTTTCTAGCGTGGGGAATGTTCTACTTGCTGTTCGGCTATCTGCTCTACGCCTCGTTGCTGGGTGCTATCGGAGCGCTCGCGCCGACAGCACGCGAAAGCAGCCAGTTCACCTTTTTTGCCCTGATGCCGCTCATGGTGCCGCTGTTTCTGATGACCCCGTTCATGGAAGCACCCAACGGCAGTATCGCTGTCGGGTTGAGCCTCTTCCCATTGACCGCGCCGGTTGCGATGATGACACGCATGGCGGCTGCCACGACGATTCCGGCCTGGCAGCCCGCCGTAGGACTGGTGCTCCTAGCACTCACCGCTTATGGTTTTGTGTTACTCTCTGCGCGCTTCTTCCGTGCGGATACGCTGGTCTCAGATACCAGTCTCACTTGGCGCCGATTGCTGGCGGAAATCCGAGGGAAATAGCGCATTCCCCAAAATTTCAAACCCAGCTGGGCCTCCAGGGAAATCTTCAGATCCCGTATGTTAAAGCCCTCTTTTCTCCACAAACATGAGAAGGGGGCTTTTTACTTACCACGCCCCACAAAAGCCTTGCTTTTACACCTCTGCCCTACACTCTGGCATCAAACATCCCCAAAATAGCATTGTAGCACCTCAAATCATGTTGTACAAAGCGCAAAATCACGTTTTTACCAAAATTCGTCCCCAAAATCAGCTAAAACCTCTTGACAAACAACCCAAAATCCCGTATAATTTAATTGAGAGCGCTCCCAAGGGCAAAAATACCCAAAGCGCTTTGGTAACTTGTAAACAATCTTACCGACTTAAAAAACTGCTTATTTCTCTCTGTTAAACGATCTTTTTTTAGCACATTCCCGAAAAAAAATCCTCATTATACGTTTTTTGCACGGCGTTCATGGGAGCGCTCTCAAAATTTATAAGACTAATTATGTCAACACTAGAAGAGATTGCCAGCCTCAGCGGAGTTTCCCGTTCGACCGTTTCTCGAGTCATCAATGACGACCCCCATGTCAAAGAGGTCACCCGAGAGCGCGTCCTGAAGATCGTGCAAGACCTAAACTACCAGCCCAACATGGCGGCGCGTAGTTTGGCAGTCAGCCGGACGAACATCCTGGGCTTAGTCATTCCCACTGGCATCTCTTCGCTTTTTACTGACCCCTACTTTCCTATCTTCATCCACGGCGTTTCCTCAGCCTGCAATGCGAAAAATCATTCGGTGATGCTTTGGCTGGCAGAGCCGGAATACGAGCGGCGTACCATTCGCCAGGTACTGCACAATGGTTTTGTTGCCGGGGTGATTGTTTCCTCAATGTTATTGGATGATCCTCTAGTAGAAGCGCTCCTTGAAGCCAATTTTCCCTTTGTGCTGGTGGGGCGGCATCTATCCAATACAAATGTCAGCTACGTTGATGTTGACAACCGCAAAAGCGCACAGGACATTGTGACCCATCTACTCCGCGTCGGGCATCAGCGCATTGCCCACATTTCAGGGCCATTGAATATCGTCAGCGGCCTGGATCGGCAGGAAGGATATCTAACCGCCTTACGTTCACGCGGGGCAACGGTAGACCCACAGCTGATTGTGGAGGCTGATTTCACTGAAGATGGCGCAGCATTAGCCATGCAACGGCTGCTCCCGCGTAAACCCCAGGCAGTTTTCGCAGCCAGCGATGCGATGGCCGTAGGGGCTATGCGTATCATTCGCGATGCCGGCTTGCGTATCCCCGACGATATCGCTGTAGTGGGCTTCGATGATCTACCCTTTGCGGAGCGGCACTTGCCTTCATTAACAACCATTCGCCAACCTATCCACCAGATGGGAGAAATGGCGGTCAAAACTTTGTTGGAATTATTGGAACATCCCGATATGGGTCCTCAACGGGTGATACTCCCGACGCAATTGATGATACGGGAGTCTTGTGGTGCACATTTAGTTTAGCGTTTTAGTGTACAAGGAGGTGAATACCCAAAATACAGAATAAATGTCCCAAAAAGCTACATTTTCAACATTTAGTTTTATTCCTGAGGAGGAAATGACATGCGTAAGTCACTTTTGGCCCTATTAAGTTTGGTAATGGTCTTCGGACTCTTTTTAAGTGCGTGCGGCAGCCCGGCCACTGAGGCCCCCGCGACGCAAGCACCGGTCGCCACAGATGTGCCGGCCGCCACAGATGCACCGGCCACCGAAGCGCCCGTTACCACTGCGCGCACCCGCGTGCGCTGGTTTGTCGGCCTCGGGGCCGGCTCGGATGAAGGTACGTTTGCCGGCCAGCAGGCCGTAGTAGACGAGTTCAATGCTTCCCAGGACGCGATCGAGCTCGTTCTGGAAATCGTAGATAACGACTCCGCTTACGATGTATTGGCGACCCAAATCGCGGCCGGCAATGCACCTGACATCGTTGGGCCGGTGGGGATCCGCGGGCGCGACAGCTTCAAGGGTGCCTGGCTCGACCTGCAACCCCTAATTGATAGCACCAACTACGATCTGAGCGACTACGACCCCGCTATGGTCGAATTCTACCAAGTGAAGGAAGAGGGCCAGCTGGGTATCCCCTTCGCTATCTATCCGTCCTTCGTAATTTACAATCTCGATCTGTTTGACGAGGCCGGCCTGGCCTATCCGCCCGCCGAGCACGGCGCGCCCTACATTGATGCAGAAGGCAACTCCCGCCCCTGGGACATGGACACGCTGCGCGAGCTAGGGATGCTCCTGACCGTGGACGCTAACGGCAATGACGCTACCAGCCCCGATTTCGACCCGGAGAACATCGTACAGTTCGGTTGGCAGAATCAGTGGACCGACCCGCGCGGCATCGGCACCTTCTTCGGCGCTGGCTCCATCGTTGCGGATGATGGCAAGACCGTTCAAATTCCTGCCGCCTGGGAAGCTGCCTGGGAATGGACCTACAATGGCTGGTGGGAAGACTACTTCATCCCGAATGGCCCTTACGGCGGTGCGGACTTCCTGCAGAGCGGCGGCGGCACCTTCGGCTCCGGCAACCTGGCGATGGTTCACATTCACATGTGGTACGTGGCGCCCTGGGCGCTGGATGTACCTTTTGAGTGGCAATTTGCGGCAACCCCATCCTACAACGGCACCATCACTGCCAAAATGCACGCAGACACCTTCGGGATTCCGCGTGGCAGCAAGAACCACGAGGCCGCTTTCGAAGTGCTGAGTTACTTACTCAGTTCCGAAACCGCCGGTAAACTACTCAATGTCTACGGGGGTATGCCCGCACGCCTCTCCATGCAGGACAACTACTTTGACACCTATAGCGCAGACAACTTCCCCACCCGGGATATCAACTGGGATGTGGTAGTGGATGCAGTCGAGTATCCTGACAACCCCAATCACGAGAGCTGGATGCCGGCATTCCAGGAGACGACCGATCGCTACGATGAATTTTGGAATTACCTGGCGAACACCCCTGATCTAGACTTCCAAGCGGAACTCGATACCCTCAAGACCGCGTTGCAGAGAATCTTCGACGCAGCCCAATAATTTCCCCGCTTTCTTCGGCCTGGCCCAATATGGGCCAGGCCGAAACCAAATCCGAGGTGCAATATGTCCGAAAAAACTAAATCCCCGCAAAACGGCAACCAGCGCAAACCCAAGATGACCCGTCGCCAAAAAAAAGAGGCCTTATGGGGTTTATTATTCCTCAGTCCATGGATTATCGGCTTCTTGGCATTCTACGTATTGCCGATGATTGCCTCTTTTGGTTTTTCCCTGATGGACTTTAACCCGACGCTTCCTGAACAAGCCCGCTTCATCGGATTTCAAAACTGGCAACGGGCACTATTTCAAGACCCCGAAGTACGTCAATCTTTTTTGCGCACCATACAATTTGCGGCCATTTCGCTCCCTATCGGCTTAGGCTTTTCCTTGTTCCTCGCCATTATTTTGAATTCCAAGAACGTGCTCGGAAAAAACGTTTACCGCACCCTGTTCTATATGCCGACCATGATTCCCCTGGTAGCGTCCGTGCTCATCTGGAACGGGGTATTGAATGAGCATACCGGCTGGATCAACGTCTTGATTGAACGTTTCACGGGTATTCAAGCGACTGGCACGCAGGGGTTGCGGTGGCTGGCTGATCCCAAACTGGTCTATTTCGCCTATACCATGTTTGGACTGTGGGGTGTGGGGAATGCCATGATTATCTTCCTGGCCGGGCTTCAAGGTGTGCCCACCGAACTCTACGAAGCCGCCGAGATTGATGGTGCCACTTGGCTGCAACGCCTGTTCAAAATCACTATCCCGATGATCACCTCCGTCATTTTCTACCAACTGGTGCTGAGCGTGATTGGTTCCTTGCAGTACTTCCTGGCGCCTTTCGTGCTAAACCAGGGAACTGGTTTCCCACAGGGGATGACACGCTTCTACATGGTCTATTTCTACAAGCAATCATTTACTTTTTCCAACATGGGCTATGGTGCAACCCTGGCCTGGTTGATGTTCATTGTAGCTTTAATCATCACGGTGGTTCTCTTCGGTACTGCCCGCCGCTGGGTGTACTATGCCTCGGAGGAACTATAACATGAAGCATAAACCCATACCGCAAGGCCGCATGATGTCACGCAAACTGCGCGAGGGGTTGGAATCCACAGCTGTGACCGGGCTTACACTGGTAATTCTGTTCATCTTTCTAATCCCCATGTTTTACGGTATTGTAACTGCGCTGAAAACCGATAGCCAGTTCTCCAAAATTGGCGCGCCCTGGTGGCCGGCTACCGAGGGTCAATTCGAATATGAAGGCAGAAACTACGAGATTTACCTGGTGCCAATAGATGGAGAAATGCAGGAGCTGGCTTTAGTAGTCAAGGGGCGCACCAATAGTTCTTTTGTTGATCCCGACCATCCAGAGCGGGGGCTAATCGAGTGGGAAGGGGTATGGCGGCAACTGGACCGCGCCTGGACCCCGGATCCACAATGGAACAATTTTGTCAAGGCCTGGAATACCATCAACTTCCCTATGCTCTTGAGCAATACCCTGATGTATGCGGGTATTACAACCTTGGGGGCGGTAATCTCGGCCTCACTAGTAGCCTATGGATTTGCGCGTTTCCGTATCCCTTATAAGAACGTGTTATTCATGCTGATGCTCTCCACCGTCATCCTGCCCAGTGCCGTAACACTCATCCCCACTTACTTCGTGTGGTATCGTCTGGGTCTGGTAGGCACTTGGCTGCCCCTCATCATGCCGGCCTTCTTCTCGTGGGGTACCAATGTTTTCCTCTTGCGCCAATTCTTCCTCAGTCTGCCCCGTGAGTTGGATGAAGCCGCAATGATTGACGGGGCCGGCCCGTTCCGCATCTTCTGGTCCATCATCATCCCCCAAGCTGTGCCAGCCTTAACGGCGGTGGCGCTCTTCCATTTCTTCTGGTCTTGGAACGACTTCTTCGGCCCACTCATCTACCTCGCCGGCAACCCGACAAAGTTCCCGATCACCGTGGGCCTCACCGCATTCAATAATCTCTATTCACAGTCCACCAACCTTATCCAGGCCTCGGCGCTCATCTCGGCAGTGCTGCCCGTCATCGTATTCTTCTTTGCACAACGGGTCTTTATGCAAGGGGTAGTTGTCACAGGCGTAGAAAAATAGTAACTACGCAGGTGGGACGCACTTTTGCGCCTGAAATGGCGGCGGGAAGCACAAAACTCACGGTCTTGCCTGTAAAACAAGTGCGTCCCACCTCTTGGCTGAGTAGTTACGAAAAATAATCCATATCATTAAGTTTGGGACATAGACCTGGTAGGTTTCCGCCTTGAGTCTACAAAACGTCGTTATTCACTGGTAAAATACTACCCCGCCCAATTTGGGCGAAACCTACCAGGTCTTAACTTAATGTAACTACTCAGCCTTGTCATTGCGAGCCGCGTCTCCGCGGCGTCCGTTCGTCTGCGAACGGCGCAATCTCGTTAATGGTTGAGATTGCTTCGCCGCAGACGGCTCGCAATGACAAATATAGTTTTGGCCTGAGTAGTTACAACTTAATAACATTAGAGGAATAATAGGAGAGGGACGGGAAGCACACTATGAAAATTCTACTTATACTACTACTTCTGGCTTTGACGGCATGCGTAGCAGCTCCGACGCAAGCGCCGCCCCTCCCTACGCCCGTTCCTGGACAATGGACGGTAGACCCCAACCTCGACTTAGGCCCAATCAATCCGCATGTGTACGGCGTCAATCACGGGCCGTGGGCTTTCGTCAATGATTCGATGCTATCGTTGGCTCAAGAAGCCGGCATCACCTTGATCCGGTTTCCCGGCGGCAACTGGGGCGATGAGAACGATCTCACCCACGCTCATGTGGATCAGTTTGCGACGTTGGCGGAACAGCTCGGCGCACAAGTAAGCCTTAATACGCGTCTATTTGGCAGCACGCCAGAAAAAGCGGCGGAGCTCGTCCATTACGCCAACATTGAGCAGGGCTATGACTTCCGCTATTGGGGTATCGGCAACGAGCCAACGCTCTTTGCGACCTCACGCGGTGACTCGGAATACGGAGTAGAACGCTTCAACACCGAATGGCGCGCCTTTGCTGAGGCGATGCGCGCAGTAGACCCCTCCATTTTGCTGATCGGCCCGGAGCTACACCAGTTCGGCCCCGATCTTGCCAGCACCCCTAAAGACCCCTTCGGCCTGGATTGGATGACCGAATTCCTCAAAGCGAACGGGGATTTGGTGGATGTGGTTTCCATCCATCGCTATCCCTTCCCGCAAGGGCGGGGCGGGCGCGCGGCGACCATAGAAGAATTGCGTGCGGCTTCCGCCGAGTGGGATGCCATCATTGCGTACTTGCGCGAGTTGATTTTGGAGACCACGGAGCGCGATTTGCCGATTGCTGTGACCGAAGTCAATTCACACTGGTCGAATGCTATCGGCGGGCCAGCCACGCCCGACTCTTTTTACAACGCGATATGGTGGGCCGACTCACTGGGGCGCATGATCCGCCAGGACGTTGCCATGGTCAACTATTTTACCTTGCAGAGCAATCCAAGCCTCGGCGGCTATGGGCTACTCTCACGCTCTGAAGCGCGACCCACTTACTACGTTTACCGCTTATACCAGCAATTCGGCAACCGGTTGGTCTATGCCGCCGCTGATGATGCGCAGGTGGGCCTGTACGCCGCCCGCCGCGACGATGGCGCGCTCACTATCATGCTCATCAACCTGAGCGCAGAGACTATCAGCAAACCATTGGTAGTGCAAGGTCAATCTCCTACCCCCGCGCAAGTTTGGCGCTTGGATGCGACCACCTCTGCCGAGCAACTGGATGATATCCCCTTTAGCAATGGCGCAGTATTTACGCTGCCGCCCCAATCCGTTACACTGTTGGTGATTCAATGAAAAATCTATTCTTACTCTTTCTTGTATGTACCATGTTGCTGTCGGCATGTCAGCAACCACCTACAACCCCTGCCACTTCTACCACACCCGTAACGGGCACAGTAGCCCCCATCAGCGAGGCCCCGCTGCCCGCCTATCTTGATGCCACGCTCTCCCCTGCCGCGCGCGCCGAGGATTTGCTCGCCCGCATGACCCTGGCGGAGAAGATCGGCCAGATGACGCAGATCGAGAAGAACAGCATCAACCCGCAGGCCGTCACGGAATACGCCATCGGCAGCATCCTGAGCGGCGGAGGCGGCTATCCCACTCCCAACACGCCCGCCGCCTGGGCGGAGATGGTCAACCGCTACAAGACTGCTGCGTTGGAAACCCGGCTGGGTATTCCCCTCATCTACGGCGTAGACGCCATTCACGGGCACAACAACGTCCGGGGCGCGGTCATCTTCCCGCACAACATCGGCCTGGGCGCGACGCGCAATGCCGACTTGGTGCGGCGCATCGGCGCAGTGACCGCCCTGGAAGTGGCTGCCACCAGCATCGAGTGGAACTTCGCGCCCGTGCTGGCCGTGCCACAGGACATCCGTTGGGGACGCACCTACGAGGCGTACAGCGACAATACGGCCCTCGTCTCCGAGCTGGCGACCGCGTACCTGGAAGGGCTGCAAGGAAACAACCTCGCCGACCCACGCACTATCCTGGCAACCCCCAAGCACTTCGTGGGCGACGGCGGTACGACATGGGGTAGCTCCACCACGGAAAATTATCAGCTCGATCAGGGTGTGACCGATGTAGATGAAGCCACGCTGCGCGCCATTCACCTGCCGCCTTATCTGGATGCTATCGAAGCCGGGGCGCAGAGCATCATGATTTCTTTTTCGAGCTGGGGTGGGATGAAGATGCACGCGCAACACTACCTCATCACGGAGGTGCTCAAGGGCGAGTTGGGGTTCGAAGGCTTTATCATCTCCGATTGGGGCGGCATTGACCAGATTTCGCCGAATTACTACGAGGCCGTTGTCGCGGCCATCAATGCGGGCGTGGATATGAATATGGTACCTTACGATTACTCGCGCTTCATCACCACGCTGACCGAGGCGGTAGAGAAGGGTGATGTCTCCCAGGAGCGCATTGATGACGCCGTGCGCCGCATCCTCACGGTGAAGTTTGCATTGGGCCTCTTCGAGCAGCCCATGAGCGACCCGGCCTTGTTGGACATGGTCGGCGTGGATGAGCATCGCGCGCTGGCCCGCGAGGCCGTCGCCCAATCGCTGGTGCTGCTCAAGAACGAGGGGAGCGCGCTCCCCATCGCTGGGAACGTGAGCCTCATCCATGTCGGCGGCGTCGCGGCGGATGACATCGGCATCCAATGCGGCGGCTGGACGATTGAGTGGCAGGGGCAGGCCGGTAACATTACCGAGGGGGCCACAATCCTGCAAGCGATAGAAGCCACGGCGGATACAAACACCGATGTGCGCTACAGCCGGTTTGGCCGATTCGATACCCAGGCCGAGGTGGGCATTGCCGTTGTGGGTGAGTCACCTTACGCCGAGGGGCGCGGCGACCAGGCGGAACTCACACTGACCGATGTGGATTTGGCGGTCATCACCCGGCTGCGGGAGAACAGCGAGACGCTCATCGTCATCCTGATCACGGGCCGCCCGCTCATCATTGATGAGGCGCTCGAACTAGCGGACGCCGTCGTAGTAGCCTGGTTGCCCGGCAGCGAGGGCCAGGGCGTAGCGGATGGTCTCTTCGGCGCTACGCCGTTCACGGGCAAGCTGCCCTTCACCTGGCCCGCCTCAATGGATCAGGTACCGCTCGGCGCAAACGATGACCCGCCACTGTTCCCGTTCGGTTATGGGTTGGAATAATTACCAGGGCCGTCCCCGAATCTTCACGAATACACAAATCCATGCAAGTGGGCATTCGTGTATTCGTGGCAAAATTCGTGGACGGCAAGCCGGCTCAATTTTACGAACCCATGTCATTAAGTTTAGCCTACAGACCTGGCAGATTTGAAAGGCTTAATACTCGACTTTTGCACCTTAACAAAGAATACTCCACCAGCCAAAAACCGGCTGCTCTTGACAAATCGTAACCTGTCAGGAGCAACACCCGAGTAGCCGCGCTCCCTAAAAGAAAAGCGCGGTGGCAGC
>Ga0334882_1002849_pt1 | contig 16776 bp, 13 predicted proteins | sample GraSluR1_MG_5_FD_207226 | JGI IMG/M metagenome (GOLD analysis project Ga0334882, IMG submission 207226) | Sludge microbial communities from methane-producing bioreactor in Wageningen University, Netherlands - Granular Sludge_15_04-R1 | ecosystem: Engineered > Bioreactor > Anaerobic >... | reverse complement strand
TGAGGGCAACCCAGCCCTCTTCCCGGCTCCGTGCGGCCTTGTCGTTGGCGCTGACAACGCCCTGTACGTCAGCGATGCTATCCTCAACGCCGTCTTCCGGGTCGAGATAGCACCAACAGGGGCCGCCCCTGCAGCCGGCTGAGGAACAGGGCCATTCCCTCTTGCCGCCCAATGCACGGGGCGCCTCGCCACAGCACTCAGAACGGAGGCTCAGCCATGCAGGTCCCTCAGAAGGTCGCGCAGCGTCTGCAGACGTCCCTCAAGCGGTTCCAGCCCATCGTCAGCTCCGCCAAGGCACGCGATGTGAACGAATCTGACACGGTGATGATCGTCACTGACATGCTCTCTGAACTGCTCGGCTGGGACAAGTACTCCGAGGTGACCTCGGAGCACGCCATCCGCGGCACCTACTGCGACCTCGCCCTCTCGATCGACGGCGCCCTGCAGGCCATCCTGGAGGTCAAGTCGGTCGGCACGAGCTTCCGTGAGTCGCACCTCAGACAGGCAGTCGACTATGCGGCCAACCAGGGGCTGGACTGGGTGATCCTCACAAACGCCGCGGAGTGGCGGGTCTACCAGGTGCAGTTCGCCAAGCCCATTGGCTTCAGCGAGGTCACCGCGCTGGATATTCCCGACATGAACCCACGCGAGGTGGCGCACATCGAGCAACTCTACCTCCTGACGCGCGAGGGGTTTGCCAAGAGCGCTCTCTCGGAGTACCGAACGCACCATCTGGCGACGAGTCGCTATCTGATAGCGGCAGCACTGCTGGAGGAGCCTGTGCTCCAGTGCCTGCGGAGGGAGCTGCGCAGGTCCAACCCGGATGTCCGCGTTGACGTGGACGAGATCAGAGAGAAGCTGCTGCAGGGCGTGCTCAAGCGCGATGTCGTCGAGGGAGAGGATGCAGAGGCTGCTTTCCGGGCACTGGCGAAGTCGCGGAAGCAGGCTCTGCGCGCGAGCAGGTCGCGCGCGGATGAGTGCTGCGAGGTGGACGCGGGCGAAGCAACGGAGAAGACAAAGGACGAAGCTACAGACGAGGCGGAAGCTGTGGAGTAGCGGACAGAGACGGCACGCGGGTCGACCACCCGTCCGTCACCCCCTGTAGCGGGAGGAGGTCGCCCATGGCCCCAAGGCGCCAACCAATGCGGCGATCGGGGACCTAACCTCGGGCAACCACTGCGGCTCCAGAGCCCAGAGGTGAGGGAGAGGCGCCTCGAACCGCGGAGCCGAACGCTGGCGTGAGGTGCGTCTGGAGGTACGGCGCTATGCTGCTCTCCGGCTGGCACGACGCTGACGCAGGCAGCAACGCGACCCGCCTACCTGTCGTCTACGCAGACCACGATGACGGCTTCAAGTCCGCACTGTCACGGTGGCGCCCCCGGCTGGTGCGCTGTACCGAGGCACCCGACCACAGCGACCGCCCAGGCTGCCAGTATGTCGTCAAGCTGCGCTACAGTGATGACGCCACGGCAGCGGCCATCAGCGAGACCGTCAGCCTGTGGCTCTTGCGCGCGATGGGGCTGCAGACGCTGGAGGCAGTCTTGGTCGTACTGAGCCCCCAATTCGCGCAGTCACTCAGAGACGTGGGGGCAGTGGATATGCCCGTGCTCCCCGGCCCGCATTTCGGGACGCGCCACGTGATAGAGGCGGTGGCGGGGCCCCCGACCCAGTTTGACGACCTCCAGACGCCATCGGACCTCGTGAGCATCTGGGCGTTCGACACGTGGGTCGCCAACATGGATCGCCACCACTATGGGAACCTGCTCCTTCTGCCCGCGTCTAACACCACATACGACCTCGTGGCGTGCGACCAGAGCGATTGCTTTGGCGGCGCCCAGAGGCTGGCGAGTGGGCAACTCGGGGAGGTCAGCAGGTGGCACCGCCCGGCGGAATGCAGCCCCCTAACGCTCCGGGCAGTCCTGGATGGGGGGGGGCCGACCGCTATCGCTGGAGCCATCGAACGTGTGCGGAGGGCGGCCGAGACCATCCCGGAGGCCGTCGGGGCGGTGCCGGAGAAGTGGTGGGGGCACGTCCGTGCGGATCCCGAAGCGATCAAGCGCTTCCTTCGCACTCGGGGTGCGATGCTTCGCGACGTCTTCAGTCGACACGAATGGGGTGACCTGGGCGATGTCAGCAACATCCCCCTCATCGGATAGCCGCTGGAACTACGTCATCTTCGACTACGTCACCGATCCCGAGCGTGGCCAGAGCCTCCCGGCCGGCGTCGCCATCGCCGATCCGGGGACCGGCCGGGTGATGCTTCGCTTCCCTGCCCCCAGTGAGAAGGTCCGGGGGATCGCGGGGCCACAGGCCCGCATGCTGATGGGCACAACCCGGGAGCAGATCGAGGAGTGGGCAGCCACAGGCAACATCCCCTACGGCGACGCTTCCATGGTGCCGGGCTCGTCTGCGTGGTGGGAGCTGGTTCGCGACCTGCTGTCCTTCAGCGTGCGCGCTCGTCCTCCCCTGGCCATTGACTGCACCGCGCCCGAGGAGGATCTGGAGAGCCTCTACGAGGCCGTCGTCGGTCCATCGTTCCCGGCAAGCGAGGCGCGGCAGCGCATCGACTCGCGGCTCAGGCGCGCTCTGGGCGATGAACTCGGCCGCCGCCTCCGGCCCGCCGTGCAGATCCCGGGCTATGAGCAGAAGGCAGTTCAGGTCCGCTGCGCGGCATGTTCACCATCAGGTTGGGTTGTCGTCGACGCCGTCAACCTGAGCAACTCCAGTCAGGCGGAGGCCAGCGCCGATGCCCTCGCGAGCAAGCTAATGCGTCTGCAGCGCGGGCAGGCCGTCGCCGCGCTATTTGTCGGCTACCTGGCGTCTCCCGGCGGGCTGAACGGTGAGACCTATCTGAAGCGCTGGATCGAGGAGCAAACAGGTGCGAGGGCCTTCGACACCACGACCGAGGCCGAGGCCTTCCGACGGGCCGTTGCCCGCAGCCTCGATGACGCCCTCGGGCAGCAGACCCTCCCGCTGTGATGGCTCCGCCATCTGAGCACCCGTGACGCCGTTGTGGGAGGCCCCTGTATGCCCACCCGCAAGCACTCGTACGACCCCAACTACGCTATTCCGCCCGGTGCCACTATCGCGGCGGAGCTTGATTTCATCGCCATGTCCCGCGCCGAGGCCGCCGGCCGCCTCGGCGTCAGCGAGGAACACTTGGCACGCATGATCCGCGGCGACGTCGCGATCGATCCTGAGATGGCCCAGAGGCTGGAGGTCCTGCTGGAGATCCCAGTGCGGTTTTGGGTCAGCGCACAGGCGTACTATGACGAGCTGAAGAGCAAGCTGGAGCGTGAAGCGTCCTGCTCATCGTGAGGCGGCTCCGCCCTCCTTCTACCGCCACCGCCGCCTTTGCCCCTTCGGCCGATAGCCCAGCCGTCGCTTCAGCTCTTCAGGGACGTTGTAGACGATCGGGCACACCCCCGCGCGGCCCACGACGCCCATCAGGCGCGAGCGGAAGCCGCTCTTCTTCAGGAACGGGAAGTACCGGCAGTCTACCGGACGGGCCTCTTCCATGATGCACCGCAGGCCAACCAGGAACGGGCACGGCGGACCGATGGCCACGCGCTCACCAAACTCGCTGAGCTCCACGTACCTGTCCTCGAACTCCTCCGTCGTGATCCCCAGCTTCGCCGCCATGCGTCTGACGTTGGCTTCCTCGGCCAACGGCGTGGACTGGACGCAGCAGTTGCGGCACTTGTCGCAGTCGATGTGGGCGGAGACCTCCATGTTGATCTCCCGCACCAGACGATCCAACTCCCGGTCGGATCGGTACACGTGATTCTTAACCCAGTACCGGAAGGCCCAGTTCTCTTCTTCCTTTTGCTCCGCCAGCCGCGCGATCTCTCTTAAGTCCGTCACCAGTCTGTCTTCCATAGGACAGCCCCTTTTGCGGCATCCGCCGGGCGCTACTGCTCTTCCACGTCGCCTTGAGTGTCTCTCTCTCGCTGGGCCAGCACGACCTGTGTCCCGCGCGCGGAGGCCGCGTCGTACACCGGCTCCAGGTACTCCTGCAGCGGCCTTTGGGCCCGCCAGAACGGGAAGGGCCCCAGGCGTTTGGCCAAGACGGCCGTGACCGGCGGTGTACGGGCCTCGCCGAGAAGGTCCTCCGGGAGGTGGCCGCCACGCCAGAAGGCCGTCTCATCGCCGGGGAGCGGCTCCGGCTCCGGCGCGGGCTCCTCCTCCGTCTCCGCTTCGGGCGCCGCCCCTCCCACCAGCTCCATCAGGTCCTCGCGCTCCATGCCGCGGAGCCTGAAGATCAGGAACGGATCGCGGTCGAACTCCTCTCCCAGGAGGTAGTAGACCGCCGCGATGTGCTTGCAGGGGTTGGACCAGTCCGGGCAGGAGCAGTCTGTGTCCAGGTCGCTGAGGCGCTGTGGGAACAGGCTCAACCCGGCCTGCTCGAAGACCTCTTCGATCTCCTCGGGCATCTGGCCGCCCAGCAGCTTGGCCACGAAGATCGCCTGCTGCGACAGGGTCTCGCCCACTTTGGCCCACTCCCGCTGGGAGAGCACTTTCACCGTGATCCTGACGCTGTAGGGCGTCTTTCGTGACCCCTGGACCTCGGCCGTGACGATCCCCTGTTGCACCTCGATGGAGAGCACCTGGCCCTGGCGGGCGTATTTGCGGCCCCGGCCGAGGCGGGCGCCGATGTCGAAGCTCTCCAAAGTGGCGATCCAGCGCTTGGCCCACCAGTTGCTTCCGAAGGCGCCCCGGCTGGTGGTGGCCTTGATGCCGCCCTTGGCCTCGCGCGGCCTCGAGGGCGGGTAGTAATCCCAGTCTCTGTAGGACATGCGTGGCTCCTTGTGTGCAAAGCGACTTCGGGGCCGTCCACCATTGGCCGCACGCCGTTGCCGTGCGTCGTGCTCCCCGCCTCCCGTCCCCGCGGCCGTATCGCGGGGTGAGAGAGGGGAGCGATCCGGCAGGGCGGGACCGTTCGCCGTCCCTGGGGCCGCAGGCGTTTGGCCTGCATCCCCGCCGTTCTGCGCCAACGACCCGGGAAACGGCGTCAGTCTCCCACGGCGCTCTCGCGCAGCGTGAACAGCTCTCGGAGCTCATCGTTGGTAAGCTCGGTGACCCAGCCCTCTCCGGTCCCCACCACCCACTCGGCCACTTCTCTCTTGGCCTCGATCATCTCGTCCAGACGCTCTTCCAGCGTGCCGACGCACAGGAACTTGTGCACCTGGACGTTCTTGGTCTGGCCGATGCGGAAGGCACGGTCGGTAGCCTGGTTCTCCACAGCCGGGTTCCACCATCTGTCAAAGTGGAACACGTGGTTGGCCGCGGTGAGGTTCAGCCCCGAGCCGCCTGCCTTGAGGGACAGGACGAACACCGCCGGGCCGTCTTCACTCTGGAAGCGCTCCACCATCGCATCCCGCTGCTTTTGGGACACAGCGCCGTGCAGAAACAGCACTTCGCATCCCAGTTGGCCCTGCAGATGGCGCTGGATCATGCCGCCCATCTCGGCGTACTGCGAGAAGACCAGCGCGCGGTCGCCCGCCGCGGTGAGCTCCTCCACCATCTCCGTCAGGCGCGCCAGCTTCCCGGAGCGCCCCGGCAGTGCCGAACCGTCGCCCAGAAGCTGGGCGGGATGGTTGCAGGCCTGCTTGAGTTTGCTGAGGGTGGCCAGGACGATCCCGCGCCGCTCGATGCCCTCGGACCCCTCGAGGGCCTTCTGCGTCTCCTGCACCACCGCCTCATACAAGGTGGCCTGCTCCCGCGTGAGATTGCAGAAGACCTTCATCTCGAGCTTCTCGGGCAGGTCGGTGATGATGGACTTGTCCGTCTTGAGGCGCCGGAGGATGAAGGGGCCGGTGAGGCGCTTGAGTTGCTCGGCGGCCGCGGTGTCGCGGTGGGCCTGGATCGGGACGAAGTACCGGCGCTTGAAGTCGGCCTGGCTCCCCAGGAGGCCCGGATTGAGGAACTCCATGATCGACCACAGGTCGCCCACGTTGTTCTCCACCGGAGTACCGGTGAGCGCGACCCGGGTGTCGGCGGGGAGCGAGCGTGCCGCCCGGGCCTGCCGGGTCTGGGAGTTCTTGATGTTCTGGGCCTCATCCAGCACCACGGCGGCCCAGGGGATGCTCTGCAGCATCTCCTCGTCGCGGTAGAGCAAGGCGTAACTGGAGATGACGATGGCGTGCTCTTTGGCCGCCTCGATGAAGGCCTCGCCCTTCTGGCGGTCGCCTCCGTGATGCAGCATGACCGGCAGCTCGGGGGTGAAGCGGGCGGCCTCCTTGCGCCAGTTGCCCACCACCGATGTCGGGCAGATCAGGAGCGTCGGCCGCCGGCCGTTGCTGCTCCAGCTTCGCTGCACCATGGCCAGAGTCTGGATCGTCTTGCCCAGACCCATGTCGTCGGCCAGACAGGCGCCCAGCCCCCATCTGGCCAGGAAGGTGAGCCATGAGAAGCCCCGGACCTGATAGGGCCGGAGCGTGCCTGAGAAGCCCTCCGGACTGGGGAGCTGCTCCAGGGCCTCGTGTCGGTCCAGATCCTCCAGCAATTGGCCGATCCAGCCCTCTCCGCTGACTGCCTGCACCGGCAGGCCGCCGGCCTCCTCTGCGGCCCCCAGCGCCATGCGCAGGAGGTCCCTAGCTCGGACCTCGGTGGTTGCCTTCTTAGCCCAGAATGCGGCGGCCGCGGCGATGCTTTCGGCGTCCACCTGCACCCACTGGCCCCGCACCCGCACCAGCGGGCTCTTGAGCTTCGCCAGGGCCTGTAGCTCCTCCAGAGTCAAGCCGTCATCACCCAGCGCCAGCTCCCAGTCGACGGCGATCATGCTCTCGAGGGTGAGGCCGGCCGCGCCCTGCATTCCCGGGCCGCGGGCGTGGGCCCTGGCGCTGAGCTGCAGCTTGGTGCCCGTTCTTGTCCACCAGGCCGGGAGCATGACCCCAAAGCCCGCCTGCTCCAGCGCTCCGGCGGTCTCGGTCAGGAAGCGATGGGCGCCGGTGGCGTCCAGCTCGTACCCGTCGGGGGTCGCGTCGCGCAGGCTGGTCTCGATCTCGGAAGACAGGCGCGAGGCCTCCCCCAGGGCGCGCAGCAGGTATTCCTTGGCGCTGAACCCCTGGCGTTTGAGCAGTCCGGCCTTCTTGCCCCTGGCCTTCCACGCCTCCGCGGTGGGGACGATGAGGCTGGGATCATCCGCGGCCTGGAGAAGATAGCTCACCCGCCAGCCCTCGGGCAGCTCCACGAAGGCGGCCGGGCTTCTCAATGCCGGGTCGGGCTCCTCATCCTCCGTTGCCGTGGGCTCTCCCAGGCGGAAGCAGAGCCGGAACGGCGCCACCGCCTGAGCCATCACCGGCCGCGCCCACTCGCGTACCTGGGCGGCGAAGGCGGAAAGCTCGCGCTCGTGGCCGACCATCATGCCGTCGGGCGAGCTCAGGGCGGAGAGCCACTGGTCGTGAAGGCTGTCGAAGACCTCCGCCCGAGAGGTGCGTCGGCGGCCGGTCTCGAGCGCGGTCTGTCCGCGGACCAGACCGTCGACGATCCAGCGGACGAACTCCTCCAGTACCACCGAGGCCGGGTGCTCCGGGGGCCGCGGATCGTCGTCGGTGGGCCTCGTCAGTGCCCGAGCGACGCCGGGGAGGGCGCGAGCCAGTGCGTCCCGGCGTGAGGCGTCGGTACCGGTGAGCACCGGGTACCAGACGGCCCGGAACTCGTCGCCGCGGCGTCGGATGCCCGGCAGGTACTCCTGACGGGCCACCAGCGACCCCGCGAGCCGCATGGCGGCCACGAAGGTGCGCAGGTCCTCTCCAACCAGCACGCCGGGAGCCAGGAGCGGCTTGTCGGCGCAGGAGCACAGCAGCTCGATGGCCTGCCGGGCAGCCAGAGGCGAGACGATCACCGACCAGGGCGCCGGCATCGGCTCAGCGCCGGTGAGGTCACCCATGCCCGGCTGAACAGGCTTGCCCTCCACGGTGGGCAGCCAGGCCAGGACCTCCTCGGTGGCGGGCCCTTTGGCTGCCTCCGGGTCGTGTAGGCCGGCCTGAACCATCGCGGCGGCAAGATCGGCCTTCCCGGCCGCCCACGGCAGCGGCGGAGCCACGGCGTTCTTGCCGCCGCGACGGCGCCGTGCCGGCTTGCCGCCGTCGTCCGGCCTCGTCTCCGCCCACAGAAGCAGGCGCCAATCCTCGAAACCGCCGTGCAGGACGATCATCGCGCGTCGTGTGCTCTCCTCACATCGGTCTACGGCCGAACATGCTCGGTGGGCCTCGAACGCTTCCTCGCCGGCGTCTGGTTCCGGACCGGAACATGCATCACCGGGCCCGGTTTGGGGAATGCTATACTCAGGATGCCCGTGGCCGGGTATGGCCCTCCCGGCATCAGACGTGGGGCTCGACCCGGTTGCCTCGGGCATCGGGGAGCGTGCTGACCTTGTGGAGGTGAGCCCACGTGTGTAGCAGAGGTTTCACGCTGGTGGAGGTGCTGGCCGTGCTGGCCATCGTCCTCGTGGTCCTGGCGGTGGTTTTCCCCGTCTTCGCCAAGGCCAGGGCACGAGACGATCTGATGACGTGCGAGGCCAACATGCGGCAACTGGTGGGTGCCCTCTTGCTCTACGCTCAGGACCACTCCGAGCTTCTGCCGCCGTGGTGCCTGTACGGCGACGCCGCGGGCGGCGGAGTTCCCGCCGGGCCGGGGGGCTGCACCTGGGATAGCCAGATCAGTCGTTTCTACCGCAGCAGCGACATCCTCCATTGCCCGGCAAGCCCCTACGGCCCCAAGACCCGCTCGTACGCCATGCCCAGGTACGTCAGCGGGATCGCGGTCTATCGTCCCTATTCGCCGGCGACGGTGGTCTTGCTCTTCGAAAAGGGCGCCTACCTACCCGGCGAGAGGCCGGACGCCACCGCTGAGAACTTCGCCCAATCCACGTGCTGTCCCGACAGGCCGCAGAACGCGCCATTTCACCGTCACAGCAAGAACTTCGCCTTCCTCGACGGCCATGTGAAGCTGTACAAACAGGACACGGGGCCGTTCCTGTGGGTGGGGCGAACCAACGTGCTGCCCGGCACCTGTGTGGTGCCCGGCGATGCGCCGCTCGGCGACTGGTACCGTCCGGAACTGAGCGGTCTGGACGAGCCTACCAGCAAGTTGCGGCGCGGACGGGGATAGGGCACGCGCCGCGCCCCCACGCCTTCTTCCGGTTCGGAGCACCTGCGTCCTCGGGGCCTCACTGTTCCGTTCCGGGGCTGCCGTCGTGCCCGGCCGCCATGCGTGGCGCGTTCGCCTCTGGTTTCGGGAGCGGCCTCTCAGTCTACCAGCGGCAGCTTCACCGTCTCTCCGCCGTTTTCCGCCGACAGGTCCATGGCCAGGCAGACCTCGTGGGTCTTCACGGCATCCTCGATGTCCGGGCAGGGCCGTGTGTCTTCAAGGATGCAGTCCACGATGTGGTCGATCTCGCCCTCGAATGGATGGTGCTCCACCTCGCCACTGTCCGGCAGGATGGCCGGGACTTCCGTCCAGCCGCTTGCCGCGGGCAGCAGCGTTTCGGACCAGACCTTATTGTCCCGGATCGAGCCCTTGTCGCCCATGATGTCGATGTTGAACTGATAGGGCATGACGCAGTCCACCGAGCTGCTGATCTTGCCCACGGCCCCATTGCTCCACTTCACTGCGCCCACGACGGTGGCCGGGTACTCGTAGCGGTCATCCCAGCCGCCGGCATAGGCACTGACCTCGACGATCTGAAGCCCCGTCAGCCAGCGGATGGCGTCCACGGCATGGCAGCCGCCGAACAGGAAGCTGCTGCCGCCGGCGGCCTTCGTCCTGGCCCACTCCCAGCCCGCATACCAGTCGCTCACCCCGTGCCAGTAATCGGCCTCGGCGTAGAAGATGCTGCCGATGCTCCCGGCCTGAACGAGCTGCCTGGCGTTAACCAGCGAGGGGCACCAGTGCAAGACGAAGCTGACCACGCTCTTGACCCCGCTTTGGCGCACCGCATCGCGAAGCTCACGCACGCCGTCGATGGACAGGGCCATGGGCTTTTCCATGATCATGTGCTTGCCCGCGGCTGCGGCCCGGACGCCCTCGGCCACGTGGAGGTCACTGGGGGTGCAGATCGACAGGAGCTGCACGCCGTCATCGGCCAGCAGTTGGTCGTAGTCGGTGTAGATGGCGATCCCGTCGGGGTCGAGCCCGGCCGCTGCGGCGGCCCTCTTCGCCGATGCCTCCTTGCGGCTGCCTACGGCGGTCACCCTGCAGTGCGGGTTGTTGGCATAGGCCTTCAGATGCTCCACCGCGACCCAGCCCGCACCCCAGATGGCACAGCCGATCTTCTGATCACAAGACATGACGACGGCACCTCCTGGCGGCCGGTATCGCGTCCCCGGCGGCCGACGTGGTTTGGTGATGGTGCTCCGCACCCGCGGTGCAGAGTGTTTCGGCGAGAGGAGCGCGGAGACCTCCGGACCGACGCGCAGCCGGCGAACGGCGCGGCGGGCAGCATCCCAACGGCGCGGCGAGCGCCCCGCCAACGGCGCGGCGGGCGCCACCCGACGGTGCGGCGGGCAGCATCCCAACGGCGCAGCGAGCGCCCCGGCAACGGCGCGGCGGGCTTACGGCCGCCGCTAGATGACGCCCCCTGCGGGGGCGCCGACGGTCCTGCGGACCGGACGGCGACGGCGACGGCGGCGGGCAGCCTGCCAAGGGTGCGGGGGGCGCCACCCGACGGCGCGGCGGGCTGCATCCCAACGGCGCAGCGAGCGCCCCGCCAACGGCGCGGCAGGCTTGCGGCCGCCGCTAGATGACGCCCCCTGCGGGGGCGCCGGCGGTCCTGCGGACCGGACGGCCACGGCACCCGTGCCCTTCTCTTGGCGGTGAGGCGTTCATCCTCGTCCGCTCGCGCCGTTCTCCGTGCTCTCCGCCGTTCTCAGCGTCTCTGTGCTATGCGGTTCTCCGTGCACTCTGTGTGTCCGTGGTGAGACGTTAGCCGTTCTCCCCGTTGCCTTCCCTCGCCGTTCTCCGTGGAACTCCGTGTACTCCGTGGCTCCGTGGTGAGGTGTTCGCCGTTCTCGCCGTTCTCAGCCGTTCTGTCCCGCGCTCAGCACGTCCATCATCGCCTGGGCGATCACGATATGCCCGGCGCGGTTCGGGTGCACCGGCTCGGGGCAGAAGTAGTCGGCTTCGCGGTGCTGCAGGTGCCTTGCGAACAGCTCGTGGGTCTTCAGATGGTACGTCCCGTACTTGGCCGCCATCTCGTCCACCACCGCAATGTAGTCCCCGATGGTCTGCAGCACGGTGCTGCGGAAGCTCTGGCCCCTGTCATCGAGGCTGATGTAGAAGGGGTCCAGCAGGACGATCTGCGCCCGGGTCTTCTCCCGCGTGGTGGCCAGAATCGAGTCGTACTTCTCGCGGTAGACGTCCACGCCGACACAGGGGTTGCTCTGGTACAGGAATGTGTGCAGGTCATTGATGCCGATGAGGATCGACAGCCAGTCGGGCTGATGGCGGATGACGTCATCTTCCCAGCGGTTGCGCAGGCCGACGGTATTGTCACCACCGATGCCCTTGTTGATGTAGCGCACCTCGCGGTCCGGATAGGCGGCGGTCATCAGTTGGGTGAAGATCGAGGCATAGCCCTCGCCCAGCGGAGCCGCGCCGCCGCGGCGGCCGGCGTCGGTGATGCTGTCGCCCTGGAACAAGAAGAGCTGTCCGTCGAGTACGGGGAAGTCGGCCATGGGAGACCCTCCGAAGTGGCATAGACTGCGACGGGCCGCAGGTTCGACGAGGGGAGAGGGGAGACCTGCCGGGGAACGGCGAGAGCGGAGGGAACGACGAGAACGGCGAGAACGGCTAACATCTCACCACGGAGACACGGAGAGCACGGAGATACACGGAGATACACGGAGATACACGGAGGTACACGGAGAACGGCCGAAGAGAGGAACGGCGAGAACGGCTAAGGCCTCACCACAGCGACAGGAAGGGGCAGCGACTTCTGGTGCCGTCAGGCCATTGCCCATACTCCGTCAGCCGTTCTCCGTGGAACTCTGTGCTCTCCGTGTCTCCGTGGTAAGACGTCTGCCTTTGTGCCTTTGTCTCCTGGGGTTTCTCCCCCGGAAGGCCTCCTCCCCCCGCCCGCCGAATACCCGGCCATGCACTCGCCCGGCGACGACACGGCTCCGCCTCGCCTGCCCGGCCTCACGCCCCGCAGCCTCATCCTCGGCGTGGGGCTCATCGTCCTGTGCGCCTATTGGGTCCAGAAGGTCTCGCTGATCTCCCATACGTGCCAGGTGGCCGAGGGGGCGCCGGCGGTTCCGGCGCTCATGGGACTTCTGCTACTGTCCGGACTGGCCATGCTGCTGAAGCTGCGCAAGGGCCCGGTGCGTCAGGAGATCCTCGTCATCTACATCATGCTCAGCCTCGGCGTGTCGCTGTCGGCGGACAATGTGATGAAACAGCTCCTGCCCACGCTCACCTCGCTGCGGTACTTCGCCGGGCCGGAGAATGACTTTGCGTCCTTCGCGCAGGACGTGCCCTCGTGGCTGGCCATCGCGGACGATGAGGTCGCCCGGCAGTTCTGCGAAGGCTCCGATGGGGGTGGGGTGCCGTGGCGGGCCTGGGCGGCGCCGCTCGCCGTGTGGGGCACGGTATTCGTGGGCTTCATCATGGGGCTGTACTGCCTGCACGCTCTGTTCCGCAGGCCGTGGGCCGATCACGAGCATCTGACGTACCCTCTGGCGCAACTGGCGGTGGACATCGCCCCCGGTGGGGAGGAAAGCTCCCGGCACGGCCATATGCTGGGCCAATCGCTGTTCTGGATCGGCTTTGCACTCGGGGCGCTGTTCGATGCGGGCAATATCGCCCACGCCTTCTCGCCCCAGCTTCCCGCTATCGGCCAGGGCTTCGACCTCAGCAGGCTGCTCAACCAGCAGCCCTGGACGGGCCTGCGCCCGCTGTACCTGGCGTTCCGGCCCGAGATCACCGGCCTGGGCTACATGGTGCCGCTGGACATCCTGCTCTCGGCCTGGCTGTTCTATCTGCTCTTGCGGGTGGAGAACTTCGGCGCCCAGCTCATGGGCTACAACATCCCCGGCTTCCCCTTCGAGGCCCCGCAGGGCCTGGGGGCCTACATCGGCATCGCCCTGATGGTGCTGTACACGGGCCGTCATCACCTGCGCCGCGTGGCTCAGGCGGCCCTTTTCGGGCTCAAAGGCGACGATTCGAACGAGATCTTGCCCCATCCGGTGGCTTTCTGGGGAGTAGTGGCGGCTTTTGGCGGCCTCTTGTTGCTGTTTTCCGGTGCCGGGGTCTCTCTCGGCATCTCGCTGGCCTACGTGGGCCTGGCCTGGGTAAGCGCCCTGGTCTACGGACGCATCCGGGCCCAGACGGGACTGCCGATCAGCTACATCGTCCCGCGCGAGGACATGTACAGCGCCATCTACGAGCTATGGCCCTCTCCGGGCCGCCTGTCGCCGGCGGGGCAGCGGCAGGAAGTGGGCTTCGCGCTGCTGACGGTCATCGACCGCATGACCTTCCCCCAGCTCGGGGCTTTCGCGATGGACGGTATCCGCATCGGCGACCTGGGGAACGTGCGTCGGGGGCACATTACGACGGCGGTGACCATCGCCCTGGTGGTCGGCACGCTGATCGCCTTCTGGACGCACCTGACCGCGGCCTACGACTTCGGCAACAACATCCTCGACGGCGGGACGACGGTAGGCGGCTACCGCACGCGGCAGTCGGTGATGGCCTTCGAGACCGTGCAGGCCCGAGCGACGGCGCCGGTAGGCATCACCCTGGCACCCACCATCGCCCGCGGTCTGGGGCTGAGCATCACTCTGACGCTGGTGGTGCTGAGGGCCAGATTCCTGCGCTTCCCGCTGCATCCGCTGGGGCTGGCCATCGCCGCCACGTATGGCCATCAGACGTGGTTCCCGCTGTTCGTGGTCTGGCTGGTCAAGGCGATCGTTCTGAGGGTGGGGGGAGCCAGGTTGTACCGGCAGCTTGCGGCGGCCTTCCTGGGTCTTGCCGTGGGGCACATGCTGATAGCCGGCGGCGTGTGGGGACTGGTGGGGGCCATCGACGAGGATGTGGCGAAGCGGTATCTGGTCTGGTTCGCGTAGCTCGCTGTTGCCGGGAGGCGCGTCTCGGCCGGTGGGCCAATGTGCGGGGCCTGGGGCCACAGGCCCGCGGTGTAGGACGTTGAGCCGTCGGCCTGCTGCCTCTGCCTGTGCCTTTCCTGTGCCTTAGCCTCCAGAGGTGCGGCCGCAAACCCCGCCTTCGCCGGGAATGTGATTCTGAGAGCGTCCGCTCGCGGGGGGAGCAGCTCGAGGAGTCTCCTGGCATTTGGCGAGATTCTTCGCTATCTCGCTGCGCGAGATGGATGCTCAGAATGACAGGAACCGGGCCGGCCGGACTTCTCGGCCGCGCCTCTACCCTCGCGACCTCCTGCGTCGCGGCCGTGCAACGACGGCTCTCGCTGCGTCCTGTCCGACGCGCGCGATGGCGTCCGCAAGCGCGGGGCGCATCGCCGAGAAGCCCGGGGCGGCGATGAGGCCGTCGTAGTCGGACAGGACCACGGCGTCGGTCCCGGCCCGAGCGGCGAACTCCAGGGCATCGATGGTGCGGTCCTCCCGGCGCGGACCGGCCATGAGCCACAGGCCGCAGCCCTTCTTGTGCGCGTGGGCGATCTGGGCCGGGCCCTTGTTCACCTCGCGAATGCCGTACTCCATGTCCCAGCCCATCTCCTGCCACGGCACCGTGATGCACAGACCGTCCACTCCCGCACACTGCGCCAGCACCGCGATATCCTCGCTCCCCGTGTAGCGTTGCTCCTTGCCCAGCCTGGGTGAGGGCACCACCAGCGACTGCAGCCTGCGGTCCACCGATCGCACCGCCGCGGCGGCGGCCAGCAGGAACATGCTCACACTCTGGCGCCGGAACAAAAGCACCTCGTCCGTGAGCTCCCGGGGCATCTCGTGGCCGTAGGCGGCGGCAAAGAGCCTCTTGCAGTAGCCGCAGCGGCAGGACCACAGCCCGCGGTGGTGATGGAAGCCCGGCTCATCCCACACGAAGCCCCGGCACTCCAGGAGCCAGGCGAGAGTGCGCACCGAGGAGGAGAACCACTCCAGGAAGCGGGGGTCGTTGGGGCAGGCCTTCCGGACGCGCTTGCCGCGGGAGTCGACCTGCGAGGTGTCGGGATGCACCTGTAGATAGAGGCTATCGATGGAGGGATCGGGGGCCAGGAGACGGCCGTAGCCCCAGGGGACGGCGTACGGCTCGAGGCCGGCGGCCCGAGCCTGACGGAAGAACCCGGCGAGGTCCTCGGCCTGCCAGCGGACCTCGTCCTCGTAGCAGGCGATGAACAGCGTCCGGATGCCGATGTCGTACACCAGACCGAGGTCCACGTGCCGCAGATCATCGACGCCGCCGGAGCAAAGCAAGCCTACCTGCATCGCGACACCCATCCACTGAATGGTGGTCGGACAACCCCGGGGTCAGTGGTAGGGTGCGACTGGGGTCGGGAGCGGTCGAGTTGGCAACAGGAAACGGGCGGTTCAGACCGGTGGGCCCGAACGCATGGTGGGGCGGACCTCTTGCCGTGGGTGAGGCAGGCTTTGCAGCCCTCCAGCGCCGCTGGTGGGGCGGGCCTTCCAGCCCGCCGCCGTTGCCGTCCATCCTCGCCCATCCGGGTGTCTACTCGGGCGCTTTCGAGCCTGTGTGGCCCTGGACGGGAAAGCCCGGGCCACTAGCGGCGAACCCTCGCCCGGCCACTAGCCGTCGCCGGCCGCCCCAGCCCCCTCCTGGCTTTCCGCGGGCTTTCTAGCCACCGCCACGATCGAGGTGCCCACCGGCAGATTCACCCGCGTCACCAGCCAGGCCTCCACCGCCTGTAGCCCGGTGAAGAACCGGTTGAGCCAGCCCGGCAACGACATGATCTGTGTATGCGGCTTGCCCAGTCTTCTGAGCCGCAGGCGATTGAGCAGCCGCACCACCAGCACGATGGGAAACACGAAACTCACATCGTGACTGACCTTAAGCACCTCGCCCCCGGCCGCCACGATCTTGGCCCGCAGATCCCCGGCCAGGTACCGCCTCCTGTGCGAGAGCGCCTCGTCATGCTCGCTCCACAGCCACGGGTACGCCGGCACCGTCATCAGGGCGGTTCCCCCGGGCTTCAGTATTCGCATGACCTCCGCGAAACCCTTCTCATCGTCATCCAGGTGCTCCAGCATGTCCGCACAGATGGCGACGTCGAAGGTGCCAGTCTCAAACGGCAGCTCCTCGGCTCGGGAGCGCACCAGGCAGCGATGGCCTCGGAGGGCGCAGAAGTCCAGTGCGTCGGGCGACAGGTCGGTGCCCACCAGGGCGCCGAGGTCGTCCAGGGCGGTGAGGGTTCCACCGGTGCCGCAGCCGATGTCGAGGATCAGCTCCGCGTCCGGGGCGTAGCGCTGCAGCAGATTGCGCAACAATCGTCGGCGCCCCACGAACCACCAGTACCTGTCCTCGAGGCGGCGCATCTTCTCGAGCTCTTCCAGGCGCATGCTCAAATACCGGGTCAGACCACCGGCATCGCGAGCGCCGGAGGAGTTGCCCCCAAGATCCTTTCGCCAAAGGGCCGGGCGACAGCCGTGGACGAACAGCGCCATTATAGCACGCCAGGCGACCGAGGGGCGACAGGGCTTGGGTCGGTGGCGCAGTTGGCCGTGCCGGTGCCTCGCGGCGGACGGGGAAGTGGTCGCGAGCGCTCATCAAGGCAGACGACCCGCAAAACAACCCTGACTCATCCGGGAGAGACATTGTAATGCCAACAAAAAGGTGATATTATGCCAC
>Ga0334882_1002848_pt1 | contig 16777 bp, 11 predicted proteins | sample GraSluR1_MG_5_FD_207226 | JGI IMG/M metagenome (GOLD analysis project Ga0334882, IMG submission 207226) | Sludge microbial communities from methane-producing bioreactor in Wageningen University, Netherlands - Granular Sludge_15_04-R1 | ecosystem: Engineered > Bioreactor > Anaerobic >... | reverse complement strand
CGAATGCGACGAACAAGACAGTTACATGGTCGATAACAAGCGGTAGCTCCTATGCGACGATCAATTCTTCGACGGGTTTACTGACAGCTGTAAACAATGGCACGGTCACGGTAAGGGCAACTGCAACAGACGGTTCGAATGTTTACGGAAGCACTACAATAACTATAAGTGGACAGGTAATACCAATCACAAGCATAACAGTATCAGGCCAGGGAGGAGCGACATCAATAACCACAGACGGCGGCACCCTTCAGATGGTAGCAACGGTATCTCCATCGAATGCGACGAACAAAACTGTAACCTGGTCGATCACAAGCGGAAGCTCCTATGCAACGATCAATTCCACGACAGGATTACTGACAGCAGTTGACAACGGCACGGTCACGGCGAGGGCAACTGCAACAGACGGTTCGAATGTTTACGGAAGCACTACAATAACTATAAGTGGACAGGTAATACCAGTCACAAGCATAACAGTATCAGGCCAGGGAGGGGCGACATCAATAACCACAGACGGCGGCACCCTTCAGATGGCAGCAACGGTATCGCCATCGAATGCGACGAACAAGACTGTAACATGGTCAATAACAAGCGGGAGCTCCTATGCGACAATCAATTCTACGACAGGATTACTAACAGCAGTTGACAACGGCACGGTCACGGTGAGGGCAACTGCTACAGACGGGTCGAATGTTTACGGGAGCACAACAATAACGATAAGCAATCAAACTACTCCTGTGGTTTTTGTTACCAGCATCACGGTATCAGGTCAGGGTGGAGCCACATCGATAACGACCGATGGCGGCACTCTTCAGATGGTAGCGACGGTATCTCCATCGAATGCTACGAACAAGACAGTTACATGGTCGATCATTAACGGAACGGGTCAGGCCACGATAAGTTCATCGGGCCTTGTAACGGCTGTTTCGAACGGTACAGTTACAGCGAGGGCCACCACCAATGACGGGAGCGGGGTGTATGGACAGCTTGTTATCACCATAGATAATCAGCTTATCCCCGTAACTGCCTTAGTCATCACCACCCCTGGCGGGTCAACTTCTATAACAACAGAAAATGGCACGCTGCAATTAACAGCTGAGGCAACACCAGACAATGCAACTGATAAAACAGTCTCATGGTCAATATCGAATGGAACGGGAGAAGCAACTATAAGTTCTACAGGCCTTGTAACGGCAGTCTCCAAAGGTACTGTGACAGTTGAAGCTGCAACTAATGATGGTTCTGGAATCTCTTCTACTCTAGAGATTCTTATTGACTATAATGAAATCCCGGAATTCAGGATAATAGTAGATAAGATAAGAATTCAGATTCTTTTTGGTGAAGATCAGACCGGCTTTCAGGTAGGTTTATTTAATCTTGCAGGGTATCTGATCCAAAAGAAAACTGTTACAGGCAATTCATGTGAGTTAGATATTACATCTCTTCCAACCGGCATCTATATAGTTTTATTATCTAAGTCGATGATATACAGGGCGGAGAAAGTCATTATTCCAGGATAGAACCCTGAGTTATCTGGATTGAATTCTGGAAAATTCGTGTTACAGGCATTTATTAAGCCAAATTCAAACCTTGCGAGAGCTTAAAGTAAGATGCCTATTCCTTTTTAAGTTGGTCTTTGATCTGGATAATAAATATTCCAATTGTAATAAGGAAGAAGCAGGAAGCTGCAATGAAGAAGTTTATTATTTCTGTGTCTCCAAATAATCTTCCACTTGCTGTCTGGGATAATCCTAAAAAGAATAAGATATGTCCATATATGACTTGGATAAAACCCAAAAGAAGAAATAAGATTGCAATTACAGCCGAGCTCCATGCAATCAAATTTGATAACCTTAAAAATGTTTTCATAACTTAGTGATTTAATTATGGATTAAAAATAATAAAAAAACCATCGCTAGGGACTGATATACAGCAGTTTTTGACCTAAAGGCTGGTTTTGGTGACTAACATATGGTTTTGATAGTTTAATTATTTTTTAAACTGTACAGATTCAGGTGAATACAGGTCTTTAATCTGCTATGTTTAGGAATGACCAAAAAACCTTGTCATACTCCGGCATGAAAAATAAAATTTATGAGTCTGGGTGAATTAAAATGGAATTTAATTCAACGCAGTAATAACCTCCTTAGATCTTTTTAATCTTTTTTCCGGTCGGACTGATAAATAACTCTTCCTTAATTTCGTAAATCCTCGGTACTTTATATAGTGCCAGATGGGTTGAACAATGATTAGTGAGGAACTCTTCACTTACCGCAGTCTCACCGTTTCTTCTTATAACAACCGTTGCTTTAAGCATCTCTCCTTCCACTTCATCATCAATACCTTCGATCGTACAGTCTATTACTTCTGGGATCGCAAGGATCACTGCCTCAATCTCCTTCGGACTGATCCTCTTTCCCCTCACTTTAATAATCTCCTTTGAACGGGCAGTAAGATAGATATAGTCATCTTCATCGACCGTTCCAAGGTCCCCTGTATAGAGCCATCCATTCCTGATGGCATTTTTTGTGCCTTCCTCATCGGCAAAGTAGCCCATCATGATATTATCACCGCGGGCTATCACCTCGCCAATCTCTCCGGGTTTAATTTTTTCTCCATTTTCATTCACTACCTTCAGTTCAACTCCCGGGATCCCTTTCCCCATTGACCCTTTTCTTCTCTCATAGAGCTCAGGCGGCAGCCAGGAGAGCCTTGCCGTTGCCTCTGTCTGACCATACATCACAATAAAACGTATCTCAGGATGGCTCTTCCTGAATTCATCAATGAAGATAGGGGCAAGTTTACCTCCTGCCTGGGTTACATATTTGAGATCGGGAAATCTGGTTTTCTTGAATGAATCTGATTTCCTTAACAATATCTGGAAATGACTTGGTACGCCTGCAAAACCGGTGCATTTATTATCAATAATGCTTTTTATTACACTTCCCAGAAATATAAATGAATTATTGAATACGATCGATCCCCCGACTCTGAGATGCGTATGCAGTAGCGAAAGACCATAGCAGTAATAAAATGGAAGCACAACAAGCATCCTGTCATCGGAGGTCAGTCTCAGGTATTCAACGATCGAACTCGTATTTGCAATAAGGTTTTTGTGTGAGACCATCACTCCCTTTGGTTTGCCGGTTGATCCGGACGTAAAAATTATTTCCGCACATCGTTCGGAATCAAATATATTCTCTTTTCCGTTATTCTGTTTGATGTAAAACTCGGGAAACGAATGCTGAAAGATGCATTTGTCTGAACCGTTCAGCTCAAGCTTCTTTTCAACATCACGTGTGAGAAAAATAAGATCAGGTTTTGTCAGATCGTGGATAAACCTGAAATTCTCCTTCTCAATATTCGGATCGAGAGGGATGCAGATGTTCCCCGACTTGATTATAGCAAGATAAGCCTGCAGGAAGAAAAGGTTATTGACCGACAGGATCATGATATTCTTATTCTGTCCGACCTTCTCTTCCAGCCATGCCGCCAGTCCGAGGCAGGTGCTGTGCAACTCCGGGTAGGTTATCTCCTCCTTTCCGACAAGAAATGGCTTGTCGAGCTTGGAGGAGTGTTCGAAAAAATAATCGTAAGCGTTCATCGTATGTCGTTTTTCGTTTTTCGTTTCTCGTTTCTCGTTTGTCGTTGCTCGTTTAGCTATCAGCTGTCAGCTGTCAGTAATTTTCAGTTTTACTATTTTACTTTAACTCTAGGCACTTTAGGCACTCTAGGCACTCCGAACTTTTTTAACTAGAACGCCAACCCCATCCTCACATTAACAAACGAGTCCCTCGTATTGTCTCTGTTCCACTGGACCAGCAATCCCGGACCCGCAACCAGGGAGAGAGAGCCGTTGAGCTTGATTCTCAGTCCTGCTCCGGCTCCGGCAAGGAGCTTTGATTTTTCTTTAATATCCGATGGGCTTAAGAGTAATCCGCCATTACCATACAGGAAAGGTGAAACCTTTCTGTCGGTAAGGATAAGTCTCGCATCAAGGAAAATTGGGAACAAAGGCCCTTCATTGTAGAAAAGAATCCCTGCACCTAATCCTCCGGCTAATGACGGCTGACATTTTATACGTGAGATTATCAGCTTATAACCATGCATGGTCAGGATACCGTAATGTTGTTTGGAATATTCAACATCAGTGCTTCCCAGGCCATAAGCATAGGTGAGTTCATTGATATTAATGTATCCCGATTTCTTATTCATTACCACAGTTCTCAGATCAGGTTCCTCAGGATCCTGTCCGAAAACAGATGTGGCAAAAAACAGGATAACAATAATTGATAGAAGTCTTTTCATTTCAATTTATTTCTGAAGTAAATATACACAATACAAAAGGGAAATCCAAACTTATGGCAAGGCTGAATGCTTGAAAATGAGGCATTTTGAGAACCTTAATCCGGTAAAACAGGCTGTCTGTATAAGGAATCTTTTTATTAATACCGGTAAAAGAGGCGTTAATCAAAAAAGAAGAAAAAGCTGTCAGCTGCAAAGAAGCTCAGGTTTTGCCAGCCATAGTCCAGTTTATAGGGACGACGGCTGGGCTCAGAGCTTCAGCCTACGCTACCTCCTTCGCTAAAGCTACGGAGGTCAAGAAAGCTTCGGCTGGCAAAGCAGGGCTCAGGGAAAAAGGTACTTATATTTCTGAAGAGATTGCAGTGGTCGTAAGTCGGGGATCCTTAAGTGTTGCCCATCTGTGAAAGGGAATCACAGTTATTTTTTTCCCGGTTATGGTAAAAGAATCATCCTGATTGTAAGTTATGATTTTTCCTTCTTTTACGTTAAAAAAATCCATTGCTCCTGTCAGGCCCTTTAATTCTCTGTCCATATTATCCTGATCCAATTGCCAGCATGATTGGAAAATACCTGATAATTTTCCTCTGTTAAATGTTATAAAGTCGCACTCCTTTGTTTCTGCAAAGTAATATATTTCCCTTGTTAAGCGACGTAAGTGCATAAAGGTCATGTTCTCGAGCATTCGGCCGTTATCAGGTGTGAAGTTTACAGAATTGGCTTCAATAAGACCATTATCAATACTATATACTTTCTTGGGGTTGACAATTTGCACTTTATGTGAATAACTGAACTTTGGCAGAAAGTAAAAGAGATATGCGTTGCTGAAGTGTGACAGGTATTCCATCACACTTGAGGAAGAACCAATGTCAAACAGTTTTCTGAGGCTGTTGCCTGTAACGGGTTTTGTTGCATTTGAGATCAGCCAGACCGCAAGTTGCTGCAATGATGATATATTCTTAATATTATACCTGATAGCGATATCTCTTATTACTATATCATTAAAAGTATTCATTAAGATTTCAGACTTGTCTGATTTAACCATCTCAGGAAAACCTCCCTGCTGCCTGTATTTATCAGATGACTGAGCATCTGGTTTTAATCCCGTAAATGAAATATATTCATTGTAAGAAAAAGGGAAAAGCTCTTTTGAAATGTGCCGGCCGGTAAGTTTGGTCCCCAGTTCCCTGCTCAGCATAGAAGCATTGGATCCTGTTAAAAACACCCTGTATCCTTCATCAAGCCGGAATCTTATATAGTTTTCCCATTTACCAATATTTTGTATCTCATCAAAAAACAGAATATTAATTCCACGTGCTTCAACAACCTCCTGTAAACGATTGAAATCACCAGGCTCGAATCCAGCCAGACGAGGGTCTTCAAAGTTTAAATAAATGGTATTATCGCCGATCACTTTGTTTATTTGCTGTAATAGCGTGCTTTTCCCGCATCGTCTTATACCTGTTATTATCAATGCATGTCTGGGAAACTGTAAGAGGTCAGGAATTTCTCTTGTCAGTCCGGTGTCAAGCTGACTCAATCGTTCCTTTTGGGAATCTATGATTTGTTCTAAAACAAGTTTTGACAGCATTGCTAATAGTTTTCGTTTGTAAAGTTAACTATCTTTTGTTTATAACGAAAACTTTTCAGGTAGAATTATTTGATAAATATTATTTTATTTACAGCCAGGTGTTTCGTGTTTCGCTTAAAAAGGCTCAGAGCACAGGGCACAGGGCACAGGCTTTGCGGGCCATAGCTGGCCGAGGGTTAGCGAAGGGCTGGCTAAGAGGTAGTTTTATTTCTGAAGAGATTGCGGTGGTCGGAAACCAGAGATTATTAAGTTTAAGTTCCATTTAATGTAATATTAATCCACTATCAGGTTCTTAATAGTGTAAAAACACTACATTAATATTAACTTTCAATATCATGCAACATTTTTTTATCTTTTTAGCGTGTTCCGGGTTTGGTGTTCAGCGTTCTGTGGTCCGACGGTGCGACGGCACAAAGGTCCGATGGTTAAGTTAAACTCTAATTGATTGCTTACATGGGAATAAGGTCATTGCGAGGCCCGTTTTACGGGACGAAGCAATCTATGGCTATTAATAAAATGTTTCTCGCAGATTTACGCAGAAGTCCGAAGCCCCCCGCCTGACCGCTGACGCAGTCAGTCGGGCAGGGAAGCCCGAAGATGAGGAGCGAAGCCGAAATTCCTCGACAGCGGAACCGAACCGAATACTGAATACCGATTACTGAATACCATCTTACCGAGGACCTACGACCCAGTACCCTATCCAATCATATCCCATAGTATCCCCTGACTGGTGCCGCTCGTAAATATTCAGTAGTTTTCCTCTTTCGCTCAAAATTCCTGAAGAGCGCTGCCACTCTTTCCTCCGTTTCGCCCATTACCGCCGCGACCTCAGCGACCGGATATCCGTTCTCAAATCCGTACCAGTACCTGTCCATCAGGTCGAAAGGAAGCTGGTAGAAGAACTCTTCCTGGGTCTGTTCTGCAGAATAGGTATCGGTCGTTGGGGTACGTTTGATTATAGCTTCCGGTATGCCAAGATATTCGGCCAGCTGGTAAACCTGGGTCTTGTAGAGGTTACCGATGGGCATTACGTCAGCAGCACCATCGCCGTGTTTTACGAAGAAGCCCTGTTCCTGCTCGTGCTTGTTGGGTGTGCCGATGACGGCATAATGAAGCCTTTCGGCATGGTAGTACAGCATCGACATCCGTGTCTTTTGCTTGAAGTTTGAGGCGGCAACGATCTGCAGATACTCTTTTGCCGGAAGGATCTTTTCCTGTTCTCTTCCGCTGCTGTCGATAATAGTAAGATGAAAAATAGGGGGGAGGTTGCTGTAGAGGCTACTCTCTCTAACCCCTATCTTCATTTTGTAAGTTGCGGGATCATATTCCGGAAAAACCCTCTTTACAGCTTCATCCCGCCTTTCATAACAACCAAACCCGTAAAGGGCAGAGGTTATCTCTTCCTTTATTGCTTCTACCCCGAACTTATCGGCCAGTTCACGGGCCAGCATCTCACTGTCTGGACTTGAATCCTTCTCGGGAAGCATAATGCCAAGGACCTTTTCAGGTCCGAAAGCTTTGGCGGCCAGGGCCAGGCAAACTGAAGAGTCGATTCCTCCGCTTATGCCTATCACGCCGCCAATGCGTTTGAATGTCTGCAGGACATCTGTGCGGAGTTTTTGAACTATCTCATTGACAACGAATTCAACGTCGTCAAGAAGGATGATGTCTTTTGAAAAGGGTTTCCGTGATTCCATAATAAAAAATATAAACATGCCGCCGCTACGCGGCTCAAACAATTCCTGGTTAATACTTCTGCTACAAACATATCGCCACTACGTGGCTCAAAATCAACATTCAATATTCTTCTTCAAAGCCCCCTTTAGGGGGTTTGGGGGCTTTTTGCCCCCCAGGGGGGGTGGGGTGTGTTCGCCTTTACTGGGGTTGGGCTGGGCCATCCTCCACAATCTTCAAATTCCTCAACTCCCCACCCCTGAACTCCTCATTATTATTCTCAATGAACTGGTGGTGCAGGAGGTGTGTTGAAATAACCGAAGTTAATGCCATATTATCAACTTCAGATGCGATACCTGTTTTTTCAATCTTCGATAACAAAGATGAAATTGAATCATGATCAAATACCCCTGCCCGCTTTGTATATGTGTCTGATAACATGTACTTAACATATTCAGGTGCATCCTTCGACAGGAAGGCACTGCTTATTGGCGCCCTGTATGGCTGTTTTGGGCGTTTGATTATGCTCTCAGGAATCTTGCCTTTCAGTAGCTTCTTAAGTAAATATTTTTCCGTAAGCCCGTTAAGCCTGAATTTTGGAGGAAGGCTGGCACAGAATTCGATAACCCTGTAGTCGAGAAACGGATAGCGTCCTTCCACCGAGTTTGCCATACCCATCCTGTCGCCCTGAGAGGAGAGCAGATAACCGGAAAGAAAGATCGAGATCTCCAGCCACTGTGCTTTAGCCAACGAATCCCATGAATTGAAATCCTCCGGCAGTTGTTTCTCGAGCTCTGTAAATGGTGAATAATCCTTAAGCTCATCATGTATCCTTTCTGAGAGATGCTTTTTAATATGGTTGGAGTTGTTCCATCTCAGAAGGTGCGAATAGAACGGATCATTCACCTCATTGAGCTTATATCCGAAGAACATCTTCAGAATGTTTGGATTTGCATTTCTCAGGTGTGGTATATCGGGGTAGATCTTTTTAAGGAGCATCGGACGAATGGATGATCCTGGTTGTGATGCCCAGAATCGCCTTATGATAGCCTCCCTGAAGATATCGTAGCCTGCAAGCATCTCATCGGATCCTTCGCCGGTAATCACCACCTTTATATTATTATCCCTTACCAGCTTTGAAAGGATCATCATTGGAGCGGGCGCTGTTCTTGTTATGGGTGTCTCGGAGTGCCAGACTACCCTGGGAAATGAATCAGCTATATCCTTTGATGTGCATGTAACAGATCTGTGATTTGTATCAAGATACTTCACCGCTTCTTCCTGGTACCTGCTTTCATCAAAATCCTTATCTTCAAATCCGATTGAGAATGTATTAAGAACTCCGGGTTCTATGTCTTTAATATATGCAACCGTGGCACTCGAGTCAATCCCTCCGCTCAGGTATGCTGCAACCTCCACATCAGCTCTCAGTCTCAGTCTGACGGCACTTGTAAACAGCTCGTGGAAACCGTCAAGGGCATCTGGTAAACTTATACCCGAATATTTTTCTGAAAAGTCCAGTTTCCAGAACCTTTCTGTTTTAAGCCCTTCCCGGTTTACAACCATGCAATGTCCGGGTGACAGCTCGAAAATATCTTTAAAGGGAGTGAATGGGGTGATCGTCGACCAGAAGGTATATACCTGATTCAGGCTTTCGGGACTGAATTCCCGCTGAATATGGTCAGATCCGAAGATTGACTTGATCTCGGATGCAAACGTAAAGATGCCGTTGGTATAGTTATAGTAAAGAGGTCTTATCCCAACCCTGTCCCGTGCCAGAAAGAGCTCCTCTTTCTGTTTGTCCCATATTGCAAGGGCAAACTGACCATTCAGTTTATTGAGGCAATTTTTGCCTTCATGGGCGTATAACTGTACGATTACCTCGGTGTCTGTCTGGGTAGTGAACCTGTAGCCCTTTTCTTCAAGGTCTTTGCGCATCTCCAGGTAGTTGAATATTTCCCCGTTATAGACTATCCAGTATCTGCCGGTCTGATCCGGGACCGGCTGCTGGCCGGTGGTCAGGTCGAGGATACTCAGCCTCACATTGCCCATGGTGGCAGAAGGAGAGTTATAGATACCGCTCTCATCGGGACCACGATAACTTATCGAGCGAAGCATCCGTTTAACAACATCCATGGTGTTCGCCCTGCCATTGTAGTCGATGATACCCGCTACGCCGCACATAATCAGTTGGCTTTTTTGCGATTGACAAAATCGGTAATTGCCAGTATTGATTCGAAGTTTTCTTCTATAAGGTCGTTATCGTTTGTCTTTATTTTAAATTCCTCTTCGAGAAATGTAATCAGAGTAATGAATCCCATGGAGTCAATATACCCCTCCTTGAAAATAAGTGAATCCTCCTTTATCTTCTCCTTATCAACAAAAACACTCTGAAGAATATACTCTTTAACCTTCTCCTTTACTTCTGAATTATTCATATTATTCATAATTTTTCAGTCTCATAATTCATATCTCATTTCTCATCACTCACAACTCACAACTCATCCATCATTTATCATCTATCATCTTCTATCATCTTTTCACCCCCCCTGCCCCCCCTCAAAGGGGGGGATTTTTGTGCAGTTATTTATCCCTCTACCAGGGATCAAAGCCCCCTTTAGGGGGTTTGGGGGCAAACTCCTCACTTTTTATAGTACGCATTATACCTCCCGTACCTGCTCTCCTTGATGTTCAGATCATTAAACACCACGTCGAAATTCTTAATATTGTTACTGCGAAACATGTCGAGTACTCCGTTGAAAACATCTTTTCTTGTGTGATTGTTACGGCACACAAGCAGGATATGATCAGCATATTTGATCAGAGGTGTGGCATCGGCAACAAGTCCTGTAGGAGTTGCATCTATTATCACATATTCGTATTTATCCTTAAGGTAATTCATTATTTCGTCAAGTGCTCCTGCCTCAATAAGTTCGGCAGAGTTTGGCAGAACTGGTCCGGCAGGAATAAAAGAAAGATGCTCCATGTCGGTTTTAAAGATTATATCATCTTTCGGAGTATGATTGACCATATAGTTGGACAGACCTTTTGAATTCTCTTTTTTGAACTTATTATGGAGTGTAGGCCTGCGAAGGTCGCAGTCAACAATAATGGATTTATTACCCACAGAAGCAATTGAAGCGGCCAGGTTAAATGAGACAAAACTCTTTCCATCCTGTGGTTGTGCGGATGTTACCATTATAATCTTAAGAGGTTCGGATCTGAACTTGAGGAAGAGACTGCTTCGCAGGTTTCTGAAAGACTCGGCAATCGGCGTACCGGGCTTCTCCGTTACTACAGCTTCCGTCTTGTAATAATTAGTATATATTAGGCTCAGGACGGAACGTTTTATCATATTTTCAACATCACTGACTACTGATATCTTTTCGTTAAAAAAGCTCTTAAGTATTATCCAGGCAGTAGGAATAAGGAAAGCGAAAAATAATCCGATTATCAGGTTTAGCTGCTTTCTTGGCGAGAGAATAGTACTTGTGACAGCTCTTGCAGGCTCAAGGATCTCATAATCAGGATAATTTGATGCCATTGTGATGGCTGCTTCCGAGCGTTTCTGCAGAAGGAATGTATACATCGCATCGCTTAGGTTGAACTTTCTCTGCATATTTACCATGTTCAGTTCGGTCCTGGGTAGTCTTGAGATCTCATTAGAGACCTTTTCAGCTCTGTAATTCAACTCATTCTGTGTAAGATTAAGGGTATTCAGGTTATTCCTGACATTCTCAATGATTTGCTGTCGCAGAAGCTTGATCCTATTCTCCAGCTGGCCCAGGAAAAGGTTCTTTTCTGTCTTATTGCTCAGAATAGCTGATCGTTCCGCATTACTGGAATGGAGCTCGAGTATAAGGGAGGTCATAATGGGGTCCACAACAACACTTGAGGGAGGTGCAAGTCCTGCCAGATCAGGATTTTTATCGAGATACTCGAGTACATAATTATAGTAACGTTCCTGGGCCTGGAGTGTCATTCGTTCGTTGTCTATCTGGGTAAGTTGTGCCAGAGCCTGTTGTCCCTGATAGCTGAGGTCAGTTACCTGATAGGCGGACCGGAAATCGCTCAGCTGAGACTCCGATATAACAAGAGAATCTGACATATCAGATAGCTGTGATTCGATAAAAACCAATGTATTATTCGCTATTTTGTTCTTTTTGGAGAGGTTGTCATCGAGGTATGTCTCGAGATATCTGTTCAGGAAATCTATTGTAAGTCCGAGGTTTTCCCCCTTAAGTTTTACATTAATAAGAGAGGATCTTATACTTACCGGTTCCACAACAAGTCTTCCAAGGAATTGTTTTGTAAGCTGATCGAGGTGATAAAATTCAAAATAATAATTACCCGGGTCGTCAGGATCTGCTGGTTTGAAATCCCGGTTCGGTGAGATTGAAAATTTTAAGAATTTATTTGTAATCGTTTCATTGAATCTGCAAATGGTATCTATTCTCAATACATTAAACTGGCTTACAATGTAATTGTCAACGTAATTATAAAGGGAAGCCTCATCTTCGGAGGCGGTAAGCCTGTAATATTCTTCATCGAGAAAATCTATGTAAAACCTGACGTTGATAGGTTGAACATGTGATCTGTCGATAGAAACCGTGTATGGAGTGGAGCCGTAAAGTTGTCCTCTTTGTTTCAGTAATTTACTCTTTTCAATAAAATATCCTGTCTCAAGGTTAAGCTTTTTAACCGTTCCTGATACAAGACCAAATGAGCTGAGGCTTGTTACATCATTTTCCAGGTTTCTTGCCTGAGAAAAGGCTCCGAGTCCGCTAAGAAGATCGTTTGATCTCAGCATGGAGGCTCTTCTATCCTCTACCGGACCGATTATTGAATTGGCTTCATATATCGTCGGGGAAAACTTGTTTAGCAGAAAAGCTCCTGCCATACAGATAATAAAGCTGGCGATATAGAAAGATTTATAAGATAAGGCCTGTAATATAAAGTCCTTGATATTAAAAGCTTCAGAGCTGTGCTCACTGTTATCTGACATTTATTTTATTATTTGTTCAACTTAGAAACTGACACCGGTAAAAAGCAAAACTGCAATCAGGGTTGTAATAGAGCTTAGTACTGTTGTATATGTGATATTTGAGTAACTTGAGGACACGGCTTTCAGCGGTTCAACTACCACCACATCGTTTGGATTAACATAAAACTGATCCCTGGTCGAAATCTTCGAATCGGACAGATTCAGCCGGTAATGCATTATCTTATCTCCTTCGTGTCTGATCAGGATGATATTCTTTCTGTCACCATACCGTGTTATACCTCCTCCAAGACCCAGTGCTTCATAGATATTGAGTTTATCATGCGTGAAGCCGTACACACCCTGCCGGTTAACTTCACCGACAACTGTAACCTGGTTGTCGACATATTTAACCACTACAGAGATGTTCGGAACATAGTCGCTAAGGGCTTCCTCTATCTTTACTGAAGCCTCTGCGGTTGTCAGCGAGCCGACATTAATGCTTCCCACAAACGGGAAATGTATATTGCCTTTCTCATCAACATGGTATCCCACTATACCACTTGAAGCATAACTCCCTGACCTTATTTCATCGGCAGTATTAAATATCTGGCTTGTCTGAGGATCAATGCTCACCACTCTTATGTATAATTTATCAAATGGCATAATCGGCTTCTGGACCCTGGGATTTCCAAATGGTTCCTTTAACTCATTGATGTCGTTGAAGTAACTCAGCTGCCTCTGGGGCACGCATGATACTGCAAAAATCATCAGGAACAGGGCTCCTGCTTTAAGGTAAGTTAACTTCATGGTATTCATTTTAAATTATAATCCTGTTCTCGAAAATACTGTTTTTATTGTTTTGAGTAAAATTATAAAATCCAATCGAGGTGACCAATTATCAATATAAGCTAAATCCAATTCCATCCATTGTTCGAATTTTATGCTGTTCCTGTCGGGTTTGATCTGCCAGAAGCATGATAATCCCGGCTTAACCGAAAGGCGTCTTAACTGCCACCTCTTGTATTGTTTTGTTTCCTCCTGTAGAGGAGGCCGTGGGCCTATCAGCGACATTTCGCCCTTTAATACATTTATAAGCTGAGGGAGCTCGTCAAGTCCGCTTTTACGGAGAAATCCCCCTATCATTGTGATCCTTGGGTCATTCTTAATCTTAAACACAGGGCCATCAGCTTCGTTCTCGGTGACCAGTTCGTTCTTTATCTCATCTGCATTGGACACCATGGTCCTGAATTTATACAGATTGAACTGGCGGCCCCTGAGGCCAACCCGGGGTTGTTTGTATATTACCGGACCCTTTGAGGTGAGCCAAACCAGCAGACTGATAATAAGCATCAAAGGAGATAAAATGAGAAGAAGTATCACGGAAATATTTATATCCATAAATTTTTTTACACCAAGCGCAAAGGGTCTGTGAGGTATATTTGTGAAAGTCAGGAATTTCTCATTTGCTATTATTGAAACAAACGCGTTTGTCAACATTGGCTGACGGTCGCGTGTCATAAGATGGAAAGCTACGCCCAGCTCCTCACATGATCTGATGGATTTCCTTATATCAGCGGGGTTTATCCGGTTTTTAATATAGAATACCTCGTCGATAGTATCAACCTCCATGAGTTCGTTAAGTGAATCTTTTGCTTTTTCAGGAAGTATTTTAAATACTCCCCGGTATTTTTCATTTACTTTTCCCGAATTAGAGAAGATGATCATGATTTTGTATCCCCATTCGGGGTTTTCCCTTAATGTTTCTATAAATGGAATGGAAGATTCGTCAGCAATAATTACTATGTTCAGGAAGTTAAAACCTCTTGCCCTGTATGTTCTGAATACTTTGTATTCGAATAGTCTTACAAAAAAAAGGAAAACAAATCCCAGAATTGTGAACTCGATCAGAAATAGCCGGGATATTGCGTAAAGTTTAAATACAAAATAGAATATCAGAAGTATTGCACCAATTGCAACAGCCGACTGGAAGTATTCAACCAGCATGGTGCTGTAGCGCTTGGTTCTGGGAATTTCTGTTGCCTTAAGAATATATAATGTTATAAGCCATATCGGCAAAATTGCCAGGAAAATCCACCGGAGGCTGTGATGTGAGAAGAAGAAAAAGCCTTCAAGGGAGTGATAATTAATAATGTAGGCAACCTGAAAAGCAGAGGCAATAGCAATAATATCAATTATCCCCAGGAATATGTTCAGCTTATTCCCCTTTTTAAGGAATGGTATGATTTTGAGCCGTATGAGTGTGCCTATGATATCCATGTATACTAATCCTTACATCAGATAATTCTAATTCATAAAAACATTTAAGTCCTTTTATATTCTTTCCTCTTAGCCTGTTCAGGTGCTGCCATCTCTTGTATTGACTGCCATGAAATAAATTAATCCGTTTATTTCAGTCATGTCAGCAATATTAAATCCGTGTGATTCCAAAACTTTTTTAACGCCATTACTTGTCAATCGCTTCTCTGTCCGTGAATCTATAAGATTGATAATATCAATAATAAATCTTATCGATTGATAAAGCGGGATTGCCATACCCTCCCGGTTCTTATCCTCCCCGAACCGTCCCATAAACCTGGCCCCTGAAGGCAATAATCTGTAAATTGAGTGCAAAAAGCCGTCCAATTGCCCGATACGGTTCAGATGCTTCAGATTTACCAGTATCCTGATCCCTTTAAGATCATCAATATCATAATAGTAATGGTGCATAGATGAAAGGATCATCATATCAGGCTTCTTTGCCAGTTCCAGCCAGTCGAGGTAGTAAAAGAAATCTTCACAATCTTCAGCAGCCAGTTTATTGAATAAAGGATTTTTACCGGCCTCGCAGGAGGTAATTTTCCTCCTGGCGAAAGCAGGCTTAAATACCTGTTCATTAAGTATTTCAGAGCGCTTTGAATGTGACAGGTTTTCCATTGTTTGAAATTCGAATCTCACAAACAAAAGTATTCAAATAAAGCATTCGAGTCAAGGGTGCGGGATCTCTTAAAGGGTTATTTAAACGGGTACTTTTACTTTTTGTCAAAGGAAAAGACCTTTATATCATTTCAGGGCACTGACTGGTACAAAAAAACAGCAGATTCGTCAAAACATTGGTGAAATTTACGACTGATTCAGCTCGTTTGTATTCTTATTGCCGGTTTGTGTTCATTAAAAAATTGTATATCAAATAGATAAATGGATTTCTGATGTTTAAAACATGTGCAAAACTGATTTTTGTCATTTTGACAAACTGCCGGTAAAAAATGATGATGGAATAGCGGTCAGCTATCAGCTATTTAACGGTACAACGGTACAACGGTACAAAGGTGTAACGGTACAAAGGTACAAAGGTACAAAGGCGCAGCGGTGCAGCGGCGCAGCGGCGCAACGGCGCAACGGTTAAGAAAAAGTTTCTCGCGGATATGCGCAGATTTATCCGCTGAGTTACGCAGAAGTCCGGAGACCCCCGCCTGAACGCTGACGCAGTCAGTCGGGCAGGGAAGTCCGAAGTCCGCGTCATTCGGCCTTCCACCTTCGCTAAAGCTACGGTGTACGATGTCGGCCGTCATATTTAATGACAATTTAATGACAATTGAATGACAATTGAATGACAATTGAATGTCGAAGCGCAGCGGAGATCCCGCACAGCAGGAACTATCGAATGACCAAATAATTCGCTTTGTCGCTCCATCGTTTCTTCGCTCCCTGCTCTGCGCCCTGCGCTCTGCGCTTTTTTAACAAAGTCCTGATAATAATACATAATGGAAGGGGCTTCAGGCAAAAAAAAGGGTACCCTTTTGAGGCACCCTCTTTTGTTGCTGGTTCTATAATTTAAACTTTTCTCTTAGTCATTATCAGGGAATTTTCCGCAAACCACTGCATGAGCTATGACGTACAGATCACCAGAAAGACCACTTATAACATAAGTGTCGGTTGTTGCTCCCATAAGATCTTCATGCTTATATGGATATAATCCTGGTGCTACTGTAAAATCTCCATTTTTGCCTTTAGGTAACATTTCATTACCGATATACAGGTGAGTTTCACTCAACGTATAACCGTTTAGCATTGTAAATACAACATTAGCTGTTCCGTCAACGTAGAAAATTTCAACTTTGCCAACACGTCTGCCTTTATCCGGGTCGCATTGGGCAGCACCTGCGTACAGATTATAAACAGAAGATGTATGAGCATCTGTAATAGGGCCGTTTGTCCATCCCCAGCGG
>Ga0334882_1002843_pt1 | contig 16803 bp, 10 predicted proteins | sample GraSluR1_MG_5_FD_207226 | JGI IMG/M metagenome (GOLD analysis project Ga0334882, IMG submission 207226) | Sludge microbial communities from methane-producing bioreactor in Wageningen University, Netherlands - Granular Sludge_15_04-R1 | ecosystem: Engineered > Bioreactor > Anaerobic >... | reverse complement strand
GAGCGCCGGGCGGCCATTGCCACCTGCCAGACTCAGCTCGCCCTCGCCGACGACATCGGCGCCCGCTGCTGCGTCAACATCGCCGGATCCTGCGGTCAACCTTGGGACGGACCTCACCCCGACAACCTCACGCCTGCCACCTTCGACCGCATCGTCGACACCGTGCGCACGATCCTCCGCGCCGTCAACCCTTCTCGCACCTTCTACAGCCTCGAGCCGATGCCCTGGATGTATCCCCACACCGCCGACAGCTACCTCGCCCTGCTCCAGGCCATCGACCATCCTCACTTCGGCGTGCACATCGACATGGTCAACGTCATCAACAGCCCCGAGCGTTACTTTGACAACGCCGCCTTGATCCGCGAATGGTTCGCCAAGCTCGGCCCCCACATCCGCAGCTGTCACGCCAAAGACACCCGACTCGACGTACGCCTCACCACCCACCTCGACGAGGTCCGTCCCGGCGAGGGCAACCTCGACTACGCCACCCTCCTGACCGAACTCGCCGCACTCGACCCCGATACGCCGCTGATGGTGGAGCATCTCGCCACCGATGAGGACTATCGGCTCGCCGCCGCGCACATCCGCAACGTCGCTGCGGACATCGGCGTCAGCTTTGCGGGCGGGCATGCCTGAGTCCCTGTTGCTCACACCCATCCCATAAGGAGATCATGATGCGATACGGAGTCTGTGCAGATCCTCAAGCGGCACCCACGCTGGCGGCCGCCGGCTTTGACTTCATCGAGCTCCACGTTCAGAATCATCTCAAGACAGTCGAGGGCGATGACGCCTTCCAGCCGGCGCTTGCCACCATCCGGGCTGCGCCGCTCCCTGCCCCTGCCGCCAACTGCTTCCTCCCGGCCTCCCTCAAGGTCACGGGCCCGGTCATCGACGCCGCCGCACTCGAGGCCTATGCCTTGACTTCCTTCGCTCGCGCCCGGGCTGCCGGCATCCGCACGATCGTCTTCGGGTCAGGTGGCGCTCGCCGGATTCCCGACGGCTTCGACCGCGGGTCGGCTTGGAAGCAGCTCGTCTGGTTCGGAAAGCTGATCGCCCCCCTGGCTCAAGACCAAGACGTCACCGTCGTCGTGGAGCCGCTCAACCGCGCCCGGGATGAGTGCAACGTGCTCAACTCCATCGGTGAGTGCGCCCGCTACGTCAAGGCGGTGAACCATCCCAACCTTCGCCTCCTTGCCGACGCCTACCATTGGGCCCTCGACAACGACAGCTTTGGCGAACTCGTCACCAACGCCCACTTGCTGCATCACGTTCATATCGCTACCGTCCCCTCCCGCCTTCCGCCGGGGGGCGAGCCCTGTCCCGCCCTGCTGTCCTTTTTCCACGCCCTGGTTCTTGGCGGTTACGATGGCCCCGTCTCCATCGAGTCGCGCTGGGACGATCTGCCCACCCAGGCACCCGCGGCCCTCGCCGCCCTGGTCGCTCTCGTCGAGGACGCCACCCTGTGATCACATCAGGAGTCCATGATGCCCCATCTCATCCTGGCCCATGACCTAGGCACGACCGGCAACAAAGCCACGCTCTATGACGCCGAAGGTCGCCTCCTCGGCAGCGCCTTTCATCCCTACGATACCGACTATCCTCAACCCCGTTGGGCCGAACAGAACCCTCAGGATTGGTGGGACGCCATCTGCACGTCCACCCGGCGGCTCCTCGCCCGCACCAACACACCGGCCTCCGACATCGCCTGCATCACCTTCTCGGGCCAGATGATGGGCTGCGTCGCCCTCGACCGCGACGCTAGGCCCCTGCGGCCCGCCATCATCTGGGCCGACCAACGCGCCACCGACCAGACGGAGGCCCTCGGCGCGCGTATCCCCTTCGCCGACATCTACCGCATCACAGGCCACCGCCTCAGCCCTGCCTACTCAGTTGAGAAGATTCTCTGGCTACGAGATCACCAACCCGACCTCTTCCACCGTGCCTACAAGTTCACCCACGCCAAGGATGCCATCGTGGCAAGACTCACCGGCGCCTTCGTGACCGATCCCTCCGACGCCTCCGGTATGAACCTCTATGATCTCTCGACGGGTTATTGGTCACCCGAGATCCTCGAGGCCACCGATCTCGATCCGGCCCAACTGCCCGAGATTCGCCCCTCCGCCTCGGTGGTCGGCACCGTCCTGCCGGGCGTCGCGGCGGAAGCCGGTGTGCCGGCGGGCACACCCGTCGTGATCGGCGGCGGCGACGGCGCCTGTGCCGCCGCCGGCGCCGGCGTCGTCGCTCCGGGCTCGGCCTACAATTACATCGGCGCCTCCTCGTGGATCGCCCTCGCCACGCCCGCACCTATCTTCGACCCTGACTACACCACCTTCACCTTCGCCCACATTCTCCCCGATCTCTTCATGCCCGACGGCACGATGCAGACCGCCGGCGCTGCCTACCAATGGACCCGCGACCAGCTCTGTCCCCAGGCGATCACCGCCGCAGCGACGCTCGACCTGAACCCCTATGATCTCCTCAACGCCCAGGCCGCCCAATCGCCTCCTGGCGCCAACGGCCTGCTCTTCCTCCCCTATCTCCTTGGCGAGCGCAGCCCCCACTGGGATCCCTTGGCCCGCGGTGCCTTTATCGGTCTGACCATCCGGCACACGCGCGCCGACCTCATTCGGGCCGTTCTCGAGGGCGTCGCCCTGAACCTACGCCTCATCCTGCAGGCCTTTCAGGCCCAGGGGGCCCAGCCGGATGCGATTCGCCTGATCGGCGGCGGCGCCCGCAGCCCGCTGTGGAACCAGATCCTCGCCGATATCTACCAGCTGCCCGTCCACCGCCTCTCCCTTCTCCAGGAGGCCACCTCGATGGGCGCTGCCCTTGCCGGTGGCCTGGCCCTCGGCCTCTATCCCGATGCCTCCGTGGCCCTAGCTATGAACCCCATCGCTGCCACACTCGAGCCTAACGCGAAGACTCACGCGCTCTACACCGAGCTCACGAGCCTCTTCGTCGCCACCTATCGGGCCCTAGCCCCCCTCTATCCACGGCTCGCCGACCTCCCGTCGACGTAAAACGGGGTGCTACCCATCCCGGGATGACGCTATCCAAGAGGAGCATCGATCATGTCGAATCATATACAACCCGGCTTCGAGGCCGAACTCCGCATCCCCACCGGTCCGGTGATCGCCGTCCTGCTCGTCGCGGGCATCCTCCCCTACTTCATCGCCGAGCTCACCTCGAGCCAATGGGCGATCGTCAACCGCGCTATGAGCCTCAGCCTCGCGATCCTTCCTCTGGGCCTCGCCGCCTGGCTGATCACGGCCTGGCGTCCCAGCCTGGGCCGCTGGTTCCTTCTGGGCGCCTTACCTACAGCGATCTATGCCGCCTCCCTGATCCTGGATCTCCCGCAGGTCCTTATCCTCGCTGCGCTGCCCGTCGCCCTCGCGACGCCCCTCATCCGCTTCTCGGCCTCTATCCTCGTTGCCGTGTTGCAGACCGCCACCCTCCTCCTCGTTCCCCGCCTACAACCAACCCTCGCCGACGCGCCGACCCTCAGTCTGGCCATCCTTGCCACCTGGGCTGCACTCGGCACCACCTACGGCACCCATCGTCCCGTCCATCAACTCATCGACTGGGTGGAGGACTACTTCCATCGCGGACAGCACTTTCTTGAGGAGGCGCGCGACCATCAGGCCCAGCTCGAACAGACCCTGGAGGCCTTCGCTACCGCCAACCGGCAGCTCGCCCTCGCCAATCAACGTACCACCGCGCTGCGCGAGATCGCCGAGGAAGCCCAACGTGCCAAAACGACCTTCGTCGCCAACGTCAGCCACGAGTTTCGCACCCCGCTCAACATGATCATCGGCCTGGTCGACCTGATGGTCGAGTCGCCCGAGATCTATGCCGTCGTCCTGCCCCCGGACATGCGTCAGGACCTGCAGGTGATCCATCGCAACTGCGAGCACCTGTCCCATATGATCGACGATGTCCTGGATCTCACCCGCATCGAGTCCGGTCGCTTGGCCCTTCACCGCGAGCGGGTGGCCCTCGGCAACGTCATCGACGCCAGCGTCGCTGCCGTCCGCCCTCTACTCGACAAAAAACAAGTCGCCGCGCACGTTCAGGTGCCCGGCGACCTTCCCGACGTCTACTGCGATCGAACTCGTGTTCAGCAGGTTATCCTCAACCTCGTCAGTAACGCTGCGCGCTTCACCGATCATGGCCATATCAGGATTGAGGTCCATCATCAGGACGGGCAGGTTCGCATCAGCGTCCAGGACACCGGCGCCGGCATTGCCCCTGAGGACGCCGAGACGATCTTCGAACCCTTCGACCAGGGCCGCCTCTGGCACGGTCGCGGCGGCAGCGGTCTCGGTCTGTCCATCTCCCGTCGTTTCGTCGAACTCCACGGCGGGCGTATGTGGCTCGAGAGCCAGCTGGGCGTCGGCACAACTTTCTACTTCACACTACCGATCTCCCCGCCCATCGCGCCGCTTGCGCGTCCCGGTCACACCATTGTGCCCGACTGGGTCTGGCGTGAACCGGCTGTCCAGGCTTCCCGCGCCTCCTACTCCGATCGTCTTACCCTTCCCCGCCTCATCCTCTGCGACCCCACGGGAGATCTGCATGCCTGGTTCGCGCGACACGCGGACACCTTCGAATGCCTCCATACTCACGACATCTCGCAGGTCGCCGATGCCCTCGCACACGCTCCTGCCCATGCGATTCTCATCAACACGACGGACCTCGACAACCTCTGGCCCCGGATGCGCGAGCTTCAATCCCTCGCTCCCGACACGCCCATCATGGGTTGTGCCGTCCCACGTACGCTCGAGCGCGCTGCCGACGCCGGTGCCCTCGGCTATCTCGTCAAACCTGTCACGCGCGCCAGCCTCACCGCTGCGCTCGACCTCACGCCGGCACCACCCCGCCACATTCTCATCGTCGATGACGATCCCGACGTCCTGCAGCTCTTCACCCGTATGCTGCAGCTCCACGATCCGACCCTCGACATCGCCACCGCCGGCAGCACCGAGGCCGCCCTCCGCCACCTGCGCACACAGCCCATTGACCTGATGCTGCTCGATGTCATTATGCCCGGCACCGATGGCTGGGGACTCCTCACCACCCTGAGCACGGATCCTACGTTGCCGACCGTCCCCACCCTGCTCGTCTCCGCCCAGGACCCGGCGGATCGCCCGCCCCTGAGCCCCCTCATCGCGGCGACCATCGGGGAGGGCCTCCCGCTAAGCCGTCTCCTGCGCTGCACGGAAGAGCTCTCTACCCTCCTTCTTGAGCCCGAAGGAGCGCCTGATCTAGTGCCTGGATGAACTCGCGGGGCCGGACGGGCTTGGCCAGGAACCCGGACGCGCCTAACGACAGGGCCAGCTCCTCCTCCCGTACGACCGTACAGATCACCACCGGGATCGACCGCGTGGTCGGGTCTTCGTGCAGGTGCATCAGCACTTGCCAGCCATCCACGTCCGGAAGCATCACGTCCAGCACGATCACATCCGGTTGGATCGCCCGCACCGCTTCCAATACCCCTTCTCCGGCACCTAGGTGCACCAGCTGGTAGCGCGTCCCCACCGTACAGCGGCGGTAGAAGTGGCCCATATCCGCATTATCGTCAACCGCGAGCACCGTAAGCCGCTGTGCCGCCGACGGCATTCGGATCGTCACAAAGACAGCGCCCTCCTCCACCGAGACCTCGACCCCCACGCCCGTCGGGGTCAGCACGTCGCCCACCAGCGCCCGCCGCAGATCCGCATCATCCGCTCGGGTCTCCACCGCACCGGCAATGGTGATGCGCACCTCACCATTCTCCAACCCCGCGAAGACCGTCACCCGACCCCGCTCCCCCTGGTACCGCACGAAACGCCCGATCGCGGTGATCAGGATCTGGCGCAGCACGGAAGCGTTCAGAGCCGCCGCCAGGTCCGGCTGTACGAACCCCACCTCGACCCGATCCTCACCCAGGCCCAGGGCACCCTGGAAACTCAACACCCCGGTCAGCGTCTCACCGACATCGGCCACAGCCCCTGGGGCTCGGGCCTGTAGCGCCGCCAGTTCGCGTCCTATCTGCGCCTCCCAATCCCCGGCCTGCAACTCGCTTCCGGCTGCGGCCCTGCCCCGATCACGCCGTCGCTCCCAGAGGCGCCGCGCCAGCGTGTGCACCGCCTCACGCTGAACGCGGTTCAGATGCCGGACGCTGATGTCCATCAGCTCTGCCGTCTTCTCCTGTGTTAGCTTGGCCACGAAGCGCCTGTGCAGCACCTCGTAGACGCGCGCGAGATGGGCTTCGTCCGACAGCACGCCGCGTGGCTCGAGCTCCTGAATCGCATGAAGCAGGGCCGACTGCACCGGCAGCGGGCCGTCCTCGGGAGACACTCCCACGAGTTCGACAAGGCCTGCAGGCGGCACATAATCCGGATCGTAGAGATGCGTCAGCGCCTCTAGGATCTGATCGTCAAGTTGGTCGGGATTCTCCATTGTATGGCTATCACTCCATGGCAGGCTATTGGCAGATTCATGGCCTGGAAATCGCCCGTTCGGTATGCTAAGATAGAAATACGGACGACGAGCAGCCGTGGTGTTGACTATGGCAAACCATCATAGCACGTCCCAACGGCACGGTCAATAGGTGTCGCGCGCCGCCCCGGGTGGCGCATTTCCTTCATTACTGCACTTGCCACAAGGAGGATCCGTTATGGAGAAGCTGTCACGTCGTAACTTTCTGAAATTGGCCTCAGCCGGCGCGGGCGTTGCACTACTGTCAGCCTGCGGCGCGCAAACCCAGCCTGCTACACAGGAGCCCGGCGGCGAGCCGGTCGTCGGTGAACCGGCTGTGGACAAGGTCACCGTCGAGATGTGGACCCCCCATCCCCTCGAGGACAACATCGGGATCACCGAGTTCATGGCTGAGAACTACCTGCCTGACCATCCCGATACCGACTTCCTCTTCACCCGCGTCCCCAGTGAGTGGGAGCAGAAGTTCGCCACGGCGGCTGCCGGCGGCACGCTCCCCGATATCTTCGCCGTTGACGGGATTAACCTCCCGACGTTCGCCAATCGCGGCCTCACCGCCGAGTTGAGTGATGCGGTGATCCCGCAGGATATCCTCGATGACTTCTATCCTCCTGCCCGCGCCGAGATGCAGTTCCGCGGCAAGACCTATGCAACCGTCCTGGAGACCAACTCGATCGCATTGCGTATCAACGTCGACAAAATGAATGAGGCCGGCGTCGAGCCGCCCGAGACCTGGGATGAGCTCATCACCACCGGTCAGGCCCTCACCTACGATATCAACGGCAACCACCCCAACGACGCCGCCTTTGACTGGAACGCCGTCCGTCAGTGGGCCTTCGAGCAGTGGTGCTGCCTCGGCGAAGGTTCCGTCTGGATGGTCCTTCCCTGGATCTGGATGAATGGCGGTCAGGTCTACGACTCGGCAACTCGTGAGGTCACCATCGACGCTGAGCCCGCTGTTGAGGCGATCCAGTTCCTCAAGGACATCATCAACGTGCACAAGATCTGGCCCAAGGCCGGTATGGCCGAAGCGGGTCCCGAAGGCACTTTCTATGGTCAGGTCGTCGTCATGAGCGCCACCGGCGCCTTCGACCTCGCCAACCTCACCGAGACCAACCCGCCCGAGTTCAGTTGGGACATCGCCAAGTTCCCGCGCCCGGCGGACGGTCAGTTCATCAGCGGCGTCGGTGGATGGCTCTTCTCCGCCAACCGGGACGGCCAGCATCTCGAGCAGACGCTGCCCATCATGGCCTTCACCACCACCGATACCTGGCAGCTCCACACGTCCAAGTTCGGCTACGCACTCACCGGTCGCCGGAGCATTGCCGAGCAGCGCCTCCAGGAAGTCCCGCAGTTGGCCGTCTTCCTCGAGGCGATGGAATCCGGACGCGCTCGCCCGCGCAGCTCCCAGTACCCGCTCATCACCGACGCCCTCGGGCAGGCCTTCGACGAAGCTATCTTCGGCGATCGCACACCTGAAGAGGCTCTGGGCGATGCAGCTCCCAAGATCGCGGACGCTCTGGCCAGAGAAGATGCCGAGTAGGCTCTCCTGATTACCGTCTGTCTCGGCAATGAACCTCGGCTCTAGGACAAAGGCTCATTGCCGAGACGGCTTTTTACCGTTCGGAGGTCATCCGCATGCTCTCACCTCAGACCTTTAAGCAGTTCTCAGGTAAGGGGAAACTCAAGTTCGACCGTGAGGCACTCTGGGGCTACATTTTCGTCGCCCCATGGGTCATCGGCTTCCTCGTCTTCACCCTCGGGCCCGTTATCGCCTCCATCGGCCTCAGCTTCTCCGACTACGACTTCTTTGCCCCACCGAAGTTTGTTGGCCTGAGCAACTACATTGAGCTCTTCACCCGCGATCGGCTCTTCCTCCTCTCGCTCTACAACACCGTCTATTACGTCATCTTCAGCGTGCCCCTGGGCATCATCTTCGCCTTCCTGCTCGCGCTCCTGCTCAACGTCAAGCTTCCCGGCATGAACATCTACCGGACCGTCTTCTACCTCCCCGCCGTCACCTCCGGCGTCGCCGTCTCCCTGCTATGGATCTGGCTCTTCAACCCTCAGTTTGGGCTCATCAACTACCTCCTCCGCTCCATCGGCCTTCCTGGCCCGGGCTGGCTGGTTGATCCGACCTGGTCGAAGCCTGCCTTCATCCTGATGAGTCTATGGGGTGTCGGCGGCACCGCCGTGATTTTCCTCGCGGGCCTTCAAGGCGTGCCGACGTCACTCTATGAGGCGGCTGTCATCGATGGGGCTAACACCTGGCAGAAGTTCCGCCATGTCACGATTCCTATGATGACCCCGGTCATCTTCTTCAACCTCGTCATGGGCCTCATCGGCTCCTTCCAGGTCTTCACATCCGCCTATGTGATGACGGGCGGAGCGCCCCAGAACTCCACCCTCTTCTACGTACTCTATCTCTTCCGTCAGGCGTTCCGCCTCCTGCGCATGGGCTACGCAGCTGCTATGGCCTGGGTCCTTTTTGTGATCGTGATCTTACTCACCCTGATCCAATTCCGCCTGTCACAGAAGTGGGTCTACTACGAAGGCGAAATGATGAGGTAAGGGGGGAAACAAATGGCGGCCCAAGACATACAACACAGCACACTTTCGCGCACTCGGCACTTCAGTTGGTACCGCGTCCAGAAGACGCTCTCCAAGGTTCTCTGGTACTTCTTTCTCACCGCCCTTGGCATCATCTTCTCCCTACCCTTCTTCTGGATGCTCTCCTCCTCGCTCAAAGTCGAGGCGCGCATCTGGATCTATCCACCTCAGTGGATACCGAATCCGATCCTCTGGCAGAACTATCCCGAAGCGCTCGACCTGATGAAGTTCTGGCAGCTGCTCAAGAACACCCTCTTCCTCACCACCGTCGGCACCTTCGGCATCGTCCTCTCCAGCTCCTGGGTAGTCTACGGCTTCGCCCGCCTCAACTTTCCCGGGAAGAACCTCCTGTTTATGGTTCTGCTCTCGACCATGATGTTGCCGGGACAGGTCACGATGGTCCCCCAGTTCATCCTCTACAAGGAGCTGAACTGGATCAACACCTATCTCCCACTCCTCGTCCCCGCCTTCTTCGGCAGCGCCTTCTACATCTTTCTCTTACGCCAGTTCTATATGGGCATTCCCCGAGAACTCGATGATGCTGCCAAGATCGATGGATGTGGCTACATCGGCATCTGGTGGCGCATCATCATGCCGCTCTCCAAGCCCGCTCTCGCTACCGTCACCGTCTTCTCCGTCATCAACGGCTGGAATGACTTCCTCTGGCCCCTCATCATCCTGAACGATGCCAACAAGTTCAACCTTTCTCTCGGACTCGCCACCTTCCGCGGCATGTACAGCACGCAATGGGGTTACCTGATGGCAGCCTCCGTCGTCATCCTCCTCCCGCCTATCATCCTCTACTTCTTCGCCCAGCGCCTCATTGTTGAGGGCATTGCCCTCACCGGCATCAAAGGATAGAGCCGGCCCAACCTTAGCCAGACGACCTTGCGAGGGTCACGCAGTCCCATCCCAAGATAGACCGCAACGCACACACGGGGCCCAACGCACAACACAACACCAAGCCCTCGCAAGGTCTGGCACTCTTGTTCTGCCCGCGCGAAACCCATCGGATCACGGATCCGGCGACGCTGCCACCCTTAGAGCCATCAAAGATAGTTAGGAGGCGTATCTATGCCTAGCTCGGTATCACCGATGCCTCGAATCCTGACCATGCGTGAGCGCGCGGCCCTTACGTATGACCTCCTTGACGAACGGCTCACTGACCTCCTCCCTTCTCTGATGCGTGAGTGCGGCCTCGACATGTGGCTCATCATCTGCCAGGAGGACAACCTCGATCCCGTCTTCACCCACCTCATCCCCATCAACACGTGGTGCCCCATCCTCCAAGTCCTGGTCTTCTATGACCGCGGACCTGATCTGGGTGTTGAACGCCTGAACCTCTCGATGACCGACACCCAGGGGCTCTATGAGCGACCCTGGACCGGGCGCCATCACGAGGAACAGTGGCCCCTACTGCGCCAGTGCATTGAAGCCCGCAACCCCAAGCGCATCGGCATCAACATCGGGACGACGCAGTGGGCTGCGGGCGGCCTCACTCACACCCTTTATGATCGCCTTCTCGCCACCCTACCGCCGTCCTTCGCCGAACGCCTCGTCTCCGCCGAACCTCTCATCACCCGTTTCTTTGCCTGCCTCACCGACCGTGAGCTGACCGCCTTTCATCACGTCGTCAACGTGGCCCACCACCTGCTGGGCGCCTGCTACAGCACCGCGACCATCGTCCCCGGCGTTACGACGACTCGCGATCTTGAGTGGGCTTACTGGCAGTCGGCGGCGGAGCTCGGCCTTGACCTGGCCTTCAAGCCCTTCTTCAACTTGGTCCGTAGCGACGCCATGCGCACTCGGTATGGCGCCGATGACCAGGTCATTCGTCCCGGCGATATGATCCATTCGGATGTCGGGATCAAATACCTCCGTCTCAATAGCGATCATCAGGAGTGGGCCTACATCCTCCGCCCGGGCGAACGGAGTGCGCCCACGGGACTTCGGCACCTGATGGCTGAGGGCAACCGCCTTCAGGACATCTTTATGGCCTCCTTTCAAGCCGGTCTGACCGGCAACCAACTCCTGGAAACCATTCTCACGCGGGCCCACGCCGCCGGCATACCCAAGCCCAAGGTCTATTCCCATAGTCTCGGCTTTTTCCTCCATGAGCCGGGCCCCCTCATCGGCCTGCCCTGGGAACAGGAGAGGTGCGAGGGCCGCGGTGACGTCACGCTCGAGACCAACCAGACGTTCACCATGGAGCTCTCGATCACCGCACCCGTCCCGGAGTGGGATGGACAGGAGGTCACCTTCTCGATGGAACAGGATGTCGCCTTCACGCGCGACGGCTGTTATCCCATCCACGGTCGCCAGACCGACTTCCACCTCGTGAGGTTCTAGGCCGGGATGAGAAGGTGAGCCACAGGTGGCCCTCGACGCACGCATGACATCACACGGTACCGAGGCATCACCGCCGTGTCCGGACCTGCTCTCACGACGCATCCGGGCCTATCGTGATCGCTTCGGCACACGCCACGACGAAAGGTCACACCATGCACAGTGTTCAGACCCCCAATCACGTCACGATCCACAACGAACGCATCCAACTCGAAGCCTCCGTAGTTGCCGGCGCGCTCCACCTGCGCATCTCAGCTTGGCAGGCAGGCCACGGCTTCGTCTCCATCCTGGAGCGTAGCGGCACCAACGCGACCAACCCCGCCAACGCGGCCCTGCGCGCCGAGCATCCCGATATGCCATGTCTTGAGCTCGAGACGGGCCTCGCCGGGGCGGCCCAGCTGACCATCCGCGGCAGCGCAGGCCCTACTACGTTTGCCCTGACCCTACGCCTGGACGATGACAGCTCCTGGATTCGCGTCAGCGAGGTGCTCGCCGCCGACCGCACCCGACCGGATACCACGGTCGACTGGTTCGAGGCCGCTTGGCGCTTCGTCGGCCGGCACGTGTCCGGTGCGCCGGACGAGGCGTCGCCGCCTGATGAGGTCTTCTCGCCCGTCCTCACACCCGAGCCCCACGACGTGATCGGGCGACACGTGCTCCGGTCGCCGGCCCTTACCGCCCAGAGCGGCGATCGCGCCGCAGCCCTCATCTACGACACCGGCACCCTCGGCAAACTACAGTCACTACCCGGTTGTATGGCGCTGCTGCGTGACGATGGTGTGCCCACCTTCCGCGTCGGCCTTCGTGCCCACCACGTCCGCGGCCACGTCTACTACGCCGCCCATCCCGCCCCCGATGGCCCGGATCTTCCCGGCGAGCTCCCGCCCACACGCCCCCTGCACTTCACCTATCATCTCTTCGCCGCCGCCGATGCGCCGCCAGGGGCTTCCCTCGACGCGGCCAACCGCAAACTGTGGACCGACGCCGGCAAGCGTTCTGCCGCGGCTGCGCACCCCATGCCCGCCACCTTTCCCGAACTCGCCCGGCAGATCTACCCTCGCGCCCTCGACCAGTTGTGGGACGAGACCACACTCGATGGACGGCGTGTCGGCGCCCTCCGCATCCATCGCGCCTACCGCAATGACGTCTGGTTCTGCACCTGGTTCAACCAGCTTCGCTCGGCCTATGGACTCTATGTCTGGGGCAAGGAGACCGGGACATCCGATTGGGTCGATCGCGCCCGCGCTACGCGCGACCTCGTCCTCGCCGCGCCTCAGGAACGCGGCCTCTTTCCCACCGTCTTCGTCTTCGGCGACGTGTCGACACCCCACCGCTGGGTTCATAGCCACCCACAGGGTGGTGGCCTAGGCATCTACCATCTCTTCGATATGTCCTGGACCGCCTATCACCTCCTCCGCTGGCAGCGTGACCTTGAACCGGATGCGCGATCACTGGATTTCGCCCGCACCTATGCCCAGGGCCTTCTCTCCCTGCAAGACGAGAAGGGAAGCTTCCCCGCCTACGTCGATGCGCACACCTTCGCGCCGGTCACGCACGTGGATCATGCCGCGCAGCTGGCCGACATTGAGGCGCACGATCCGGGCGACCGCTACATCGCCCACGGCCTCCTCCGTCTCTGGCCCGAGGAGCGCTTCGTTAACAGCGCCGAGGACGCTACCTCGCTGCTGTTCCTCGCGGAGTTGGCCCGCGCTCTTCCGCCGGACGATCCGGATCGCGAGCGCTTCCTCAGTGCCGCAGTTCGCTCTGTAGCGTGGCTCGAAAGCTGGGCCATCGCCCAGGCCCGTTGGATCGACTTTGAGCTCTACTACTCCTGCTCCCCCAAGCCCCTCGACGCCTACGACCACCGCTCCGGTCAATGGCCCCAGAACACACTGTGTATGCACACCGCGGCAGCCGGGCTCCTGGCCCTCCACGAGGTCACCGGCGATCCCCGCCATCTCACGCTTTCCCGCCGGGTGATGGATCGCCTCACGCTCTACCAGCAGGTCTGGGATCCGCCCTTCCTGAACTTCGCCGCCTTTGGCGGCTACGGGGTCATGAACACGGATGGGGAGTGGAGCGACGCACGTCAGGCGCAGTTCGCCGACACCCATCTGGACCTCTACAACCTGCTGGGCGACGTCGAACACCTTGAACGCGCCCAAGCCGCGCTCTATGCAGCATTCACAACCACCTACCTACCTGTCCTCAGCACCCTCTATCCCACCGGTTGGCATCGCGCACTCCAGGGCCTTGCTGCTGAGAACCACGCTCATGGCGGTCACGACGGCCTGTGCGGGGTCAGCGGCTTCGATTGGGGAACCGGCAGCGCCTTAGCCACCGCCGCCTATTTCCTGAGATCCGGGGGCGCTTCGCAGCACATGAGCCCACGTCTACCTACCAAGGAGGCCTAACACCATGGACATTGACCTATCTGACCGCAACGCAGCTCTGCGCATCGGCGACGAGACCTGGGCCACATTTGCAGTCCCAACCCTTGGCGCCTCATCTCCCACCGTCGACATATCCGACGTCGGCGATGGCTGGCAGCGCGTCCGCGTTGCCTGGCGCCTAGACGCCCCGCTCACCCAGGATGAGCTCGCCATCGCGTTCCATCTCGCCATCGACCCCGATTTCTGGTGGGCGCCCCATCTTGCGCCGCGTGAGGGCACCTGCATCGCCCAGCACGTCTTCCGTTCCCCTGCTCTCATCGCAGCTGACCGCGATCGCACGCTGATCCTCGTGCCCGATCTCGATATCTGCGGCGCCCTACCCGACAATCCCTGGTTCTTGGATGTCGACGCCCCTGAGAAGCGTTGGTGGATCGGCTTGAGCGCTACCCGCATCTCGCAGCACGTTGAGTACGAGAAGGTCACCGGCATGACACTCCAGCCCGGGCTGATCGAGCTTGGTTTCTACGTCCTTGCCTACCGCGACACAGCGACGCCGCGCAACCCCTGGGATCGCGTGGCCCACTTCCTCTGGCAGCGCTACGCCCGGCCCCTCTACAACCAGGGCGAGCCCCTGAAGGTGCCCCTCGACCGCTATGTCGAGCACGTCTATCGGTGGGCCTTTGACACATGGGAGGACGCCGTCTGGCAGGAGTTCGAGCTCGACGGGCAGACCGTCGGCGCCCCTGCCTTCATCGTCAACGTCACCGAGTCGCCCAACTATCCCGGCCACACGACCCTGCGCGAGTTCCTCTCCATCTGGAATCAGGCCTGGTTCTCCTCGCTCCGCGGCGCCTCGGGCCTCTTCCGCTATGCCCGCCGCACCGGTGACACCGACCTGCGCCGGCGCGCCGATCTGACCAAGGCCTTCGCCCTCGCCGCGCCCTTCAAGGAGGGCATCTTCCCCGGCGTCTACCGCACCGAGATGACCACCGTGACGATCGATGGCGAGGACATCCAGCGTTCTCTCGGCTGGGAGACCGGCTACTGGACCAACTCCAATCGAAGTCCCCGCGAGCGTGGCATTACCGATGCCTGGTACCACATCCTTGATGCCAGCTGGACCGCCCTGCTCATGCTCCGCTGGTACGAGGAGCTCGATCCCGATGCCGACCTGCTCACCTACGTCAGCACCTACGCTGACAAACTCCTCACCCTCCAGGATGACAAGGGCTTCTTCCCCGCCTGGCTCCATCCCGACACCCTCGCCCCTGCCGACGTGCTTGCCGAGTCTCCCGAGACCAGCATGAGTGTCACTTTCCTACTCAAACTCGCCGAGCTCACCGGCGATGCCCGCTATCGTGAAGCCGCGCTGCGCGCAATGGATGCCGTCCTTATCGAGATCGTCCCCAACGGTCGGTGGGAGGACTTCGAGACCTACTGGTCGTGCTGCAGCTTCGGCAAGGAAACGTATCTCGGACACCGCATCCCCCGCAACGGGATGTACAAGCAGTGCAACTTCTCGATGTTTTGGACTGCCGAGGCCCTGCTCGAGACCTACCGCGTCACCGGTGACGAACGCTACCTCAGGTGGGGTCGCCGCACGCTCGACGAGCTCTCCATGACCCAACAGACCTGGCAGCCGCCCTTTATCTACATCCCCGCCCTCGGCGGCTTCGGCGTCATGAACTTTGACGGTGAGTGGAACGACTCTCGTCAGTGTCTTTTCGCCGAGCTCTTCCTCGCCTACTACCGCGAGACCGGGGATCCCCACCTCTTCGAACGCGGCATTGCAGCCCTAAAGTCAGCCTTCGTCATGATGTACTGCCCGGAGAATCCCGAGGCTAAGGCCCTGTGGGAGAAGGTCTGGCCCTTCTTTGGGCCCGAGGATTACGGCTTTACGATGGAGAACTACGGACACACCGGCTACACCACGCCCGAGGGCGGCGGGATCGGCAGCTTCACCATCTATGACTGGGGCAACGGCGCCGCTGCCGAGGCGCGCAACCGCATCTATGACCACTTCGGCGACGTCTACATCGATCGACCACGCGGCCTCGCCTTCGGCATCGACAGCGTCACCGTCACACTCGACGGCACGACCCTTGTCCTGACCGATACGACCGGTGCCGACCGCGATCTGCGCCTTGTCTACGACGACGGCACCACCACCTCGCTGCACCTACGGGCTCGCGCTACCCGTACATTCGAGCTGGGCAACTAGCGCGAACCGCCCCCCTTCCGGGCTGTTGCTTGAGGTAACGCAGCCCGGAAGGGACACATCCGACGGGCAGCCGCGTCTCGGCGTGCCGCCATCTTTCCCACTTGCCGCTGCCGGAAAGGTGCCTAGACTCTGCTTATGCTCAAGCCACGGGGGACCCAGGATCGTGTGAGCCTCCCCCTATGCTGTGGCGGAGGACAGCAAGACGTAAGAACCGTCCACGGCACCCGCCCGCTCCTCATCGCCCTGCTTATGCTACTCTGCCTCCTCACGCCACCGCCCGCGCCCACCACCGCCGTCGACTTCGATACCGTCGCTGCCTCCCTGGGCCGCGCCGACACCTGGCAGCTCCTGCATGCTGCGCCGGCGACCCCAAGCACGATCCTGCCCTCCGCCGGTCCGGCGTCTTCGTCGCCGGCTCTCCCAACCACCGTGGGTGAGCTGGAAGGGGAGGACCTCGCGCCACGTGCCTATCTCCCCCTCATCACCTCCGCCCCGGTCCCCATCACCGAGCTCCGCGCCGTCTGGGTCACCCGCTTCGACTGGACCACCCTCGAGCGCACGCCCCGACCCGAGGACGTCGACACCCTCGTCACCAACATCGCCTCCGCCGGCCTCAACACTATCTTCTTCCAGATCCGTGCCGCCGGAGACGCCTACTACGCCTCCGATCTGGAACCCTGGGCCGCCCGCCTCACCGCCGGTCCTGTCTCCACCACGCTCGGCGTCGACCCCGGTTGGGATCCGCTCGCCTATATG
>Ga0334882_1002841_pt1 | contig 16809 bp, 17 predicted proteins | sample GraSluR1_MG_5_FD_207226 | JGI IMG/M metagenome (GOLD analysis project Ga0334882, IMG submission 207226) | Sludge microbial communities from methane-producing bioreactor in Wageningen University, Netherlands - Granular Sludge_15_04-R1 | ecosystem: Engineered > Bioreactor > Anaerobic >... | reverse complement strand
CCACCAGACTGGCCAGGGCGATTCGCGGCATGAGGCTGAAGATGGTGGAAAGGCTCTCCTGGGAAAAGTCGGAAGAGTGGGGTTCAAAAAGCAGGGCCAGGTTCATCATCACCGTCAGAACAATCAGCGAGAAGAATCCGATAAAGACGGCTTTGCGGGCTTCCTCTTTGCCGTAGTTCTCACTGAGGATGTCGGTGGCTAAAAAACTGGTGGCATAGACAATATTGCCCAGGGTGGCGGTGAAACCGAAAAGTTCCACCGTTTTAACCACCTGGATGTTGGCAATCACCGCCGCCAGGGGAATCCAGATGAGAATTCCGGTTTTCCCGAAAAAACGGTAGGCTCCCAGGATGGCGATGAAATTGGCCATCAGCATGATGACCCAGAGAATTTCATTCTGAAACGGCAGGCTCGCAAGATTAATCAAGGGCAAAGGCTCCTGTCATTCCCTGAGTGAACAGAGGATCCGCCTCCAGGGCGGAGAAAAGATTTTCCAGAGCCTTCGTGTTAGCCTGGCTCCAGTTCAATCCCCCCCCCTTCTGCTCAGGGGTTTCGTAGGTATAGAGGGTTCGGCCCTCCTTCACAACGGCCACATTGGCTTTGGCGTAAATGATGACCAGGCCGTAATCGTTGGGAGGAGCGTTCCGGTATTGTAACGTAAAATTGATATCATAGGAACTGGTTTCACCGGCGGCGGTCATTTTCACCGGCAGAGTCCGGGTCATCAGGGCATTAACCGTGCCCGCCGCCCCGCTCAGGGCGGCGGGATCCTCCACGTCTCCCCTGAAAGTAACGTTAAGCCGGGCTTTGAGCTGCTGAAGATCCACCATCAAATCCTGCTGAGGGGCTGACAGTCGGAACCGGGAGGGATCGATTCCCAGAGACTTGAGGTCCAGTCGGGCGGTGAGATAGTTCTTTCCTACTTTCAGGTTCTGAAGGTTCACCGGATCGTTATAGGACCCCCCGGGTGAGGTGGTCAAAGAAAACAGCACCGCCCCCGTGCCGGCCTCGGCCACCAGCTCGAGCACCAGCTGACCGGGCCGCGTTCTCTGGGGGTGAACGACCTGGAACTGGAACCGGGCGGGCCGGCCGGTTTCAATGGAAGTTTCCGCCGGAGTCACCGTCACCTGTATCAGGGCTGTCTCCGAAGCAATCTGTTTTTCCAGAAGATCGATGAGGACTCCCTCCTGGCCGAGAAGGTCCGCCCGGATCATCCCTGCGTAGGGTGATACGGCCAGCAGGTTCCACCCCGCCGAAAGGGCCTGAAAAACCTCGCCCACCCCCTTGCGGGGATCCTGCAGCACCGGTTCCACCAGGTCCATAACCCGGCGCCGGAGAGAATCCATTTCCCGGCGCTGGATGGCTTCCCATTCGGTCTTGTTGAGGCGAACGTAGTACCAGGCTCCCGAATCTTTGGAGTAAAAACTGTCCACCGTTTCCACGGCCTGAAGGTTCTGGGCCACCACGGCGTTTATTTCCTGCTCCGCCGTACGGGAGGAGCTGGTGCCGTCATCCACCTCGCGGTAGGTGGTGGAGCTTTGGATTTCGGTGGAGATTTCCCCCGCCAGGCTGGCCAGGGCCCGGGCCTTGGCCAGTTCAGAATCCTCGGCCATGACGCCGGTATGGGAAGACCCTATACCGATATAATACCGGGAATCCGCCGGATATTTAAGGACCCATCCGGGAAGGTCCGGGGTGGAAACACAGGAAGAAAGGAAGGCGCCGGCCAGGAAGGCAAAAAAAAGGTTCCTCTGGTACTTTTTCATTATCATCCTCCAAACACGAGGTTTTTGAGCCGATTTCAAAATCGGTTATTCTTTAAATTCCCTCTTTTGTAAACAAAGAGCCGGTAACCCAGCCCTGTCCTCTTAATTTATATCGGCCGGGCAGATGCCCAGGGAGTAATAGATGCTCCCATCGGGTTCATGCCAGCGGGCCAGAATGTAAAACCCCCGCACATGAGCCTGGGCTATCTCCAGGGCGCTCTCCACCGAACCGCTTCCCTGCCGGCCCAGATCGATGGTATTCCTCTGGCTGGTCACTTCTAATTCGATCTGCTTCACCATCTCTTCCAGGGCTTTATCATCCGCCGCTGTCATCGAATCGACGGGATGCCGCTTCCTTTGAACCGTCCCGGTGCTTACCCGAAACCCCGGTAAAACCGGGGTTTGTGAAACCCAGGACGGCCTTCCCCTGGTCGCCGGGGCGGATCCGGAAAGGGACAGCTTCGCCCCTCCCGGCCAGCGCACCAGGATATACGATCCGTCCTCATCCTGGAAGCGTTGAACCTCTTCCAGCTGTTCCAGAATCCCCGGTTCCAGGGAGCGGTTCCAGTCACTCTGAAAATCTCCCAGATAACCCTTTCCCTGGCTGGACCGCTCGGTGTAGAACCGGGAAAGCCCGGTAACCCCCACATAACGGGCCGCCTGGGAAGCGGCATTCTCAAGAGCCGCCGACCACTCCTCTTCACGGTCGTAGAGCCTTCTGGCACTGCCCCGGAAAAGCGGGATTCCATCACGGCTCCAGGTATCCCCCAACAGGATGAGTGAAGCAGCGGCCCCGCCGGGAGAGCCGGTTTGAACAGGCTGCACCCCTCCCCCGGGGGGCGTGCCAGCACACCCCGCAAGAAAAAGAATCAGAGAGGCCAGCAGAATACAAGCGGTTCTTTTCATCAAGGCGATACTCCTTTTCCTCCGTAAACTATAACAGGAACAAGGAGCCCTGGAAACCTCGAAGTGAAAAAACCTTGCGGTTTCCAGGAGCTCTTCTCTAGAGGGCCCCTGGGAACAGAAATCAAAAAAGGAGCCGCCCCCCGAAGGGAACAGCTCCTGGTCTCAGCAGTTTTCCTGTTGTCCGGCCGGATATTATCTAACCGGCTGAGAAGTGGGGGGGTTCTTGCTGATCTGGGCATCCAGCATCTGAAGAGCCTGCGCGGCCTTGAACTCGGCGAATGCCGCGTCTTCGTTCCGGACGAACAGTTCTTCCGCCGCCGCCATCAACTGGTTCCGGGGGTAGCTCATGAGCACCCACACACCACCGTCATCATCCTGCTCGAACCGTTCGGGGGTGGCTCCGGAGAGCTTGGTGTTGGTAATTTCCCGGGTGATGGTTTCGGCGAAGGAGATGGTCTGGGTGTTGTCGTCCACCCCCGCCTCCTGGGCGTAGGACACAACGGCCGCTTCAATGGTGGTTTCAATCTGCCGGGCAATGTCCGCCCTGGCATTGGTCATCGAAATGGTTTTGGACATGGCGAAAGTGGATTGTTTGGCGTAGCCGACACCGTAGAAGGCATCATCGGCGGTGGGGGGATTCAGCACAAAATCGGGTAATCCACTGACCTTCTGTTTGGTGGCACAGCCGAACATGGCAAAAACAACCAAAACGACAAGCAGTAAGGGTATCAATTTTTTCATAACATTCTCCTGTAACTAATATCAAATCAAGGGTAGCCCAATCTTCAGGTTATTTCAAGGATCTGTCTTTTTTTTTGATAAAAAGAGCATGAAAAAAGATTCGGGTCTGGGTATAATCATTGTATGTTAAGAACCAAAGAGTACACCTACCTGGTGGACAAACTTACCCTGAATAACGGAGAGACCCTGAGGAAGGCCCTGAGCTCCGTGTCCGGAGTGGAAAGCGTCCAGGTAAAAGTTAATTCCGGATTGGTAGTAGTGGTTGCCAAAAGAGATGTGGAGCAGGAGCTTATCATGGCTTGCGGAGTCACCGGTTCGGCTTTTCGAACCAAGGTGAGCGCCAAGAAAGCGTCCTATCATAAATAGACTCCCCCGGGAACGCCGGGAAGAATCCTCAAAACCACCGTTTTTCCCTTCCCCCAGCGATGCAGCGCCTGATCGGCAAGATCCTCCCGGATGGAGAGAACCAGAACCCCGGGGTAATTCCGGGAAAGTTCGTCCAGAAGGAGGGCATGCCCTTCTCCTTCCATTTCCAGGGGGCCCGCTTCGTCCAGGAAAAGGACGGGTCGGTCGGTCTGGTTGAGCAGGGTTTCCCTGACCCCGGCAAATCCTTCCGGATTCCGCCAGAAACGGCGCGGTCCCGGAAGCCAGTTTTCCCCTCCGGGCTGTTCCGCCACCAGGGGCCAGCCCTCCGGCCCGTCGATCCGGCGGATATGGAAGGCCGTTTTACGCCCCCCCTCCCACACCGATTCGGTAAGAAACCCTCCCACCGGTACCACCGGCGGCGGCAGAATCCCCCGGGGAAGACCGGGAACCTCCGGACTCCCCTCTGTCAGAAAGCAGGAGAGGGCCCTCATCGCTGTGGTCTTGCCTGAATTAACCGGACCTGTCACCAGAACAAGAGAATTCATAATTCAGTTTAGCCTCATTTCCTGCGATTGGGGAAGACAAAGGAATCCCCTCCCGGGAAAGATTTTACCCGAAAACCGGTAACCGCTGTTTTACCTGTTGCCCCGCTCCCCCGGGGAAGGCTATGATGACCCCATGCCTAGTATCATCAGCTTCCGGGGGTGGTCCCGAACGGGGAAAACCACCCTTATCACAAACCTGATAAAGGAACTCAAGGGCCGGGGGTACCGGGTTTGCGCCATGAAAAGCAGCCACAAGAACCTCTCGTCCCAGAGCGATGAAGGGGACAGCCGCCGGTTCACCGATGCGGGAGCCCTGGGGGTGGGGCTGTCCCACGGCGGCGGAATGAACTTCTTTCTTCCCGCCGGGGAAGTAACACCAGCCCTGCTGGAGCGGTTTTTCCCCGATGCCGACTTTATTCTGGCCGAAGGCTTGAAAGGACCGGAGGTATACCGCATCCTCACCGCCGGGCCGGCGGTGAGGATGGACGAGTTAAAGGGTTCTCCCGATGAATGGGATCTGGTAATCACCGAAAGCAGCCCCCTGATTGAGGAACTTGACCGGGCAGGAATCCCTCACATGTCCAGATCAGCCCTGTCCCGGCTGGCCGAACTCCTGGAGCGGCGGCAGGACCGGAAAGAATCAAACCCGGAGATTGACAGACCCGGAACTCCCGGGTAACCTCCTCGACTGATAAGGAACACACATCATGAGTCAAACAGAACGACGACCCAGCCAGATCATCACAGGAATTTCCCTTTTCACCGCCCTCATGGTGGCGGGAGCCTATCTTCGTATTCCCCTGGGGCCCGTACCTGTTGTCCTTACCAACCTTTTTGCGGTAGCCGCGGGGGTTGTCCTCGGCCCCGTGACGGGAGCGGCGGCGGTGGGACTCTATCTTGTTCTGGGAGCCCTGGGGCTTCCGGTTTTTTCCCAGGGCGGCGGAGCGGCCCTCCTGATAGGTCCCACGGGGGGCTTTTTTCTGGGGTATCTGATCGCTGCCCTGGCAGGGGGATTTTTTATCCGGAGGGGCAACCCTTCTCTTTTGAAAGATTCACTGGCGGTCCTGGCGGCGTTTCTTCTTATTTATCTGCCCGGGCTTCCCTGGCTCCGTGCCAGCCTGGACCTGTCCTGGACACGTACCCTTATGATCGGGGCCCTGCCCTTCCTCCCGGGGGATCTGCTCAAAGCGGTGGTCCTCATCGTTCTGCTGCGTAAACTCAGGACCGCCCTCCCCGAGTTTTTCCCCGGGCAGACAAGCGAATGACCCCTTTTATGGAGGTCCGGGACCTCTCCTATCATTTCCCTTCGGGGTACCGGGCCCTTCAAAACGTCTCTTTCACCCTGGACAAAGGAAGTTTCACCGTATTGGCGGGCCCCAACGGTTCAGGGAAAACGGTTTTAATGAAGAATCTCAACGGCCTCTACAAGCCCACGGGGGGAGGCGTTTTTCTGGAGGGGGATCCCGTAAACGGCCGGAATACCCGGGCCCGGCGAAGGATCGGACTGGTATTCCAGGATCCCGACAGCTGCATCGTCGGTCAGACCGTGGCTGAAGATACCGCCTTCGGTTTGGAAAATCTGGGGGTACCCTCCGATGAGATCAGCCTCAGAGTCGAAGCCGTCTTAACCCGGTTAAAACTCCTGGAGAAGCGTAATCTCCCGCCCCGGTACCTCTCGGGAGGAGAAAAAAAAAGGCTCACCCTGGGGGGGATACTGGCGATGGAACCCGAGCTAATTATCCTGGATGAGCCTTTTGTGGGGTTAGATTACCCCGGGGTCCGGGAAATTCTCACCCTCATCACCGGCTTTCACAAGGAAGGAAAAACCATCCTGGTTATCACCCACGATCTGGAAAAGGTCCTGGCCCACGCCGATCAGCTCCTGCTGCTCCAGCAGGGAACCCTGACGGCCCAGGGCTCCCCGGACCGGCTCCTGGACCAGTTGGAACCCCTGGGAATCCGTCGTCCCCCGGAAAGACGGGTGGAGGAAATGACATGGATGAAGAGCTCTTCCTTTCCCCTCTGACCGGCCGGATTTCCCGAAGCCGGGATCCCCGGGGAAAACTTTTTCTTCTCTTTCTCTATGCCCCCCTGACCTTTCTGCGCCCCCTGCCCCTGCAGACCCTGGATTTCTTTCTGCTTCTGGGGGGGCTGACGGCCACCAGGATAACTCCGGTTCGGTTTCTCTGGAAAAGCCGGGGATTCCTGTTCCTGCTTTTCTTTTTCCTGATCATGCATGAAATGAATCTGTCTGGCGGCGGCGGGGGTGCGAACCTTCATCTTCGCCTGGGCCGGAACATTTCTCAAACCCTTCCGAAGATTATGCCTCTGCTGCTTGTCTATGCGGCGGGAATCTTGTTTATCCGCACCACCGGTCAATCAGAAATCCGGCGCGGCCTTACCTTCTTTCTCCTTCCCCTGCCGGGATCCTGGTCTGAAAGAATCGGGACCGCCCTGGGATTGACCTTTACCATGCTCCCCCTGCTCCTGGGAGAGTTTCGAAAGATCCAGGAAGCCCAGCAGAGCCGCGGGGGAGAGAACATAAAAAACCCGGTGCGGCGGCTGACTCTCCCCCTCTTTCCTCTCCTGGTCAACAGCCTGGTGCGAAGCCGCAGTCTTGGCGAAGCCATGGAAGCCCGAGCCTGGGATACCGGGATGACCGGAAAGAACTTCAAGGGCCGCCTGAAACAGCATTATCTTCATAATAAGTGGACGTTCAGAGACAGTTTCTTCACCCTTTCGGTGCTTCTTTACCTCCTCCTGTCCCTTTTTCTCTCCAGGATTATTTAAAGTATTTACTTCAATTCTCCCTTCTCTCCCCTTTCTTTCTCTCTTATTCTGCCTTTTTCTTAAGATTCTTCCGAATTTAACCATTGATTTTTTATCACCACCACGTTATATATACGTATAGGTTCACTTTAATCTTTCTTATACGTGCAGGTATATTATGAGTAACAATGTTTTCAGTCTGGAAGAAATTCACGAAATAACTAGTATTCCCCTGGAAAACCTCCTTTCCTGGGAAAAAGAAAAGCTCCTGGTCCCCCTGGGAAAGGGGGAAGAGCAGGGAGGTTTCTTTTCCCGGGAACAGATGGACCAGGCTGTTCAGATCCATAAACTTGGGGAACTGGGCTACGGTCTGGAAGAAATTCAGAGGATCATCCGGAAAGTGGGCCTGCCCAACGGTAAAGGCGGTAGCAGCCCCGGAAAAGGTTCCCAGTTTCTTACGGTGGGTCATCTGGCCGAAAAGATAGGGACCAGCCCCCGGACCATCAAGCATTGGGAAGAAAAGGGGATCATCGAACCCGATATGAGAAGCCAGGGAGGTTTTCGTCTTTATGGAGAGCAGTACGTCTACCTGTGCCAGCTGATCAAGGACCTCCAGCTCTTCGGCTACTCCCTGGAGGAGATCAAATCGATCTCCGATTACTTCCGATTATTCATAAAGTTGAAAGATAATCCCGACCAGGGAGATCCCGGGGAAAACGAGACAGAGTTCGTCCGGATGCTGGAGGAAATTGACGCCCTTTTCGAAAAAATCCGGCTTTTCAGGGAAGGAATGGCGCGATGGGAAGATCTTGCCAGGAAAAAAAAGAAAGAGATCGTGAACCTCCGTATCCGAAACCAGAAACGTATTGAGAAAGGAGAAGAGAAATGACCACCCTTACCAGCAGAAAAAACAGCTACCGGGAGGAGGCGCGAATCTGGACCGAAGCCTACCGGACCGATCGGGCTCGGTTTTCCCTGGAAGATCAGGAGCTGGAGCTGTTACAAATCCCCTTCACCTCCACCATTCATGAAGCCATGCCCCGGGAAACCGAAGTGATCACCGATAACCCCGCCTTCCTGGCTCTGATGAACTACTATCTCGGTCAGGCCGAGGCTTCCAATGAGCACATATTCAAGAAGCTTACCGTGGCGGACCGGGATATCTCCGAGAACAATCACTTCTCATATCCTTTCATAAAGCCCCTGGGCGGAAGCGTAAAGGATGTGATCATCCTGTTTCACGGCCTTAATGAAAAGAGTTATGATAAATACCTGCCCTGGGCGGGCCGGCTTGTTCGGGATACCGGTAAGGGGGTCATTCTGTTTCCCATCGCCTTCCACATGAACCGGGCCCCCTCCAGCTGGAGTTCCCCCCGGCCGATGATGCAGGTTTCAAAAGAGCGGAAGCAGCTGTTTCCCGATTTGCAGGGGGCTTCCTTTGCCAACACCGCCATAAGCCATCGGCTCCAGTTCGCCCCGCAGCGCTTTCTCCTGTCGGGAATCCAGACTTTTCTCGATGTGAACACCCTGGCGGGGTTGATAGTCGACGGAAGCCATCCCGGAGTAGAGAAAGGAGCGGGAATAGACCTTTTCGGCTACTCCATAGGGGCTACCCTGACAGAAGTTCTTCTCATGGCCAACAGGGGAGGCCGTTTCTCTGATTCCCGGGGGTTCCTCTTCTGTGGGGGCGCTGTTCTGGATCAGCTGACGCCGGTGAACAAGGCCATCCTTGATAACCATTCCTTTGACTCCATCATAAGGTACTTCAATAAACTCCTGAAAGAACAGGGGGGAAGAGAAAAAATGATCAGTCACCTGACCGGTGAAGGGAACAGCGGTTTTGAGTATTTTAAAAGCATTCTGCTGCGGGATCAGCTGAGGGATAAACGGGAAAACCGTTTCCAGGAAATCCACCGGCGACTCATGGCGGTGGCTCTGGAAGACGATGAGGTCATCCCTCTCACCGCCATCTTAACCGCCCTCCAGGGAGAAGACCGCCGCATACCCACCAAGGTTGACACAGTATCCTTTCCCTACCCCCACAGCCATGAAAACCCGTTCCCCTCCAACGGCGGGGAAGAAGTCGAAGAGGGGTTCGACATGGTTTTCGCCAAAGCGGCAGCGTTCCTGGGCAATGGTTAACTCAAAGCCAGAAAAGCATCCACCAGAGGAGCCGCCGCCTTGCGTTTGTGAACCACCAGACCGATATGATAAGACTCCAGGGGCGGTGAAACGGGTATGATTTTTACCCGGCTCCGGAGGGGTCTTTTTTCGATAACCAGTTCAGGAACCACCCCGACACCGCAGCCGAGATTTACCATGGCCAGGATGGCCTCGTTGCCGGCGGCCTCGGCGTAAATTCGCGGTAGAATTCCCTTCTCTTTAAACCAGCCTTCCACCCTCCGGCGGGCCAGATCTTTTTCCGGGAGGATAAGGGGGATTTCACCCCAGGGGATGGGCTCCTGATTCAGCAGCTCCTCCCCTGCCCAGGGAATCTCCGGGGCGATAAAAAGCAGGGGAGAATCGGTGACATGTTTGAATCTCAGGCTGGAAGGCAGAGTGTCCGGCAGGGCTGCCACCGCCAGATCGTGTTCCCCGGAGAGAACCTTATCCAGAGCAAGCGCATGGTCTCCCGTCTCAAGATGGATATGAACCCGGGGATAGGCTTCCCGGAATCGCTCCAGGAGATCGGGAAGGACACCGTAACAGCCGGTGACGGAGCTGTAAATCTTTAATTCCCCCTGCAATTCTCTTCCCTCACCCTGGAACGCCTCCCGGGCTTCTTCCCAGGTAGAGAGGATGGTCCGGGCGTATTCTCTGAAGGCTTCTCCCGAAGGGGTCAGCAGCACCTTCCGGTTGTCCCGTTCAAAAAGAACCTGCCCTACCTGTTCCTCCAGCCTCTGAATCTGCCGGCTCAAAGCGGAAGGGCTGATGTGTTTGGCTTTGCTGGTTCGGCCGTAATGCAGTGTCTCAGACAGATGTAAAAATAATTCCAGGGTAAAAATATCCATAGCTCCCCCTTTGTTGTCCGTTAAACAACATTTTACAACATTTCTTTCTGTCAAGACAACACAAGAGCCTTGGGACCGTTTCTGTGATAAAGAAGGAGCCTGCCTGCGAGGAGAGGAAAGAGGGAAGGAACTCTGGTTTTAAGATTGATCCAACGGAAAGAGGAAGCGGTGAACCGTGGCGAGGAGCTTTCGGTTGTTCAGCGGTTTGGGCAGGTAGTCATCCATTCCCGCCTCCCGGTATTCTTCAATGTCATCGGGGTAGGTGTAGGATGTCAGGGCGATGATGGGAGTGTGCCGATGGAGATCCCCTTCAAGACGGCGGATCTTCTTTGTGGCATCCAGACCGCTGAGCAGGGGCATTTTAATATCCATGAGGATAAGATCGTAGGAGTTCTCCAGAGCCATTTTTACGGCCTCTGCCCCGTTAATCGCTTCTTCCACGGTGAACCCTTCTTTTCCGAGCACCCGGGAAAAGTAGATTCTGTTAACCGCTTCGTCTTCGGCAATTAAAATGGTCTTAGGTTGTGCCATACTCCCATAGTATCGGAAACTTATCTTAATATAGTGAGTCTTTCCATTCCGAGCTGCCGGGATAAACCCATCGCGATTCTCCCAGAATCCGGGCTCCCTGAAGCTCCTGAAACAGGACAGACCGCTGGTGCAGAAGAGCGGGAATCCGGGCCCACTGAGAAAACCGCTGTCCCGCGTAGAAATCCCGGCTGATAACGCCCCAGAGGGGAGAACCGGCGGAACGGAAGGTCACGATATAATAGTTCTCACCCATCTCGCCGGGGTTTATCATGACCAGCCGGACCTCGTATCCGTACTCTTCCAGGACCTGGTAAAAGAAAAGAGAGAAATCCCTGTTCGTCCCCGCCCTCTCTTCGAGAAAACTCCGGGGAGACAGATAGTCAACACCGAAGCCTTCGATGAGGTCACATACGGTTCGGGTATAGACATAGAGGTTTTCCGGAAAGTTTCCCGGCAGGCTCTCAACCCGATGCATAAAATCGGCCCAGGCTACACCGCGGGCAGGGCTGGCAATAACCCGGGAATCATCCTCCGGAATGGCGGGCCGCGTTTCAGTTCGTTGCCTTTCGGCGACCCGGAGGAGCCCTACCCGGGACAAAATCCCCCGACCATCATGGAATCCGAAGAAGGGCTGAAAATCATCCCCCAGCAGGGTGGCCCCCGCCAGGGCTTCACCGAAAGAAAGTTCCCCGTCCGCCTTGAAAACATCCTCCCCTGCCAGAATCCGAATGATGAAATTGTCCCGATACTCCCTGTCCACCAATCCCCCGTTAAAGGGATCCTTTGCATAGAATCGAACCACCTCGTTAAGGAGTTCTCTGGGAGCTTCCTCGAGCTGGAAATGGTATCGGGCATCCCAGCCTTTATGAAACCATTCAATGACAGGTTTTTCCGTGTCGGATACGAGAGAAAGGGTTATCTGTCCGTCCACCACGGGAGACCGCTCCCGCAAAAGGGCCAGAAGCTCTTCGCCCTGGGACCGGTTCAGGATCACCCCCGTCAAATGCCCCCCCTCGGCAGCCTTCACGGTTGGCGCCCTTTTCATATCGTTTTCGGTAACCGCCAGAAGACCCTGCCGGTCCGCCGCCCTTCCCCACTCCTGGGGCTGATATTGTTGATAAATGGAAACCACCTCCTCTGCGGCGGCAGTGAAGGCTAAAAGAAACAGCAAAGGCAGAATGACTCTGACAGGGGGGGACGGTGTGTTCATTGACTTAGTATACTTAACCTTTACCCCGCCTATCAACTCTTTTCTTCTTACTCCCCTCCTCCCGTGTCGATCCGGGATCCGCAGCCCCACAGCTATTCGAGTTTTGGCGTTTTCTACAGCAAATATGAATTAATAATTCTGAATGGTGATAAAAACATAGAAGATTTTTGAACAAGCCTTCGAAGAAAAATTGGTTTTGCCGGCAGCCGCAGGAATAACTTGCAACCCCAGGAACGAACCTTTATAGTGGAGGCTATGACAAATCCCAGCCGATTTACCAATATCCTGGCGGTGGCCTCCGGGAAGGGAGGAGTGGGTAAAACCACCACCAGTGTCAACATGGCACTCTACTTCGCTCGGCGGGGGTTAAATACCCTCCTGGTGGACGCGGACCCCTTATCAGATATCGCCACCCTGCTGGATTTAACCACCCCGGAAGAAAGCTGGGACGTTATCGACCGGCCTTTGGGTGTTTTTCAGCTGTTGGACCTCTACACCCTGGGAAACAGATCGGCCCCCATGGAGGTGGGGGAAAGGCTCAGCCAGCTCATGGAATCCCTGGAAAAAAAAGAATTCCAGGACTACCGGATGATCATCATCGACCTTCCCGCCGGCATACTGGGAGAGGAAGGCTGGGATTTTCTCGGCCGAACCGATCTCATGGTGGTGGTCACCAACGATGAACCGACCAGTCATGTGGCCTCTGGAGCCTTTATCCGCCGAGCCCGGGAGGAATCCCCCGATATCCCGTTTCGAATCTGGCATAACAAGTACGAAGGAATCAGCAACGAGGGGTTCGATCCGAAAGACCTCCCGGGAAACTATAACCGCAACGTGCCCGAAGAAGACCGGCTGGATTTTAAAGCCCTGGATCTTAAAGATACCGCCTACATCCCCAAAGACCCGGCCCTGGATCTTTTGCAGGCTTCGCCGGATCTTAATCTCAATATCAAGAGACAGATGCTCGAGCGGGTGGAGCTGCTCTATCGGGACAGGATTGGACAGATTTTGGGGATAGCCCCCCTCTCCTCCCGGCTGGCCCGGCTGCTGGAAAACCTGCTCTTCCTTCTCCCCCGGGTCGACACGGTTGATCAGGCCATGAAGGAGCTGGGCGACGAACTGACCCTCCTGGCGGGGGGGGATTTCTTTATCCGGGAGGATAATTCCGATAATCTTCAGCTTTTTGCCCCCCGGGAAAAGGAGGAGATCGCCCAGGTCCTCAGGCTTTTAAAGGAAGATAATTTAAGCCGCTCCCTCCGCCGTATTCGAAGGCTCCTGGAAGAGCTGCTTGAAGAGGAGGAAAACTCCCAGAGGCTCTTCTTCATGGGAACCGAATCCACCAAGCTGAAGAGCCTGGACAGGGAGGTCAGCCTCCTCCTGGGAATTATCAACGACAAGGCTCCCCGGGGGGGGACCAATCTCCGCAACCTGGGAGGGCTTCTTCTCTTTGACTTCACCCTTTTTAAGCTTTTTGAATCATCCACGGTCCGGAAGCTCATTGAAGAGTTCATCCCCTGGACCGAAGACGAACGGGGCCGGAAAAGGCGGGACAAGCAGAAGCAGATCCGCTGGCTGGTGGAGAAAGATGAACATTATCGGGAAAAGTACCTGCATCTTTTAAAAACCCTCCGGCCGGTGATGGTCCAGCAGCTTCGGGCCATCGCGGGTGTCCTGGAAACCGACAGTATCCTTTTTAAGAAAAACGGAGGGATCCATCAGGAAGTCTACCTCCGGCTCCTCACATCCTTTTTGCACGATGTTCTCAACAGCGGCCTGGGGGTGGTAATCGGATTCCGCTACCGCCCCGCTTCACGGGCCTTCCAGCGAGGGGCGGAAATCCTTCTGGAGGAGCTGGAAGGGAAGAAGAACCACCAGAACCCGGGAGGGGCGCATGGCTGATGAAATGAATCCGGTTCTGGAGGAACTGCTCCATGCCATCACCGGAACCCCCTGCCCGGGAACATCCTGCTCCCCCTTCCACGAAAAGCCCCTGGGAGGCCGGCGGTGGTCGTTGAAAGGACCCTGTTTTGATCCGGAGGAACTGACCGGACTCCTGCTGCCCCTGGTCCCTCCGTCCCGCCGGAACCCTTCGTTTCATTCGCTCCTGAAATCGGAAATCACCGAGGCAGTTCGGGAGGCGTCGGAGGTGCTGACAGCGTACCCTGACGAAGCCCTGAAGGAGTGGCGGGATGCTTATGCGGCGGCGACAGCCTCCCCCGAAAACGATCCTGAGACCCGGGAAAAAGCGGCGGTTGCCGCGGGGAATCTCTGGCTTCCGGAATTAACCATCCCTGAAGAATCGATCCTCCAACGGTGGAAGCTGACCGAAGCAGAACCCAATCCCGACCCGATCAAGCCCACCGAGGTGGTTCTGCAGCTCAACGCCCTCTACACGGAACCTGAAGGAACCGTGGCCGCCCCCTGGCGAACCCTTTATGAAGAGGCGGTTCAAGAGGCCCGGCCTGAAGAACGAAAGGCAACCGCCGAATACGACCATCCGGTGGCCCTGTTTTCTTCGTCCGAAGAGCATGAACTGGAAGGCTGTCTTGCCGAGCTGGAAAGGGATATGGCATTTGAAAAATCCCGGGGGGTGCTGCCGGCGGGTTACAGGGTACCGGTTCTCATCTCGGTGAGTGTCACCCACCCCTGGCTGGACCATGCCGCAGGAGAGTGGCTCAGGTCGCTTCTGGGGGCCCGGAAATTTCATCACCTGAATCTTCTGCTCCTCACGGAGGAAACGGTAAAAAGAATTCAGGCACACCTGCTTGGCCGGCCTTATCCCCCCTTGACGGTGATGGGAGGATACGGCCGCCACTTCAACACCCTGAAATATTTCCAGCTGTTCATGGAGAAGGGGTACGGGTACCGGGCGGGATTCAAACTTGATACGGACGAAGGAATTCACAGCGAAGAGCTCTTTGATGCCACGGGGAAGACCTGGATGGAAACCCTCTGTCATCCCCTCTGGGGAGGGACGGCCCGGGACTGGCGGGGAAACAGGGTGGCCCTGGGTTTTAACGAAGGAGAGTATGTGGACAGCCGGGACAGGGACAGACTCGGTTATGCCGGAGCCCTGAGGGAACCGGATGTCAAACTTCCGTCCACCCGGCAGGGAGATGAACTTTTCTTTCCCAAGGGGATTGCCCACGCCCGCGCCACGGCCCTCTACAACCGCGAAGCCGATGGCGAAGCGGTACTGTCCCATCCCGTGGTCAAGGGAGGAGGATACGGGGTTACCAATCAGGCCTTGAGACAGTCCCTGCCGTTCACCCACCCCCGGGTGGGCCGGGCGGAGGACCAACAGTTCTACTTTTCCGCCATCCCCGGGGGTGTCCGGGGTGTATTTAATCCCAACCTGAGGATCCTTCACTACAAATCGGCGGTGGCAAAATCCGAAGAAAAGACTGAGGCCACCCGCCTCCTGGGCGACATGGCCCGGATTCTTCTGTTTCGTCATCTGGTGATAAAATTCGGCATCAAAGACGACCTGGATCCCATGCCCGGGGTTTTTGCCTCTGCCCTGGCCCGCCCCCAGGCACTGCTCCATCTTTTATACCGGGCCTGGTGCTTTTATCACCAGGGCAAAGAGACCACCGCCGAAATCCTTCTTTCCCGGGGGGTGGAGGAACTGAAACAGCTTAAAGACGATATCGACGCCGGAAAAGTGGACCGGGAATGGTACGAAGAAAAACAACTGTGGCAGGCCCTGGTGAAGGAAATCGACACCCTGTCAGCTCCTGCGGTCCGTTCCGTCCTGGATCCTTTTTTCTTTTAGCCTCCATGAAGGAGCCCTTTCCCCGCCTGGATACCGCCCGGGAGCTGCACCAGAAACTCCTGCCGCTCTGCCGGCTCAAGGAGGGGGAGGTATGGCAGGACCCCCAGGGCCTGCATCGGGTGGGCGTCCTCGATGCGGTCAGACCCGATCATCTGGACCGTCTCTTTCAGGGAGAACCAGCCGTCCTGGCAGTCAACGATCCTCCCTACAACATTTCTCTGGAAGGACGCTCCACCCCCCAGCTTTTTGCCGGGTCCCTCGAAGGGTATCTGGATTTTACCCGGGCCTGGGTGGAGGCTCTGCTGCCCCGGATGGCCGGCAGTTCCCATTTCTATCTCTGGCTGGGGGCGGATCAGTCCCGGGGGTTCCAGCCCCTTCCCGATGTGATGCTCCTTCTGCGCGGTTACCCGGAGCTGAAAAGCCGCAGTTTCATCACCCTGCGAAACCAGAGAGGCTATGGGACCCAAAAGAACTGGATGTGTGCCCGCCAGGAGCTTCTGGCCTACTGTCTGGGTGATCCGCCTTTTCAGGTAAATTATACAAATATCCCCAAAACAGTCAGGGGATACTACAAAACCGTAGGGGGGCGCCTCACCGAGAACGGAGAACGGGGTTTCTCACCCTTCATCAGGCCCGGAAACGTATGGATCGATGTTCAGCAGGTCTTCTACCGGATGGAAGAGAATGTACCCGGCGCCTATGCCCAGAAACCCCTGAAGGCGATCCGCCGGCTGGTGGAAACCAGCAGCCGTCCCGGCGGCCTGGTGACCGACCTCTTCGCCCATTCCGGGACCACCCTCCTGGCCGCCGAAGAGACGGGCCGCCGCTGTTTTACCATGGATAAGGATCCCGTATTTGCCGAAATCACCATTCGGAGACTGGAGAATTTCCGATCCTCCGGTCTGCGCGGCTGGCAGTGCCGGAACCCTTTTCCCGAAATAGATCCGGCGGTAGAAAAAAAACAAAATCATTAAAAACTCTGGTTTTTCCCCTTGCGACCCGATATCTAGTGTGGTATATTGGCTAACGAGGGTTGACAACCACCATATATGGCGCCCCTGAAGGGGAGCCTCTGGCGGGCGGATTCTTCATTATAGAAAGTGGTTTTCTTATTCCAACCACCCCAGTGCATCAATTCCCGAGCCTTCAGAGGGGATTGCTGTATCCGCGTCAAACTCAAGGAGGAGAA
>Ga0334882_1002840_pt1 | contig 16811 bp, 20 predicted proteins | sample GraSluR1_MG_5_FD_207226 | JGI IMG/M metagenome (GOLD analysis project Ga0334882, IMG submission 207226) | Sludge microbial communities from methane-producing bioreactor in Wageningen University, Netherlands - Granular Sludge_15_04-R1 | ecosystem: Engineered > Bioreactor > Anaerobic >... | reverse complement strand
CGAACATGAAGATCTTCACCGGAATAGAAGAAAAAACTGAGTCCGGAATCCTTTAATAAATCAACAACCCAGAAAGGTGGTATCAAAATGTTCCGTTAGGTGGTAACGTTTATAACCGTTGTTAAAATTTTATAAACATCCAGTACCCGTTCCATATTTGCAACAAACTCACTGCTTTGCTCCGGGGGAATAACCCAGCCTTTTATTTTCCAAGGCTTAAGTTCGTTTTTTTTAGAACGCTTCTCACTGTTACGTGAGAAATGCTCTCTACATATTTTAATTCTACCATTTTATCCGCCAATAATCTTAATGACCATTTTGCATATCCTTTTGGCGGTTCACTGCAACATAGAGTTACCAATTTGGCTTCCAGATCTCCATCTGTTTTTCTATCATAAATACGGCTGGTTGGTCGCCTCTCAAGACTCGCATCAAGGCCTTCTTCAATGAATTTTTTCTTAACCCTGTCTATTGTGCGCATGCCAACCTTAAGAACTTTACTTACCTGTTCATTGGTCACTTTCTGGGAGTACTTGCCTTCATCACAATTTAATAGAATGTAGGCCGTTCGGAATGTCTGTGAAGTATGTGAACCTTTATTGATTATATTCATGAGTTCTTCTACTTCGTTTTTGGTTAGTTTAATTTTATACCGTATCATTTGTATATTTTTTTCAAATATACAAAATTATTTTAATAATACGTCATAATATATTTAACATAACACTAGAATGTCTTATTGTTACCAGAAAACAAATATGATCGATTTTTAGCAAGTTGGAATGCATTAAAAATGGAAAATAAGGATGCACGTAACTAAGAAACAAATAATGTCAAATTTAAGACTCAAAGCAGATGTAGTCCTTCAGGATTGCAAGCATAGTATATGGGAATATGATCTGCAGCTTCAGTCAGAAGAATTAAGAATTAAATGGCTTTGCATCATAACTCTTTTACGGGCAGTAGGACATGTTTTACTAAATGTTGACAGTAAAAACGGCGATAATAAACTTAAAGTGATCATTGACAGGAGATTTGATGAGATTAATAGACATAAAGATAAATTTCCAATATTCTGGAAATTCATAAAGGAAGAAAGAGACAGGTTTTTGAAGGATTATGAGCATGGTATTATAAGAATAATTAGACCTAAGCAGGAAAAACGAAATAAGGGTTTTTCAATTTCATCGGATGTCGCTAAAAGCCGTGGCGGTAAGGTGCTACAGAAAGATTCAGATGAAATAGTTTCCTATTTATCTTCTGGTCCGTATAAAGGTAGATATGAGAAGGATGTTGCTCAAGAAGCTTATAAATGGTGGAAAACAATAATTGCTGAAATTAAAAATGAATATAAAAACAACTAAATTGGATTATCTATATCACGTTGTTCAGCAGGATGAATCACATTTTAATAATTTCGATTAAGCCTAGTTTCTTACCCCTATATCTCACTTCTGAGGCGGTCAGATTGCTAAACGAGTGTAGGCATACATCACAGTGTTATCCCACCTCAGAAGCCCTGCGATTGCATTATAATTTTGTTTATCCGCACAGTTTCTCTGCTAGGAATAACTATTAATCTGTGAGCAGTTTGATAAGTTGATCACATTGTAATATTGTCAAGTCAATACCTTCTGAAGCGTCATAGCTCACCATAATATCAAAGGCACCCAATTCTCGCACTATTTCACCACCAGTATTCTTCCCTGTTTTATCGAAGTACCATGTCCTACCTACCCAATTACCGAATTCCATAAAGGCAGTTTTTTCAAAACCTTCAAATTTTCCTAGCTCTGATGAGTCCTTTCCAAAGGTTGAATAGAGAGTATTACATAAAGACTCTATATCCTTTAATTGTATAGGTTTCATGCTAGATTTAAAAAATAAATTAAAAGGTTGGTCTTTAAATGAGGTACCGGGTGTCCAGCTTATAAGTTCAATATTATCAAATATATTTAACTCAATTTGTTTGAGCTTAGCGCTGTAGGTGTAAACCATTTTCTCTTGCTGGTTCTTTTCTTCTTTTACCAATTCATAATTAAGTGTGAAGACTTCCTCAGGCTTCATTTTCAATAGACTAAATAGCGTCTTTGGCTTGCTTTTTCCGAATAGTCCCATTGTTTTAGGTTTTAATGATTTTTCGTTATGCAGAATTATTTGATTATTAGGTGCTTTTCTCAGAATTTATATACTATACTGGCTACACTACTCAAATTTCGGAATAATTATCATTTAATCCAAATCACATACGACTCCTCTGTGTCGCCTTTGAGGCGGTAAATGACTTAAACAAACTTGGGCATTACATAAAGAGAATTCTCCCTTAAGCTGCTTTTAATCGCATTAAATTGAATTTATCAATAAAGTGGTACCAAGATTATTATTACCTTTAATGCATATATGCATAAATCAGTAAAACCTCTGTAATGAAAAAGTTCTTGTTACCTTTCACATTTATCTTTTATTTTGGGTGCGGGAATGACCCAATAGCAGAGCTCATTGAATCTTACGTATGCACAACCGATGGAGTTTTAAGTGATCTTGACTTTAAAGCAATCGAAATAAAGGAGACCACAGCTATTACATCAACGGACAGTATGATATATTCTTTTTATGATAGTGACCATTTCTCCTACTCAAAATTGACCTCGTTGAAATACTCACCAACTTCGGATGGATTTGTCGTGTCAATTGAAAGAGTGGATGGTTTACCAATTGAGGACACATTCAAATTGGAGCGTATTGACATATTCTTGGAGTCCACTGAGGAATATCTTACAAAGATGAAAGAACTTCGGTCAGATGTGGGATCATACTTTGGCAGAGGCTCAAAGGATTACATAAGAATGGGAGGTGATATAGACAAGGCATTAGAAGAAATTTCTCTGTATGAGAAAGCCAAAGCCTATTCTTTAATGCCGCCGGGAACAATTATTGCAAGATCATTTAATTGCACATACTCCATATTTAATCCCTCCCAGCAGGTTAAACAAACACAAACCAGAACATTCTATTTAGATCCTGAATTTACTAAGGTCCTTGGAGCATCAGATGTGTTGAGATGAATCAATATATCGCCGTTATGGTGAAAGCTCCTATCTCTGATGTGCCATCGCAAAATCAATATACAAGTTGAGCCTATCGTCCGTCAACTCAAATCCCTTTATTGATATTATCTTACCGTTCTGCATGCATTGCTCTACAAAGAAATTTACATAATCAAACAGAACAAATCTGCAATCATCATCAACTCTGAAAGACTTGAATTTGACTCCTTCTTCACGATCGACCCACAAGTAATAATACCTGTCGTCGATGTCAAGATTGTTAAATTCATGGAGGTACATAGCACATAAGATTTAATAGGAAACATAACGAGATAAATTAATCTAAATATTACATTAAAAAATATTCAGGGAATTATTCTATTAATCATTTCTGCAGTTACGCATATAGTTAAACCTGAATTGTACGGAAAACTGGCTCTTAATATATCCTCCTTATCATATAAAAGGATTCTGTCAGGTTTAAAAGAAGTAACCATACCCAATAATTTTTGATTTTCAGAGTTGAAAACAGGGCTACCGCTATTACCATGGCTAGCCATGCCATCAATAATAAAAGTATTTGTTTCAGGATTAGGCTCTTGAGCGATTATTCCAATTCTTGAGACTGGTTTGTTGCCACCGTACTCAGAACCCAATCCCAATGGGTAACCAATTATTATTACACCAGTTCCTTCAACAATATTTTGAGAAAGCTCAAATAATGAAGTTGTAACCACTGCGGGTTCTGTTAAAGTAGTATCAATTATATAATTTTGGTATAAGGCTATTTCACTCATTTTTAGTACTGCAATATCATTATTTTCATCGGAATAGACTTGTGAAATATCAAAATGTTGTTTTGTCTTATTAATATTTATTCCTATTAGTATTCTCTGGTTTACCGAAATGAGATTTACAACGTGGTAATTGGTGACAGCATACAGATTATCACTTTTTCTTACAATAAATGATTATTCCGGCCAATATGTACAGCGATTCCGGAGTATAGTGTACAATCCAAAAAGGGATTGATTTGTAACATAAATATAACCTTATTTTTTCTTTCTCAGTGACTCACCTTTTAAATCGATTCTGTGAGCATTTACTGCCAATCTGTCCATTATTGCATCCGCGATGGTAGATTCTCCGATATACTCGTGCCACTTTGGAACCGGTAGCTGGGAGGTAATTATTGCCGACTTTTTCCCATACCTGTCTTCTAATATCTGAAGCAGTGCAAGTCTTGTTGCTCCATCCAGAGGATGTATTCCAAAGTCATCCAATATTAAAAGATGAGTCTTCTCAATTTGGTTCAAAAGCTTTATAAATGAACCATCTAACTTTGAGTTGGAGATCCTTTCAAGGAAGCGGTTTATGCCAAAATACAGTGTCTTGTATCCAAAAGAGCATGCCTGCCGTCCGATGGCACATGCCAGGTAGCTTTTGCCGCAACCAGTAGCACCTGTGATAAGAAGGTTCTCAGCACGTTCAATAAAACTGCAATCGGCTAACATCATCAGTTTCTCCTGCGAAAGATTTCTGTCAGGATTGCAATGAACTTGCTCCAGAACTGCATGGTATCGAAGCTTACTTTGAAGCAGGAACTTTTCTGTTCTTTTATGAGTTCGCTCCTGTATTTCTGCTTCAGCCAGCCGGGCAATAAATTGGTTGATGGATGGCTGCTCCTGAACAGGCATCGATAGGACAGCCTGGTAAGCTCGCGCCATACCCTGGAGTTTTAACTCCGCAAGGTGATCAAATGTGATTTGTGTATTCATAGGTTTAATTTAAAGTGTGGTTACAAATAAATTAATGGTAATTCTGAGGGCCGCGTATGTTTTCATGGTCAGGAAGAAAGAACAGAGTCGGACCAGGTTCTTCCTGTTTATCCATGTTGTTTTCCAAAATGTTTTTGATCATTCCGTAAGTTATCCTGCTGCCCTTTAAAGCCCTTCTGCATGCAGCATCAAAACGGACTGGCCCGTAAATTTCAGCGAGTCTTTTTAAGCCTATGCAGGCATTGTAGGTCTGTTCAACAAAATCCTTGGAAGCAAGTATTTTCTTAAAAACCGCCACAGTGCTTTCCCCGATCTTTGATGCATATGATACGAAGTACTCAGCATCCCATCCAAGTGTCTCGTTGTATTTAAGGTGTTTTTCAGGCATATGTTCAGCAAGGGTAGTATATCCATGTTTGCGATAGTCTCTCTTATGAAGGGCTATCCTTTGAAAACCAATATAAATTTCCACGTTATGCTCATCATAAATGATTTTGGTACTCTGCCCGATATACTGGTGGGGAACGCTGTATTGATGTTTGTCCTCACCTAAAACGACATGATAGTTCATCTGTACCTTCCCCGTGGTGATGTGTTTTATGACGAATGGGTCCTGAGGCAGTGGTTTCAATAAAGGTTTTTCGATATCCAGAAACCGTTCCAGTCTGCTTCCGGAAAGTTTTTGAAATGGCTCTTGGTTGTGGGTTACCAGTAGTGGCATTATCCTCACATTTATTTCAAAGACACTATGGAACTCTTCATTGCGGATCATGGCATAGATCCGTAGATAAGACAGGTAAACATTATTCTCCACTGTTGGCTTGTCTTTGGGTTTGCGCGGCCTGGTTGCTACAAGGTTGGTATTATAGTACACAGCCCACTGGTCGGCCAGATCCTGGAACCTGTATTCATAACGCATGTTCTTTCCAACAAACTGTTTCATATTGTCAGTTAAAACATTCCTGGGAACACCGCCAAGGTATTGCAGACACCTGTTCAAAGCGCAGAACAGATGTCCCTGTCTGGCTGATGGCAAAGCTTCCACATATGTATATCCGCTAAAAGGCAAGGTACAAATCAGTACCGGGCATGAAATGATTTCTCCTGTTTCAACATCAATGTAGCTAAGCTCTTTCCCAGCAAAATCAACTTGCAAAAAGTCACCGGCACGATGCAAAAAATGCATGGTGGCTTTAGTGCTTCTGACATGTCTGGCAAAATGTTCACAAAATTGGGCGTAGCGATATCCATCAGGATAAGTCTGCCTGTACTCTTCCCATAGCCTCTTTCTGGTTACACCAGGACGGGTAAGTTCTTTCTGGAAGTAATCAAGATGTTTCTTAAGGTCATCAAAACGTTCATCTGCTTTCGGAGTTGCCCGGTCAGTATAAACCAAACCCATTAACTCCTCATCACTATATTCTAATAGTTCAGAAAAACTTTTATCACTCGCTAATAATTTTGAAAGATAATTTTCAATGGTAGCCCGATGAATATGAAGCGACTCAGATATCTTAAGCTTGCTTAATCCTTCTGCCTTTAATTGTATGATCCGCCTTACCTGCGTCATGTTGATTGATTTGTTTGCCATAGTGCCTTATTTTTTGAAAGGCACTAAAGTCACAAATCAATCCCTCTTATTTAAATCCATTGTACACTTTACTTCGGAACAGGTTGTACACTATATGCCAGAATGTCCCCGTGGTTTGTGCTCCGCACCCCGGCAAAAAATCTTTTTTATTCTTAAAATTCTGTTCAAAAGTTGTATACTTTACTCCGGAATCAGTTGTACACATTACTCCGGAATTAATTGTACAGTATAGTCCAGAATATTCAATTGCTGAGAAAGCTGAAAAAACCTGGACAAATATCATAATATTTGTTTTTAATGCATATATTTGTAAATTATTTACAAATACTGGATATAAAATGGTATTAGAAATACGTATAGGCAATCTATTCTCTATCAAAGATGAAATAACACTTGATTTCAGAGCAGCAAATATTAAATCGGCAAACGCTAAAGTTCTTTCAGATAATATTTTTACTGAGAATGATACCAATATTTTAAAGACAATAGCAATCTATGGAGCTAATGCCTCCGGCAAAAGCAACATTATTAAGGCAATACGATTTTGTAATGCAATGGTGTTTGAGTCACATAAACACAATGAAGACACTATTTACAATTTTAAACCTTTTAAGTTTAATAGGTACGATTCCAGGCCAAGCAATTATTTTATCCGATTTATAAGTAATGGAATTGAGTATGAATATTCATTCTCATTTACACGATCTAAGATATTAACCGAAAGATTATTTTATTATCCAAAAGGCAGGATTACAAGAATATTTACAAGGGATGAAAGATCGGGCAAGACGAAAAAAGAAAAATACTCATTTGGAGACCAGATTAAGAGACCTTTGGATGTCGCTGAGAACACCTCGGAAAAAACTTTATATATTTCCAGAGCCAGCCAGATGGATAGAGAAATAGCAAAAGAGATTTTTATTTATTTCCATAGCAAATTCATCTTGCAATATGTAGGTTTTGGTGTGTCAACAATTGAAACATTATCGAATCTAAGCAAACAGCAACTTATTGAAGCACTGAAAATTGCCGACAGTGATATTGTAGATGTAAAGATCAGGGTCCTTAAAAAAACAGGAAAAAATATTAGCGCCGACCTGACAAATATGACTCTTAAAGTTGAAGATGTCGTGCGAGACCATTTACAAATAAAAACTTACCACAAAGCCTCTCCCGATATTGCATTCGATTTTATTAAAGAAGAATCTCAGGGTACAATAAAGTTGTTTTTTATCATGCTTACCATACTTGATGTCGTAAAGAATAACAAAGTACTATTAATTGATGAAATTGAAGATAGTTTGCACCCTAAAATCATTGAATATATTTTTAACATTTTCAGGAGTGGTGAAAAGTCCCAGCTCATCTGTACAACTCATAACACAAAGTTTTTAGACTTAAAGAAATTCAGAAAAGACCAGATTTTGTTCGCAAATAAAGAACAGGATGGCTCTACAGACTTATATTCACTTTATGACTATAGTGATTTTCGTGATACCATGGATTTAGAAAAAGCCTATTTGCAAGGACGTTTTGATGCCGTGCCATTAATAAATGACTCTCAGGTGAAATTAAAAACCTTATTTAATGGCTAGGAAACGATCAGCTTCTAAAAGGAAAAGGATAAATCCTCATTTCTGGGTTTTTTGTGAAGGTAAAACTGAAGAATCTTATATCTCATATTTGAGGTCAATGTACCGTATTCACATAGAAATTGTTACCAAGATAGTTGGCAATAAAATTACCGATCGATTTATTAGAAAATAAAAGCAAGGGAAGCCAATCCATGAAAAAGACAAAGATTTTTTAATGTACGATGCCGATGTACAGGAAACTCTTGAACGGTTAAAAGGAATTAAAAATGCGAAGTTGATTGCTTCAAACCCTTCAATAGAGTTGTGGTTTTTACTACACTATAAAAACCACACAACCTATATTAGCTCACAAGATTGTATCATGGAATTGAGTAAAAGGAATAGAAATTCATATTAAAAAGGTATTATTGATACGAACCTTGAGGTCAAATTGACAGAAAATCTTGCAAAAGCTTGTGAACGAGCACATAAACTAACATTATTTCATAATCCTTCTTCAAATATGAATGTTTTTATTAGCGAACTCGATAACGCGAAAAGAAATAAGACATAAGGAAATCACTTCTATTTGATGTTAGTGTTTCTGCTATATTTTTTTTGAAATATACCAACTATTTCGTTTAACCTGTCATACAGGATCCTCCGTGATTTTTCAATCCATTCTCCTGGTATTTCCCTGTAATATGCTTAGGCAATTCCTCCCGTGATACAGGCAAGGTATCACTATCCCCTCCAGGCCATATGGCTTTCCTTATGGCATCCTCAAAATCCTCCGAATAATCCCTGCTGCTTAAGATTGCATCTGCAATAGCAATTGTCAGGACTGTATCATCTGTAAAAGCTGAACCCGGCGGAAACGTATCGAAATCGTATCTGCCGGCGTTATCAAATTCGTAGGTGGAACCAATTATGTCTCCTGTTATTGCGCCAATCATATCGTGGACGGGTTCATCGTTTTTGTTAAAGATACGAAGTATCCTGAAATATAATTTCACAATACGGCAGCAGGGACACCTTCCTTTTACAGGAGGAATACTAAAATCACTAAGCTAAGCAAATTTGACCTCCGTGAGGTTGAAAACCTCCTCAGGCAACATGAAGCCCCTGATACCATTACCTGAATAATAACACCATTGTACGCAATTGTTCAATAGAGGAAAAGAGGGCTTCATATGACTCCCGGGCTGCTCGTTGTTCTTCCTTTGCTGGCTTTCTGATATCTGTTAGCTCCATGTCTGGTATCGCTTATTTTTAAAAATATATTCTTCATAATCCGTCCTTCCCTGACCTTTCAAAAGAAGGTCTGAAAACGGTTAACATACATTGTTAAACAACAATTGTTTTACCCTGGATTTGATTGTCAATTTATTACGATCAAATGTGGTCAGGTAACTGGCTTTTCGATTACTCAAAAGATTTAATTTGAATTGATAAATGTGTCTCTTAACTTTATATACAATTTAATCCGGGATTTACCCGAGGCAAGGAAGATTTTGAATATAAAATAACTTGAAAAGGAGGTAAAGATGAAAGACACCACAGCAGCAATAATGGCTAAATATCTGGAACAGGAGAATGTAAAATATCTGTTTGGGGTACCGGGAGCACATGTATTGCCTCTCTATGATGCCATCTACCGCACGACTTCGATTAAACCTGTTTTGTCTAAACATGAAGCCGGTGGAGCTTTTATGGCTTATGGCTATGCAGCTGTTACAAGAAACCTGGGGGTCTGTTGCGGTACTGTAGGCCCGGGTGCCACTAATCTTGTAAGTGGAGTTACAGCAGCTCATATGGATTCTATTCCCTTGCTTGTAATAACGGGACAGGTCGGCACCAAGGCGTTTGGCCGGAGTGCCCATCAGGAAGCCACAGGACATGGACGAACGATTGACCAGTGTGCCCTCTTCAGGAATATCACGAAAATGAGTGTTATGATAACGGATAAAGACTCTATGTCACGGACACTCCGGTCTGCAATCAGAGCAGCTCTTTCAGGCCGGCCTGGCCCGGTGCATATAGCGTTTCCCTCTAATATTCAGCTTGAAGAAATCAGCGAAGAAATAATACTTCCGGAGAACTACAGGCCGGTAAAGGGTGCAAATGCTCTCAGTATGGATCAGATCAAAATTATTGGTGATCTTGTATATAACGCTGAGAATCCTGCCATGCTTATAGGATACGGTGCCTCCGGTTGTGCCGGTAATGGGATCATTATCGAACTGGCTGAGAGATTACAGATTCCTGTTGCAACTTCGGGGAAGGCCAAAGGAGTCTTTCCGGAAGATCATCCTCTGTCGCTGGGATGCTTAAGCATTCGGGGATCAAAGGCAGCCAACACTTACCTGAGATCAGATATTGATGTGTTACTGGTGGTTGGTACTGATTTCAGTGAAATGACGAGTCACGGTTGGGATCCCAAACTTCAACCTTTGAAAGCCCTGATCCAGATTGACATCGATCCGAATGAGATTGGCAAAAACTATTCCGTAAAAGCCGGACTTGTGGCTGATGCAAATGATGCACTTCACTCTTTAAATTCATATCTCCTTGAATTTCCGCCCAAAGCTAAACGGGATCTGATTCCTTTTAAAAAATCCATGCAATATTATGATGAGCCCGAAAGCAATTCTGAAAAGTTGCCCCTGAAACCACAGAGACTTATGAAGGAATTGAGAAATAGTCTGCCAAGGGACACTTTGATATTTGGGGATATGGGTAACACGTATTCGTGGATACTGAGATATTTCCAGTCCTATCCGGAAGGAATGAATTTTCTGCCATCCGGAATGGCTTGCATGGGTTCATCGGTAGCTGCCTGTATTGGGGGGAAATTGGGAAAACAGGGATCTCCTGTAGTATGTATCTGCGGCGACGGGGATTTTTTGATGACAGGCATGGAGGTTCTTACTGCCGTAGATTACAAAATTCCCGTTATCTGGGTAATCCTGAAGAATAATCGTCTTGGAGCGATCCATGATGTACAGAAACTCTCTTACCAGGGCAGAATTTCAGCCAGTATGTTTACCGACATCGATTTTGTGTCAATTGCCAGAGCTTTCGGAGCCGGAGGATTCAGAATAGAAAAGCCCGAAGATATTGCATCAGCAGTAAAAAACGCTTTGGAAATTAACGGACCGGTCATTCTGGAAGCAATTATTGATCCGGACGAAAAGTTTCCATTGACCCGAAGAGCAATAGCTTTAAAAGACTCTCTCGGATTGCCAAAGGTAATGAAGTCAATCTCTGTTGAAAGTGTTCGTGCACTAATGAAAATGTTCAAAAACAAAGAAGTATAGAACGATAGTCTGCTTTCTGATATAAGGAACTTATTTATCAAAGCAATTTTATTTAATTCGCAGCAAATTCATTCGTACTGAATAAGAATACCCTTAATATGAATGTATAATTGATTTGTTTTTTCAGAATCCGTCCTTCCCTGACCACTCCGGAAGAGGGCCTGGAAACGAAACATTTAATTGGGAACCACAAATTCTAACTCAGGATCTGGAATGTCTGTATCAAAGAAAGTAAATAATATGACCATCAGGTATTGCCCACATAAAACGTTTGATTTTCTTCGTTCACCCCGACCCTAAGGGGAGCGAAGAAAATCAATTACTCCGTTTAGGGATGGGGCTTAATAATTGATTTTCTGAGCATTTATAAATTTCATATTAATGATTGCCGGCAGTCATCAAAAATAATTCAATATGAGACAGTTAAATTCAAAATATAATCTTTGATGAAACCAGATATTTTGAATGAAGTCTAAAACACCGTGAGGATTGGATTGCAAGCGGGTAGCAAAGCGACGAAGTCCCGATGTACGAAGTGAATCGGTAATCGCAGGATAGTTGTAGATAAAGATAAAAATAAAAAAATTAATCTGACCGGCGGAATGCGGTCAAGACCCCCTGCTTATGCAGTTCATAAAGTAAAAGTTTTATTTTTATACCGGATCAACATCTGTTAAACTTAATCCATTATGGGAATTACATACGGAGAATACCTCGTCGAAGCAAGCTCAGAGTCAATTCTGGAATGCCTGGCTGGCATTACCGAAAAAGATCTGCGCGACTTCAGTGATTTTAAAATATTCAGAAGAGGTCAGGAATACTATGAGGAGGGCACAGTGGAAGAACTACTTCACAATAAAGCCAATAACACTGTTGTTTCCACTGTTAAAGGGACAAGGGAATACCGGATCGAATTCAGCCTCCGAGAGGAAGGTGTTTACAGCACCTGTGACTGCCCATACGATGGTGTATGTAAACATACAATTGCAGCATTATTGTTAATTGTCCATGATGGAACGGACAATATCAGAACTTATACTTTGAACGGTCCTAATACGGCAGAATCTCTCGATTTTCTGAAGAAATACCTGGAAACACTTTCCAAAAAAGATCTGGTACTTCTTGCAATGAAGTTTGCTCCCACGAATTTTATAACGGAAATACAAAACCGGGAAATGCCCGAAAAGGACGCTGAAGCCATATTAAGAAAGGCTGAAAAGAAGATAAGGAAGTCTTTTGAAGACCCCGACCTGCTGTATGATCCCGGAGGTATGGAAAGCGCCCTTATGTCGCAATTGAACAACCTGAAAGGCCTTGAAAACCAATTAAGTAATGGTATTGGAGAATTGCTCCTCTTTATTATCCGAAGCATTGAGTCTGCATTCGACGAAGGATATCTGTATATTGACAATTATTACGGGGATGAATATTTCGAATCAGAAGAATTCTGCGAATATGTGATCGCCTTTGTAAAACAGCTTCCGTTTGAGGTAAAAACAAGGTACCTGCTGGAACTGGATCAGGCACTGAATGAAATGTCATACGACACTTTTAACACTATACAGGAGTCTTACCACCGTTTCTTTTCCGAACATGAACGTGCAGATCTTAAATCATTCATTAACAGCGAGGCAGCTCTTCCTGTGTCACTAGTCTCCCGGCTTTACAAGTTCCTGGAGCCCGGGCTTGGCATTGACGAAAAGGAAGCAATACTCAGGGTAATCAGCAGAACTGAAGCAGATCATTTTTTATCTTTTTGCCAGCAGCTGTCCGAGCAGAACCGGTTACAGGAAGTCATTGATCTTATAAAAGATGATTCTGAGGGATTTAATCCTCTGGCAGACTCACGGGTATCAGAAATATATCTGGAGGCAGCATTTAAGCTCAATATGAATTTCGATGCTGTGTGTGAAGAGGTTGCCGAACATTGCCCCGAGACTTCCATCCTGCATAAGATCCAGGCTCTGAGAGGCACAGTCGGTTCAAAGTGCGAAGAAATAGTAAAACAGAGAAATCCTGAGGATCTGCTGACCTTTTATGAAAAGAGTAACCGGATGAAAGAAGCCCTTGCCCTGGCCCTTGAACCTGGTCTCTTTTATGGAGATGTAACTTTCGATTTTTTCAGAAAGAACCATAAACATTTCCCGGAAGAAACCGAAACTTTTTTAAAAGCCAGGATCGAAGAGAATTTAAAGCACACAGGTAAAAACCATTACGATGTAATTGCTGAATCTCTTGACCTTATGAAACGGGTCAATCCCATGCGGTCGCGGCGCATTGCCGAAGAGATACGCGTAAATTTCAAGAGACGCAGTGGTTTGATAAATATTATCAGAGGATACTGATCAGGTTACTAATTACAGGAGTCTTTTCAGAGTAATGGTTGGTCCCGGTTTCTTTTAACTTACCGCCGGCAACGCTTAATCCTCAAAGATGATCAGTCATAACTGTCCTCTAATCATTTGATAAGTATTAACCTGATGGGTGGAGCTTTCCAGTGCTAACTGCAAACCATTTATACAGCCGATGACATATTTATTTACTTCTTTAAAGGCTTGCAAGAAAAGAAGTAAAAGGTGTCTTTATATCTTTAGTATATCGTGCTGTGCCGATTTAGTTTATTACGTATCGTAAGACTAAGAAGGGCAACGCCGGGCTTCCCGGTGCTCTGTGGTTTCGTTCAGATTAATTTTTCCAGTAGTATTTTTAGTCCTGGGATACTTTCAGAGGCCGTTTTCCAGACAATATCCAGATCAACATCAATGTAGTCATGAATCAGTATGTCTCTCATACCTGCCATATCTGCCCAGGGTATCTCAGGATTTTTATTTCGGAAATCTTTGGAAATTCGTTTTGTAGCCTCTCCAATAATTTCCAACTGTCTTACAACTGCATCCTGGAGAATGAAATCACTAAGGAAAGTTGAATAATCCTTATCTGAGATATAAAGCAGAATTCTGGAAATACTCTTTAATATGTTTCCGACGTAGAAAAGGTCGTCTTTCATTCGTAGATTATTTGAAGATCGTTATAAATGTAGTCTCTGATCTTTTTATTCTTTAATGCCTGTTCAGTAACCAAATCGACCTTTTTCCCGAGCAAAGCAGAGAGCTCACGATGGATACGAACGAGGTCCAGAAGTGAAATCGTTTCCTTGAATCCGACTAAAATATCAATATCACTATCCTCACTTTCTTCCTGCCTTGCAAATGAACCAAAGATCCCGATTCTGTCAGGTCTGTATTGACTCAGATAATTTACAATAATCTTATTTATTTCCTGGCGTTCCATGATAAGCAAAGATAAAAGTTTTTATGCAAAGGATACTTGTACAGGTAAAAGTTATTGCATAAAGCATGGCTTCCCAACACATCCTGACTTCGCTCGGATTATCGTGATTTGGATTGGATCGCATGATTGCACGCGAGGAGCAACGCGACGAAGTACCGATAAACGAAGTGAATCGGGAATTGCACGATCGATTAACACCCTCTGTTAATAATTTTACCAGAACTTTGGACTATGATGTTTAAAGCTTAACAGAATTAAAGCCTATTTTTGACAACACAATAATCAAAAACAACAGTAGAGAATGGCGCAGCAATACCTGGATCACTCAAAAGCAATCCTGACTTCCGGGCGCTCAAATTTCAAGGGCGGAAGCAAGGGCTCAGGGATCATCTCCCTTTTCGGATACCAGAACGAATATGACCTCAGTGAAGGATACCCCTTACTCACCACCAAGAAGATGGCAACCAGATCGATGTTCCATGAGACAATATGGTTCCTGAGAGGCGATACAAATATCAAATACCTCGAAGATAATAACTGCCCCATATGGAGACCCGATGCCTTCCAGGATAATCTTCCCCGGATGCAGAAAGAGGGTGTCTTTCGTGATAATATTGTAAAATATTCCCCCGACTGGGACAAGGCAATGGAAGAGTATGGCCAGAGAATAAGGGAAGATGCTGAGTTTGCATTGAGATGGGGTGATGCAGGACCCATTTACGGGAAACAATGGAGAAGATGGGAATATTATGATCATACTATCGAAAGGTTTATTGAAATAGACCAGGTGGGGAAAATGATAGAGGGACTGAAAAGGAACCCGACCGGGAAAAAACATATTGTCGATTCATGGAATCCGGGTGACACCCCGCGAATGTCACTGCCTCCATGCCACGTTCTCTACCAGGCAACAGCCAATGAAGAAGGCGAACTGGAACTGCAGCTTTACCAGAGGAGCTGTGACCAGTTCCTGGGTGTTCCTTTCAACATAGCCAGCTATGCCGCCCTTACACAAGTAATTGCCCAGGGAGCAGGGATGGTCCCGAAAACATTCATCCACACTTTCGGAGATTCACATTTCTATTCCAGCATCGGTAAGAGAACTCTCTGGCACAGGGATAATTTCAGGGAATTGCAGAAAAGAGTAAGGAGTGTATCCAAAAGGGAAGAATACCTGGATGTTGTCGAGTGGATCAATAAAAATGCTCCCGCCGACGGCAATGAGGAAAAATATGACCATGTTACAGCTATCCTGGAACAAATGTCAAGGGAACCCAGACCTTTACCCAAACTGTATATTGCAAAAAAACCTTTTGATGAGCTGACGATCGATGATTTTGTTGTGGAAGACTACAACCCCCATCCTCCTATCAGAAGGAACATGTGTGTCTAAGCAGCCCGAATTTGGAAGAATCAGTATTTGCCATTCCTGCAGCCGACCTGTGGAAATTATTGCCCTTTAAAGAAACAGGATTAATAAAGGGAGACATCCATCTCCTGAACAGGATCGTTAAGAAAGGCTTATTCCGGAAAAGGAGCGAACTGGAAGAAGATCCTTCCTTTAAGCAAATAATCCCGTATGCAATTATCTCACATAAGGAATCATTTTTCCTGTTCCGGAGGAGATCCGGACAGACGGAGAAAAGATTGCATAACAAGCTCCACCTGGGCGTAGGCGGGCATGTGAATCCCGGCAGAGCAGATGAACCGGATGCACAATTCCTGATCGATGAATTGAAAAGAGAATTCTTTGAAGAGGTCAGATTATCAAATGATTGTTTTATCAAGGATATTGAATTTATCGGCTTTATAAATGATGAATCCATCCCGGTCAGCAGGGTCCATATCGGACTTTTGTATAATATCCGTGTGTCAGGTAAAGATGTATATGTAAACGAAACGGATAAAATGACCGCAACCTGGATTGAAAAACAGGATCTGGCTCAATTCTATGAAGGGATGGAAACCTGGACCAGGATTGCTTATGACTGCTATATAAAATGAGATTGTCATTCGCACTGCGTGCGTCATTAGGCCTGCGGCCGTCATTTGTCCCGCAAGCGGGACGTCATTAATTGTCATACAATTGAATGACTACTGAATGACAATAGAGTTGATAAGTCATATAATATTCTATTCAGTGTTCGGCATCATCAACGAACTTGAACGTCAGGCGAGGGAGAGAATGAAAAAACAGGTATTTTAAAACA
>Ga0334882_1002837_pt1 | contig 16835 bp, 16 predicted proteins | sample GraSluR1_MG_5_FD_207226 | JGI IMG/M metagenome (GOLD analysis project Ga0334882, IMG submission 207226) | Sludge microbial communities from methane-producing bioreactor in Wageningen University, Netherlands - Granular Sludge_15_04-R1 | ecosystem: Engineered > Bioreactor > Anaerobic >... | reverse complement strand
CGCTTTTCCTGAATTTCTCAGCGCACATGGCAGCTTCAGCAACACCCCCTATGGTGGTGTCTGCAATTATACATTCCACAGGCTGACCGCTGGGGTACCTCAGATTTTTGGTTATCAGTGCTGCCGCTGATCTGGCCATGTTCATCGTCTGGTCTTCAAGCGATTCGCGTACACCGTTCATCCGGCCATCAATTGCAGGCCGTATGCCAACTTTAGGAAAATCGCCTATAACTGTCTGATAGTTATTACTGATCTTGAATTCATTTTCAGCCATTTGTTATATTTATTATGTAAGATAGATTTTTTACGGTAATCAAATATAATTGTTTTTAACGGTAACCCAATCTGTAAAATGACATGTTATTAACACTCAGGTTTGTTGTGTCAACGTTGTGATGTTAGGCCGGAATCTGATTTCTGCCCGGGGAATAATTACTATATTTGTCTTTTCTTAAAAGAGTCGATGATGAAGAAAATATTTGTTTTGCTTCTGCTGATGCTATTTGTTATGGCAGGCTGCAAAAAGGAGGACAAGCACCTGATAACAGGCACTATCACTTTCAATTTTACGCCGGAACCCGGTAATTTCTATGTTTTTCTTGACGACGATCAGGATATTACAAACGGTTATATCATCAGGCTTGTTGCCACAAGCGATGGCCCGATCACAAATCTTGAATACAATTTCAGAACGGAAAACATTCCTGCCGGCGACTATTATCTTCGCGCGGGATACGACCAGGAGAGTGAAGGCAGTACGGATCCGGAAAATCCTGCAGAATGGGAGGGTGCCGGATGGTATGGAAGCGATAGTACCAATCCGCCTTCAACACCCAATATCAGCCTGCTTTACGGCACATACGATTTTATGGTTTACGCCATTCGCTGACAGAATGAAATCGTATTGCCAGTCACCAACTTAACTAAACCGTTTTATGGAGAAGAAGAGACGTTTGCCTGATTGGCTCAGAGTGCAGAGGGCCAGTGGGGAGAAATACATAATGGTCAAAAAGATCATTGAGCAAAACGGGCTACATACAATCTGCACCAGCGGTAACTGTCCCAATATTGGTGAGTGCTGGAATGCAGGGACCGCCACTTTCATGATACTCGGCGATATCTGTACCAGGGCATGCCGGTTCTGTGCCACAAAAACAGGGAAGCCTCTGCCCCCTGATCCGGGAGAGCCCCAAAGAATAGCATTATCAGTCCAGGCAATGAATCTGAGACATGCGGTAATCACTTCGGTCGACAGGGATGATCTGCCAGATGGCGGAGCCGCCTTCTGGGCTGAAACGATAAGGACAATAAAAAGGATAAACCCGGGGATTACAGTTGAAGCACTGATTCCTGATTTTGACGGCAGACCTGAAAATATTCAGAGGGTTATTGATGCAGCCCCTGAAGTGATATCACACAATATTGAAACAGTAAGGCGCCTGACACCTCTTATAAGGACCAAAGCAAAATATGAAAGAAGCCTTGATGTTTTGAAATATACAGCCCGGAGTGGCGTGATAACAAAGTCAGGATTCATGGTAGGTCTTGGCGAGAATGAGCAGGAGGTGCTGGAAACAATATTTGACATACGTGGAACGGGTTGCACTGTTCTTACAATCGGGCAATTTCTTAAACCCGGACCCGGTTTTATGGAGCCGGTTGAGTATATCACACCCGGAAAATTCAGTGAATACAGACTCAAAGCTCTTTCCGCAGGTTTTGATTTTGTTGAGAGCGAACCACTTGTACGTTCCTCTTTTCATGCGGAAAAACATGTGGGAAACAGATAAATTTGATTATATTTGCATCGTCGGAATGATAATTTTGCTTTGAGCTATTGTGTTGAATATAAAGATATTGGACTAAAGGATTATAAGGAAGTCTGGGATTATCAGGAGAGTTTGTTCAAACAACTGCTGGAAAGTAAAAAGGGGGCAGAACAGGAGGGGACTGAAGGCAGAAACGGGGTTCCCGGTTTTCTGATTTTTGTGGAACATCCTCATGTTTATACACTCGGTAAAAGTGGTTCGGAATCTAATCTTTTACTGGACTATATTCAGCTGCGGGCTAAAGATGCTTCATTTTACAGGACAGACAGAGGTGGCGACATCACATATCATGGTCCGGGGCAGATAGTGGGATATCCCATATTTGATCTCGGGAGACTTGGCAAAGGTGTCAGGGAGTATGTTTCGGGACTTGAGGAGGCTGTTATACGGACAATCGGAGATTATGGCCTCCGCGGGGAAAGGCTTGAGGGGGGAACGGGGGTATGGCTCGATCCCTGCCTGCCGGAGAAAGCAAGGAAAATTTGTGCCATAGGAGTGAAGGCAAGCAGATTTATAACAATGCATGGATTTGCATTCAATGTCAATACTGATCTGACATATTTTGAACATATCAATCCTTGCGGTTTTAAAGATAAGGGAGTCACTTCCCTGCAAAAAGAACTTGGAATTCGCCAGGATTTTGAGAAGGCTAAGGAGATTGTGAAGGGGCATCTTCAGGAACTCTTTGATCTTGAATGGATTAACTGACTACAGGATGGAAAAGAGATGGATAATAAAAGATAAGCCCGATTCAGCGGTTGTAAAACAACTTGCACACTCTTTGGATGTGCCGGAGACTCAGGCATTGCTGATGGTGCAAAGAAATATAACCTCCCCGGAAGAGGCGGATGCATTCTTCAACCCCACCCTCGACTACCTGCACGATCCCTTCCTTATGAAGGATATGAATATTGCTGTCGACAGGATATCAACCGCGGTAAAGAGGAACGAGAAGATACTTGTTTACGGTGATTATGATGTAGACGGCACAACGGCCGTTGCTCTGGTCTATTCATTTCTGAAAAGCCTGTATTCAAACGTCATTTATTATATACCCGACAGATACAAGGAGGGATACGGGGTCTCAATTGCCGGACTCGATTTTGCAGCCCATAACAATTGCAGGGTGATAATCACTCTTGACTGCGGTATTAAAGCGGTAGACAAGGTGAAATATGCCTCAAATAAAGGTATAGATGTGATAATTTGTGACCATCATTATCCCGGAGGAGATATTCCCAGGGCCCTGGCCGTACTTGATCCCAAGCAGCCATCATGCAGCTACCCCTACAAGGAGCTGTCAGGATGCGGTGTCGGTTTCAAGCTCATACATGCTTATTCAAAGATACACGGAATACCGTTCAGCGAAATATCAGGATATCTCGACCTTGTTGCAGTGAGCATAGCTTCTGATATTGTACCGATAACGGGTGAAAACAGGATTCTGGCTTATTACGGGCTTAAGCAGCTGAACGAATCGCCACGCACCGGACTGAGGGAAATAATAAGGGAGGCTGATGTAACACGGGTGCTGACAATAGAGGATGTTGTATTCAAGTTAGGCCCCAGGATCAATGCAGCCGGCAGGATGGAGGCAGGAAGCAAGGCTGTGGAGCTGCTGATTTCAGATGATCCCAGGCTGGCTACCGGAATCAGCAGGGAGATAAATAATTTCAATATTGAAAGAAGAACAGTCGACCGGACCATTACCTCCGAAGCCATGAGAATGATCTCGGATGATCAGAGATCACTTAATGCAAGGACAACTGTCCTTTTTAATCCTTTATGGAAGAAAGGGGTTATTGGCATTGTTGCGTCAAGACTCATCGAAACATATTACAGGCCAACAGTAATACTCACAGAATCAAACGGTTTTGCCACCGGTTCGGCACGTTCGGTCCAGGGTTATGATCTTTACCAGGCAATCGAATCCTGCAGCGACCTGCTTGAAAGCTTCGGCGGTCATATGTTTGCTGCAGGGCTGACGATGAAAAAGGAGAATATCAAACCTTTCATGGATCGTTTCGAACAGTATGTTAACAGGACAATATCCGACGACCAGCTTGTGCCGAGGATTTTTATTGATGCAGAACTCCCCTTCTCCGAAATAAACGAGGAGTTTTTCAGACTGCTTAACAGGTTCCAGCCTTACGGTCCTGAAAATATGTCACCACTATTCCTTTCAGAGAATGTATCCGATACCGGTTCGGGCAGAATGGTGGGGTCGAGCGGAGAACATCTCAAACTGGAACTATGCCAGGATTCCCGCGGCTCCGGAATATACCCTGCCATAGCATTCGGACAGGCTGATCATTTTGAGTACATCAAAACCGGAAAGCCATTTGATATATGCTATTCAATCGAAATGAACGAGTTCAGGGGAAACAGAAATCTTCAGTTGAATGTAAGGGATATTAAGACATCAGAAATATAAAAGGCGTCAGGCAGAACGCAAGGGTACGCAAATTTTAGATAATTTCATATCAGCTGTTACTCACTCCCGCTAAGTTCAATGTCAACAACCACTATTTCAGACTTGCCTGTTGTTCTTACGGGCGGCCCCCATAACCTTATGCCGCTTGAGACAAAAAAATGGGTTTCTCCCTTTCTGAGATAACCATGGCTCAGTTCATATACAATCCCTGTAATAAGATTTATCGGGAACAATTGTCCGTGATGGGTATGTCCTGATAATACCACGTCAGCCTTCGTCCTGCTTATCTGATCTATCTCGGTAGGTCGGTGATCCATTAGTATTACCGGCAGGGTATCAGTAACCGTGTCCATAAGCTCTTTAACATCTTTTCTTGTCCTGGTATGACTATCGTGCCGCCCTGTAAGAATAAAAGAATTATCAATTATTACTGAAGTGTCAGCTAAGATTTTTATACCCGCATTACTGAAAAAATCACCATTATCCTGCCTGCTGTAGTGTTCGTGGTTGCCCAGTACACCGTAAACGCCATACCGTGGCTTTATTCTTCCGAGTATCTTTTCGTAAGGCTCCATCATGTCGCCCCTGCCCCCTTCAACTATATCACCTCCGTAGAGCATCAGGTCAGGATCGAGTTCCTGTACCTTTTTTACATAATTCTCCATAAACCGGAAGGGTGTATTTTCTCCGATATGAAAATCCGAAACAAAAGCAATCCTTAACTCTTTGAGATGCGATGATCTTGCAGGTATGATGATTCTGTATTCAGATGACCTTATCACATTGAAGTTTACAATGCCTGATGTAACCACAGCTAATGAAAGCGATATAATAACAAATAGCATCTTCAGTCTCACTGATTGTTCCTTTATCACGTCACCCCGGATAATTCCTGTTATTTTATTAATGAGCAGAAGAATGTCTGTAAGAAGAACAAAAAGAAACAGGTACAGGAAAAAAGGGAGAAGATAGTTGGATCCGGTTATCACCGCCTGCATAATGCTTTCAGGAAATTCCCTGCCGGCAATACGGGTTAACGGGTAAACTGAGAAAAGGATCCCGTAAATAATGGTGTACCAGACCCGGAACCTCCCGGGGATAAAAAGCTGCCAGATTCTGATAAAGAGGTATATATTGGGTATCAGATATGATAATGACAATATTGTGCGGAACATGGCCTGTAAATAAAGAATTGACCGGCAATTTAGTTTAAAAGTTGCTGGTGGCCAAAATCTAATTTGCCGGTAATGCTTTACAATCTTATTATTGCCTGAAGTCTGATCTCTTGCACTGATGTTGCCTCATCAGCATTTTCCGTCTTTGTTGTGATTCCGTACTTGATCCGCAGGTCAGCAATGTCGCTTATCTTCCATTTAATCATAAGGTAATTCCGGGAGCCTTTGCCGTACAGGGCAGGAATGCTGAAACTGTAGAGCAGGTCATTCTCGTAAGTATAGAGTCTTGAATCCCAGTCTTCGGTATGGAATATGCACGATCTGAACCAGATGCTTAGAGGCACCCTCCTGAACCTGCAGATAATATCTTCAAGTAGAAGCGTCCCCTGTGATCCTGAAGGCCCGGCGAGTTTAAAATCAACTCTTGACCTGAGGGTTATGACCGGTGAGGGAGAGTAAACAACAACTGCTTTCACGGTGCTGTATGTAGTCTGATTCTGCCGGGGTATCCTGTTTTCCCCTGAGATGTTTACCATCGACTGTCTGAAATTGTATATCCCCTCGAGGGTAAGGTTACCTGCAGGCATAAACTTCAGCCTTATTTCCTGCCGTACGGCCCGGGAGGGGGCACTGCACCTGTACCTGAGCCAGGGATAATTTTCTGTGTCGCATCCTGCGCTTAAAAACAAATGTCTGGCCATTTCAAGTGTAAAGCCTCCATACAGGCCTCTTGCATTCGATGTTGATGAAGTGCTGCCCGGACCATTTGCATGAAAACTGAAAAAGCCGGGAGCGTAATTTCGGTATACAACGTTGATCAGCAGCCTGTCGGATGGCCTGAGTGAGAGGGCCTGGACAAGGGCATGTTTCAGGTTATTATTTATTGATAATTCTCCTGATGAGTGCAATCGCCTGAAAGTATGGTTATAATAGAGAGTACCTGTGTTAAAAGTGTATCCCGATGGATCATAAAAATCCTCAGGTTTTGAAGAAACAGGCTTCAGCGGCAATGACAGCATAATTTCTGACCAGGCAAAGCCTATTTTTGTTGCCCTGAGATTATACGAAACATTGATCCCGTAACCCTTTTCCGTTACTGCATCTTTTTTTGATAAAAGCGATTCGGTGTTATGGAGCCCCCCTTTGGTGAAGCTTATAATATGATCGGGATCTGAGCCGGTGTCAGAACCTGTTGTGGCATCTATGTTATTTTGTGAAGCATAAACAGTTATTGCCAACTTTCTGATTACTGCCATGGCAGCCACTCCCCTGAAGAAATTGTTTTCCTCGGTTGATGTGTAAGGCTTAAGTTCATCCCGGGCCAGAATGAACCCCGGATTAGTCAGGGAAAGGGATGTCCGGAACCCTGTATTGATGTTTGTTCCCTGTCCGAAGCGTACTGAAAAGTCCCCTATGATCACCTTCCTCAGGTATCCTGTTCCTGTATATGCAAGGTTTGCCGAGATAAAATCGGGAAGGGGAGGTTTGCCGGCAAGGAATTTTTCACCGGCATCCTTTTCCGCTGTAAATCCGCCTGAGAAACTACCGGTGCTGAATTTATACTTTGACAGCATTTTCCATGATGGTCCGGGGTACGAGATATTCTCAGAGATCGATTTAATTGAGAAGTTATGAAGATAAGTGCTGGTGAACCGCGTTTTTGCCGGGCCATGGTTTTGATAAGCATCAAGCGTAATGAATGGAGATACTTTAACGGCACTTTCCCTGTCAAATCCCGGGATGTTTGCCAGTTCATAAACTGAGAGTATCGGGCCGGAAACGGCAACATAATCGACCAGGGCTTTCATCTGGAAGCCGGTGAGGAAGAACAGCCTGGATATTTCAGAAGTATCAGCCGAGTTTATCCTTACAGGATTTTCCTTCAGCTCGTCCAGAAGCTCAGAAAAGAGTTCAATATCACCTGTCTCCGTCTCCTCCGAAACGAGTTCCTCCGCCACTCCTGTAATTGATTCGGACAGGTTTTCTTCCTGGCTGAACAGAACCCCGGCAATTAATAATAATAAGATAATTAATGAAATTCTGGTTATTGTGGTTATTATCTTTTTAACCATTCTTTGCGTTCTCTGCGGTTAGTGGATTTATTTTATTTTATTGTAAACCTTACAGATGCTGAGGTGGTAACACCAAGCCTCTCGTGGGTTACAAATCCGATATCGAGATTCACCAGTTTTATTATATACCCGAGCCCGAAGCTGAATGAGCTGTTCTCAGTACTGAAACCTCCCCTTAGAAAGAAGTTGCGTGCCGGCTCATACTCGCATCCGGTTCTTATTATCAGATTTCCGCCGGTACTCATCTCTGCTTCAGCACCGGCAAAGAGTGATTTGCCGAGATCCATTCCGGCACCTGCTCTAAGCCGCTGAGGCAGCTGGAGCTTTCGTAATGACGATGGAACAGGGTTAAACAGGTGCAGGCCTATTCTCACACTCTCCGAGGCGAGGATCACTATTCCGGCTTCGATTGTAATAAATTCATTATTAATGTATTCGCCGAAGGTTCTTTCTGACATGTAGTCGGCCTGCACTCCGGCCATAATTTTCTCACCGAGTTGAATACCGCATGCCACACCGGCCATATCTCTCCTGAAATCGGTATACCCGAAACGGGAATAAACAGCTCCTACGGAGGCTTTACCGGCAGGGATCACCAGTGCGGCACTGCGGGTTCCCAGCTCCTTTAACCCGAACCTGTTCTCATAGCTGAAACCGAATGCGGCAGATCTGTTTAATGCAAGAGTTGCCTGATTCTGGAATGAGGACCAGAATGAGCTGTTCATTATGCATACCTGCCCCATTCCTGCCTCCCGGGCCCCGGCCGTAATGCGGAAAGGATCACTCCCCCGGGAAGGATATGACAGAATAAGCAATAAAAACGAAACTATGATTCTGTGCAGCGAGCTCAAAACCGTTTCTATTAAAACAGAAAGATAGGAAAAAATCAGGAAATCACAAAATTATTTGACCCGATTTTTGATAATGATGAAGATAATCTGTGATCTGCACCAATGTTTTTTTCAACTCCGCACTCCGCTCCCGCTCTGCGGGATGTCGTCACTTCGTTCCTCCAAATCCGCTCCCGCTCTGCGGGATTGCCTCGCTGCTTCCGTTTTACGGAACTTCGTCGCTTTGCTCCTTCGGCTCCGCCAAAATCCGCAATCCGTTAATTTGTTTTATACGGGTATTTCACCTGTTTAAGTTCCTCGTTGGCTTCTACAATCTTTTTCTTTAGGGATGCTTTGAATGAGGCCACCTGTTTTAGCACCTCGCTGTTGCCTGCTCCTATTATCTGGGCTGCCAGTATTCCGGCATTCTGTGCTGCATTAATCCCTACTGTTGCAACGGGAACCCCGGGGGGCATCTGAACTATGGAAAGCAGGGCATCAAGTCCTTCCAGCGACGATCTGACGGGTACGCCGATAACGGGAAGGGGTGTCATGGAGGCGATTACTCCGGGCAGATGAGCTGCCATGCCTGCTGCTGCTATTATCACCTTAATGCCTCTCGCGGCGGCGTTTTTTGCAAATTTCTCAACCTCTTCAGGTGTTCTGTGGGCCGAAAGGGCGCTCATCTCGAAAGGTATTTTGAAATCATTAAGCACCTGTGCCGCCTTCTCCATTACAGGCAAGTCAGATGTACTTCCCATAAATATGCTTACAAGTGGTTCCATATGAAGTATAAGAATTAGCTTACCTGTATGGGCAAAAGTAAGCAATTATTTTCATATTTTCGCAGCAGCTGACCAGTCATAATTACGATGAAAGAAGTTCAGATACTTGACAAAAGATTCAGGGAGCTTATTCCGGAAAACAGAGTTCAGCAGAGGATAGGTGAAATGGCCCGGCAGATCAATATTGATTACAGGGGCAGGGAAGTTATTTTCATTGGCATTCTGAACGGAGCCTTTATGTTTGCAGCCGACCTTTTCAAAAAGGTTGACCTGAATGCAAGGATTAGTTTCATAAAGCTTGCCTCATACCAGGGTACTGGTTCATCAGGTGCGGTAAAGGAACTTATCGGATGGAACGAAGACCTGAAGAATTGTGAGATCATTATCCTTGAAGATATTGTTGACACAGGTTGTACGCTCGAACATACCGTCAATAATCTTGTTATAAGAAATGTAGCAGGCATTAAGGTGGCTGCAATGCTTCTTAAACCACAGGCATATAAAAAGAACATTCCGATCGATTATGTCGGTTTTGAGATCCCCAACGATTTTGTTGTAGGATGCGGCCTTGATTATAACGGTTTTGGCCGTAACCTCACATCTGTTTATACTTTAATACAATAACAAATCTTTGCAACATGGTAAATATTTTAATTTTTGGACCTCCCGGATCGGGAAAAGGAACACAATCGGTACAACTGGCTGAAAAATTCAATCTGCTTCACCTCTCCACCGGCGATATGCTCAGGGCTGAAATTGCAGCAGGAAGCGAGCTCGGTAAAAGGATGAGTTCAATAATGTCAAAGGGTGAGCTTGTTCCCGATGAGGTAGTAATAGAAATGATAGCCGGCAGGATAGACCAGAGCTCCGGCATAAAAGGATTCCTGTTCGACGGATTCCCGCGTACCGTGGCTCAGACCATTGCCCTGGAGGAGATGCTGAACAGGCGAGGAATGAAGATCGACAGCATGCTGGTGCTCGATGTTGATCACGACGAACTGGTTAAACGTCTCGTGGGCAGGGCTGAACTGTCAGACCGCCCCGATGACAGGGATCCGGCGGTTATTGAAAACAGAATAGATGTTTACGGGGAAAAAACTGAACCCATAATAAGCTATTGCAGTGAGAAAGGGCTCTACCAGCCGGTTAACGGAATGGGTACCATCGAAGAGATATTTGAAAGGCTGAGTGAGAAACTCAGGCAGTTATTATGACCTCGTCCAATTTTGTTGATTATGTAAAGATATATTGTCGTTCCGGGAAAGGCGGTGCGGGCTCCGCCCATTTCAGGAGGGAAAAGTTCGTGCCCCGGGGAGGACCCGATGGTGGTGACGGTGGCAGGGGAGGAGATATTATCCTCAGGGGAAATGACCAGATGTGGACACTGCTACACCTTAAATATCAGAGACATATTTTTGCGGGTAACGGAGAACCGGGCGGCGCGCAACAGTCGACCGGCGCTTCGGGAAAGGATGTCATCATCGAAGTTCCGCTCGGAACAATAGCTAAAAGAGAAGATAGCGGGGAACTGCTTTTCGAGATAACAGGTCATGGTGATCAAAAGATACTGGCTAAAGGCGGCAGGGGAGGGCTCGGGAATGTCCATTTCAAATCTCCGACCAACCAGGCTCCCAGGTATGCACAGCCCGGTGAACCCGGTATAGAGGCTGCCTTTATCCTCGAACTGAAGATACTGGCCGACGTTGGACTGGTTGGTTTTCCCAATGCCGGGAAATCAACACTCCTCTCGGTGGTCTCTGCCGCCAAACCGAAAATCGCCGATTACCCTTTTACCACCCTGGTACCTAACCTTGGAATTGTAAGCTACCGGGATAACCGATCCTTCGTGATGGCAGATATCCCCGGTATTATCGAAGGGGCTCATGAAGGGAAGGGGCTTGGCATCAGATTTTTGCGTCATATCGAAAGAAACTCGATGCTGCTTTTCCTGGTACCTGCCGACAGCAAAGACATCAGCAGGGAATATGAGATACTTGTGAATGAACTTAAAATGTATAATCCGGAGCTCCTGGACAAAAAGAGAATGGTTGCCATAACAAAAGCCGACCTGCTTGATGCTGAACTGGTGGCTGAGATGAGAGAGGAGCTTCCTGATTTGCCGTCGGTTTTTATATCATCATTTACCGGCCAGGGAATTGCCCGGCTGAAAGATATGATATGGCAGATCCTGAATAATAACTGAGTTAACATGCTTGAGGAACTTGACCAGCGGCTATTCCTGTTAATCAACTCCCGTAATTCCGGGTTCTGGGATTTTGTTATGTTTTCAATAAGCAGGATTGTGGTATGGATACCGCTCTATTTAGCTATCCTGATAGCTCTTGGAAGGCTGTACCGCAAGAAATTACTGGTCATTCTGCTATTTATCATCATTGCTATCACACTCTCCGATCAGATATCGGTTTTCCTGAAAAACTCATTTGAGCGCCCGCGACCATGTCATGCTGTTGAACTTGAAGGCATCGTACACCTTGTTAAGGGTCATTGCGGAGGAAAATTCGGCTTTGTCTCTTCTCACGCCGCCAACTCATTCAACATCGCCCTGCTTAGCCTGCTCCTCATAAGAAGGCGATGGTTCTCGGTAACAATTATAATATGGGCGGCTGTTGTCGGCTACAGCAGGATCTACCTGGGAGTCCATTATCCGGGCGATGTACTGTGCGGATCACTTCTCGGAGCCCTTATCGGCTGGGGAATCTACAACCTCTATAAACTCACCGACAGAAAATTACTTGAAAAGAGAAATGAATTGTCTGGCTCTTGAATCTCACGATCCTTTCTTCAATCAGGCTGTTGATGAATACCTTCTGAGGAACAGCACGGAGGATTTCCTTATCCTGGGAATTAACGACAGGTCGGTGATCATTGGTAAGCATCAGGTTGCTCACAGGGAAGCTGATGCCGGATTTGTACACCGAAATGATATCCCGGTCATCAGAAGGATATCAGGTGGCGGAACGGTTTTTCACGACAGGGGAAACCTCAATTTTTCATTTATAAGAAAGAGTGAACCGGGCCGGCAGGTTGATTTCAGGAAACATACATTGCCGGTGCTGGAGTTTCTGAGAACCATTGGTGTTGAGGCACAGTTTGAGGGTAAGAATGATCTGAAGATTGACGGACTAAAAATATCAGGCAATGCCGAGCACGTCACCGGCACCAGGGTCCTGCACCATGGAACGCTTCTTTTTGACGCTTCTCTTGCAGACATGAGAAGCTCCCTTAACATGAACATGTCGCGATACAAAACAAGAGCAGTTGAATCAAATCCGTCACCCGTGGTTAACCTCAGGGAGTATCTCGGGGGGGGTATAAGCGACAGTGCAGGACTAATGACGGCAATGATGAATTATTTTATTGACTCCGGCCCGGATGCACGTTTGTTTACCCTTAATCCCGGGGAAATTGGTGAGATTGACCGGCTGGCTGAATCAAAATACAAAACTTGGGAATGGAATTATGCCTACGGACCCGAATATCTGTTTTCAAATGATTTTTTTATTGTCGGGGAACAACATTCCTGCCGGCTAATGGTAAAAGAGGGAATTATCCGCGAATGCTTAATTGAAGGGTCAGAACTAATGGCTGATGCAGGGAAGAAACTTAAAGGCACCCCGCATATGGTTGAAGATATGAAAAGAATATTTCATGAAAACAACAATCCTCTGGATTATAATGATATTTATAATTTCTTTTAAAAGTAAAAAGATGGGAGGTGTCTTATAAGCCATTTTTTCCTTCAGGCTTTTAATATTAAACAACCTGTTTACACCGGATGGACATACTTAAATCGTTGATTGTGTGGTTACTGGGAATAACATACATGGTTATTATGTTCCCTCTGACATTTGTTATATGGCTTATGGTTCTGCCTTTCGACAGGAGCAGGCTTGTAACTCATATGGTACTTGTTTATCAGGGATTGATACTGGCCAGGCTTGTTCCGATATGGAGATTAAAGACAGAAGGCAGAGAGAAAGCAGATCCTGCCGCCACTTATGTTATAATCTCCAATCATCAGTCGATACTGGATATTCTTCTTCTGAACTGCCTTCGTTACCGTTTTAAATGGATTTCGAAGATTGAAAATGAAAAAGTTCCGGTGCTTGGATGGTATATCAGGATGGCAGGTTATATCACGGTTAACAGGGGAAATGACGAGAGTAAGGCCGTGATGATGGAGAAATCACTTGAAACACTCAGAAGAGGTATTTCTATAATGATTTTTCCGGAGGGCACACGGTCGCTGAACAACGAGATAGGTTTTTTCAAAAGAGGTGCATTTCAGCTGGCGATAGAGTCGGGGACACCGATATTGCCAGTTATAATTGACGGGACCGGGGGTGTTCTGCCGAAGCATGGCTTTATCTTCAATGGCGGACACAGAATAAAGATAAGGGTATTTGATCCGTTTGAACCTGGCTCTTTCGGGACCGATAACCCTGATGAGCTTGCCGCAAAATTCAGTAACTTTATGACCGCAGCCCTTAAGGAGCTGCGAGAATCTTAAAAGCCGTCATGACACACGACCCCGCATACAGAAGGATACTTCACAGAATGGGGTATTATGATTATCAGCAGGGACTTATATACAGGCATCTTGATCAGGAAGGAGGCTGGGAGAGCCATCTGCATAACAGCAGGAGATTCATACTAAAAGCGGCAGCCATAATTAATCCCGTTAAGGTGACTGTCCTGGGCAGTGGCTGGCTTCTTGATTTTCCGTTGAAAGAGATCTCAGAAATGGCCTGTGAGGTGTGCCTCGTAGATATTGTACACCCTCCGGAGGTGATTGACCAGGTAAGCACTCTTCACAATGTTAAACTGAAAGAGGATGATGTAACCGGGGGACTGATAAGAGAAGTATGGGAAAAGTGTTCCGGCAGGAGATTCTTCAGAAGGCTTCGCTCACCGCGTGAAATAAGGATCCCTGATTACCAGCCGGATGAGGACCCGGGCATGGTGGTGTCGCTGAATATACTGACTCAGCTTGAATCACTGCCTCTTGCCTGTATCAGAAACAGATTAAAAGCCCGGGAGAGTGAATATTATCTCTTTCGAAAGGAGATACAGAAAAAACATATCGATTTTCTTAAAAAGCATGAATCCGTTCTGATAACAGATCTTTCGGAGGTGGTTGTTGACAGCCTGGGAAAGGTAACAGAAGAACCTTCCGTGGTCACGGATCTTCCCCGCGGAAGGTTGAGGGAAGAATGGACCTGGTGCTTTGAGGATAAAAGGCCTGATTATTATACAAGAAGGTCGGATTTTAAAGTGCTGGCCATTGTTGTCTGAGACCCCGCGTTTTCAACATCAGGCAGGTAGTTGTAATAGCCGGCCAATCAAATAATAAATTTGCTTTGTTCCCTTAGTTTTCCGGCCCGTGTGGTTATAATTTAAACCGATTGTTGAAAAATTGGCGGTTTGCCACATAACAATTTGACTATATTTGCGCAAAAATTCTGCAAAATGTCGGTTGTCGGTTATTCTGAAGAGCATATCAAGACCCTTGAATGGAGAGAACATATCAGGCTCAGACCGGGTATGTACATAGGCAAGCTGGGTGACGGGTCATCCCACGACGATGGTATCTACGTCCTGATAAAGGAGGTGATGGATAATGCTGTTGACGAATATATGATGGGATTCGGAAAGAGAATTGATGTTACGATCACCGGCAAGGAGGTAAGGGTACGCGATTATGGCAGGGGGATACCGCTCGGTAAGGTTAATGATGCGGTCTCCAGAATGAATACCGGCGCCAAATATGATTCAAAGGTGTTCAAAAAATCTGTAGGGCTCAATGGGGTCGGCGTAAAGGCAGTGAATGCCCTCTCGGGCAGATTCACCATCCGTTCCATACGCGACGGCCAGCTGAAGGTGAGTGAGTTCGAACACGGCATCACCGTACACGATCATCCCCTTACTCCAACTGATGAGGATAACGGTGTTGAAGTAATTTTCCAGCCCGACGAGGAACTTTTCGGTAACTTTTATTTCATCTCCGAATATGTTGAATCGATGCTGAAAAGCTATGTATATCTTAATTCCGGACTTGTAATAACGTTTAACGGCACCCGCTTTTTCTCGAAAAACGGACTTCTTGACCTGCTTAACGAAAACATGAGCAGGGAAGGGCTCTACCCGGTGATACACCTTAAAAATCACGATATTGAGGTTGCCTTCACCCATACTACTCATTACGGAGAAGATTATTACTCATACGTCAACGGCCAGCATACCACTCAGGGCGGAACCCATCTTCTTGCATTCAGGGAAGCTATTGTGAAGACAATACGTGACTTCTACAGGAAGGATTATGACCCGTCGGATATACGCTCTTCGATAATTGCTGCATTCAGTATAAAGGTTGAGGAACCTATATTCGAATCGCAGACCAAAACCAAGCTGGGATCAAAGGATATGGGTCCGGGGGGGCCATCTATAAGATACTTTATCGGCGAGTTCATGAGAAAGCAGCTGGATGATTATCTTCATAAGAATCCAGAGACTTCAAGGATGCTTCTGAAAAAGATTCTCGAATCGGAAAAGGAGAGAAAAGCGATCTCTTCCATTCAGAAGCTGGCAAGGGAACGGGCCAAGAAGGTCAGTCTTCACAACAAGAAACTGCGGGATTGCCGTATTCATTATAACAGCAATGATCCCAGGAATCTCGATTCGACTATCTTCATTACCGAGGGCGACTCGGCAAGCGGATCAATAACCAAATCAAGAGATGTCGAGACACAGGCTGTATTCAGCCTCCGTGGTAAACCCCTCAATTCCTTTGGTCTTTCAAAGAAAATAGTATATGAGAACGAGGAGTTCAACCTTCTCCAGGCTGCACTTAATATTGAAGACGGTATAGAGAACCTTCGCTATAATAATGTTGTAATAGCAACCGATGCAGATGTTGACGGGATGCATATAAGACTACTGTTGCTTACTTTCTTCCTGCAGTTCTTTCCTGAACTCGTAAGAAAGGGCCACGTTTATATACTTCAGACACCACTCTTCAGGGTCAGGAACAAGAAGGAGACAAGGTACTGTTACAGTGCCGAGGAGAAGGTGAAAGCAATAACAGCACTCGGACCAAATCCCGAAATAACGCGTTTTAAGGGACTCGGCGAGATTTCGCCTGATGAGTTCAGACATTTCATAGGAAAAGATATGCGCCTTGAACCCGTCAGGATGAAAAAGAATGATGCTGTAAACGGGTATCTTGAATTCTATATGGGAAAAAATACTCCCGACAGACAGGATTTTATTATTGAGAATCTGAGGATTGAGGAGGATATTCTGGAGGTGGTGAAGCAGTAACAAAGGTGGATGGATTTTAGTGTATGGAAGAACAGGAACTTGAGAGTGAAAAAACAGAAGGTACAGAAGAATCAGCAGACGGATCTGCATCGCTCCATTCTGTGACGGCCCTCTCGGGCATGTACCAGGACTGGTTCCTTGACTATGCTTCGTATGTTATCCTGGAGCGTGCCGTTCCTCATCTTAACGACGGACTCAAACCGGTGCAGAGACGTATCCTGCATTCGATGAAGAGAATGGACGATGGCCGTTTCAACAAAGTAGCAAACATTATCGGCCACACAATGCAGTTTCACCCCCATGGCGATGCCTCAATCGGCGACGCCCTGGTTCAGATGGGACAGAAGGAACTGTTAATAGAAACACAGA
>Ga0334882_1002832_pt1 | contig 16846 bp, 20 predicted proteins | sample GraSluR1_MG_5_FD_207226 | JGI IMG/M metagenome (GOLD analysis project Ga0334882, IMG submission 207226) | Sludge microbial communities from methane-producing bioreactor in Wageningen University, Netherlands - Granular Sludge_15_04-R1 | ecosystem: Engineered > Bioreactor > Anaerobic >... | reverse complement strand
TCATGCCCGTCACCTGAAGAATCATGTGCACGGACCAGAAGAGGAGGCCTTCGAAGCGCTTCCGGTAGCGGAAGTACATGGCGATATTCGTTACGGTGAGCATAAGATTGACAACCAACCAGAAAAGCACAATGCCTCTGATATCGAAAAACATGGGATTTCCCTCCCGTACCCGATTCGCGAACGCGGCTCCTCAACGCATGATAGTGCACTTTCGTTCCTCTCGCAAGCGGCGCTGCGGGACGGACGGAAGATTCGTTATAAAAAAATCCCCCGTCTTCTCGGAGAAGCGGGGGACAAAGCGGCGCTACCGGGTCGGGGCATCGGGTCGGGGCATCGGTTCGGGGCAAGCGTGCCGGTTCGTTCGGCGCACGCTCTGTCGCCGCACGCCGGAGGCGCAGCGCGGCGGAGGTCAGCCGAGATAGATTTTTTGCAGATCGTCCAGCAGGGCGTGAAACTGCTCGTGCCTCCCCTTTCCGATCCGCTCCTCCTCCAGTTTCTCGAACTCGCGGAACAGCTCTTCATCCTGCGCATCGCTCAGACACCGGCCGGCCATGACGAAGAGCACGTTGTCTTCTTTCTGGATGTGCTGCCTCAGCAGCTCCGTGTAGGCCGCCGCATTGTCGGCGAAGAGCGCGATTCCCTTCTTTTCCTCTGATTTCAGCGCCGCGACGCCCTGCTTCATGCCGGCGATGCACTCCCGCCCCTTGCGGTGTTCGCTCAGCATGACGCCGATGGGCCCCCCCTCGTTCGGCACTCCCGCCGCTTCAAGGCTCGGGAAGAGGAACTCCTCCTCCTTCCCGTGGTGGCACTTGTCGGCGAAGACGGACAAGAACTCCATCATTCCGTCCAGGTGACCCAAATCAGCGGGTTTTCCGGTCGCGACCTTCCGGGCAACCGCATCAAGAACATCCAGCATAACCTCGATTCCCCTGTGTTCGTCCATCAGTTCATCCGTCGACTTCATAGCGCTCTCCCCTTTCGCGGGACAAAAATTGGTTCTTCGTTTCGCACAGCATATATACAGTATAGTCAGTCTCTTTGTTTTTTTCAAGAGAACGCCGCGTTCCGGCCCCCGGCGAAGGATTCCAAGGAACGAAGCATTTGTGCAATAATAGAGAACATCGCCGGGAGATTCATGACGTATGATTCGGTACACGGGAGGCGCGACATGGGAATCGAATTCTATCGCGATGCGAGTTTGCCGTTTTTCGAGCTGAAACTCTGCGCCGAGGAGGAAGTGCACTACAAGCGGCATTCGCACGAGGAGTGCTCCCTTGGCATCCTCCAGCAGGGGGAGACGCTCTCGGCGGTTCTTTCGCGATCACCGCTCGAACAGCGGGGCGGCCAAGAACGGCTTACAGTTTCGGAACATCCTCGGCGTCGACGACTCTATATCCCCTTTGTATGAGCGCCTGCGCGAAGAGCCCCTGTCCGGGGATCAACTTCCCTGAAAATGTTCCGTCGTATATCCGGTTCACTCCGCACGTTGGACTTCGTGATTGCAGAATCACCAGGTCGATCGCTTCATCCTTTATTTGTTCCAAGGCAAGCTCGACCGCGTTCCGAAATTCAGCATCCACATTTTTGCCGTTCTCGTTCATCACCACGCCGTCGACGATTTCGGCGCAGGGGCGGGGCGTCCCCATATTTTCCAACGCTTCAGGGCAGATGCTTATGACTTCCTTATCCCGCAGATACTCGACCACCGCTTCATTCCTGTTGTTTTTCCCGTTATATTTACAATTGCACCCTATCGTGCATGCGCTTACCAGGACTTTCATAGTTCCTCCCCATAAAAACGGAGGGCGCGAACGCCCTCCGAAACGGTGTTCCGGCAGCTCTTACTTCGTCGCCGCGACCTTCTCCTTCGAGTCCAGCAGGAGGCGACAGACCTTCTCGACCATCCTCGGGAGTTCGGGCTTGGTGACGTGCGCGTCGGCGCCGGTACCGGAGATTTTGAGCCGGACGTCCTGCACCATGATGGAGGAGAAGACGACGACCGGCATCCTTTTCAGTTCGGGGTGCTCCTTCACCTGCTTGGTGAGGGCGACGCCGTCGAGGCGGGGCATTTCGACGTCGGTGACGAGAAGGTCGTAGCGTTCGTTCTTCATCGCCAGACGCTCCCAGGCCTCTTTGCCGTCGGCGACGAGCGTCACGTTATGGAAGCCGCCCTGGGTGAGCACGTCGGATATCTGCGTCCGGATGAGCGGCGAGTCCTCCGCGACGAGGATACGGTACCGGTCAAGGTCTCCGAGAGGCGCGGCGAGTTCCGCGACCTTCTTCAGGTCGATGGAGAGGCTTCTGTCGAGGGAAGGAGCGGCCGCCTGGATGATCGCCTCGTAATCGGGGATCAGGACGTTGCTCTCGTTTCGCTTGATGACGTAGAGGATGGACTTGCCGAGCACCGCGCTCGTCAATGTGGAATCCAACTCCGCGGCGCTGATTCCGTAAATGCGTTCGACGCCGTCGACGACGAACCCCAGTTTACTCTCGTTGAACTCCGCGATGATCACTTTGCTCGATTCCAGCGGGACTTTCGGCGTGATGCCGAGGTACGCCCTGAGGTCAAGCAGGGGCATTACCTCTCCGCGGACGGATGTGATGCCGATCATGGCGGGGTGGGACTCCGGAATAGGACGGCTGCCCGGCCAGCGAAGTATTTCCCTGGTCTTGTCCACGCTGATGGCGAACGCCTGTCCTCCCAAAAAGAAGACCACTACCTGCCACTCGTTGTTCTGTACTTCCATGAACGCTCCCTCCTCTGGCCGGAACGGAATCTCTCAGTTCATTACAATATGATAGGCCATTCAGCCCCGGACTACAAGCCCCGTTCGCGAAGGTCGCCCGTTACGCGCCGCTCCCACATTTAAAAATTCGCTCTGGAATCAAAAGATTGCGCTCCTCCGCTTGACTCTCACACTATGTCAAGGTGTAGGCTGTTTCTCAAGAGAGAAATCGCCGGGGAGAACGCGAAAGGGAGTGAACGCCATGTTCAATATCCTGGAAACCAGGGAAAAGTTGTTGAAGAAGTTCGTCGAACGGGGGAACGAACCGCGGATTCTCCTCAAGGGAGCCGGGTACGGTATCCGCGTCATATTGCAGGACGACGCCGCGGAGGACGAACTCCTGGAGGAGGCGCGCGCCTCCGTCGACGAACTGTCCCGCATCGTCGGCGACACCGGCCTGGTGATCGACTGCAAGGGGCGCAGACTCACGCCGGATTTCCTTTCCCGACTGCTCTGCGACTTCGTATGGGCCGGAGGTTTCCGCGTTCTTTCATGGACGTCGGACGATACGGAGACGCTGGAGCTCTTCCGCAATACAGGGTTCGCCACCGGAGAGCCGGTCTCCGGACGCCCTGACAGAGAGCGCGTCGAATCGGGCTCGCTCATCCTCACGCAGTCGCTTCGTTCGGGACAGATGGTGGAACACGACGGCGACGTCATGCTTCTGGGGCACATGAACGAGGGGGCGGAAATACGGGCGTCCGGGAACATCTTCGTCCACGGCAAACTCAAGGGCGTAGTCCACGCGGGAACGCGCGGCGGCGAGCACGGCGTGTGGGCGGAGCGCTTCGAGGCGACGCAGGTGCGCATCGGGGGGAAGATCTGTTCCTCCCTCGGCAGGGAGAGCGCCTGGTGGGGAAAGGCAGTGCTGATCGCGCTGGAGAACGGGCAGCTGGTCGCACGGGAGCTGAAACTCGACTTCGCGTCATAAAAAAAAGACGCCCGCGCCCCTGAAGGCGCTCTGCGGCGTCGCGGAACTCCATGAAGGGGAGAGCGCAACGGCCGCCGCGCTCTCCCTTTCGCATGTTACGCCATATACCTTGCCGGGACGACGCCGTTTTTGAACATCTCGTACAGCTCGCCCGCCTCGGCTTCGTCGAAGATTTCCAGCCGCTTGACGATTTCGTACGCGAACTCGATCCTGTCGAGCCCTCCCGCTGTTATCAGATTTCCGTCGGCGACCGCCGGCCGGTCCACGTAGAACTCCTCGTCGGCGTATCCGGGCAGCACTGCCTTGAGGTAGCCGAGGGCGTTGCTCGTATGCCGGACGCCGCGCGTCAGCCCGGCCCGAACGACCTCCAGCGTCGCCCCGCAAATCGCGGCGACAGGAACGCCGTTCGAGGAAAGGCGTCCGAGCAGTTCGCGCACCGCGTCGCTTCCTCCCTGTTCCCACATGTCGCCGCCGGGTAGAAGGAAAAGCCCCGCTTCGTCGACGTTCACCTCGTCGAGCGCGATATCGGGGCATATCGTGAATCCGCCCATCGTCACAACATTCTCTTTCGAAAAGCCGACGCTGACAATCTCCAGCTTTCCCGATTTTCGTATCTGGCACATCGCGAGCGCAGGCTCCCAGTCCGCCAGACCGTCGAAGACAAGTACGTACGCTTTGGAGCGCATAAAAAAACCTCCTTCAATTCCTGAAAATACGTCAAATCGCTCTCAGTTCACCACGAAAAAACCTACAAGAGCAAGATGTTTCCGCCAATTCAATCGAAACTCCCGACCTCCCGAACACTCCTCACCGCGCGCAGTTCCCGTACCCCATCCCGATCAGGAGGTTGGCGAGGGTGTGCAGCCGCTCGGCCATCAGCTCGTCGTCGCGCCGGAGCGCCTCCTGAAAGAGCTCGATGTCCTGGTCTATCATCGGGTTTCCGGTGCAAATTTCCACGCTCATCGCGTCCCCCTGAAGCCCGATCCTGTCGATACGGGGGGTTTCCTTATCGTACGGTTCGGGGCGGCGGTAGCTCTCCGAAAAGTACCGCTTCGCCGAGCAGACGAGGATGGCCATGTCGATCACCCTGTGCATCGGCAGCTCCTCGGACTGGCGCGACCACTTCCCGCCCGTATGCCGCCAGACCTTCGCCGAAACGTCCACCCTGCCCCGGTCGTTCCACTGGGCCAGCCCCAGCGAAAGCCCCTTGGCCTCGGAATTGTACGCCTGGCGTCCGTCCACGTTTTCGTAGTTCTCCACCGCGACCACCGGTTTATGTTTCAATGTCGTCGGGATTTTCATATTATACGACCTCCGCATCCTTCATTTTCTGTATCCAGTCGTCGAAGAGCATCGCAAGCTCTTCGGCGCACTCCGCTTTCGTCTCCTCGTCGTACTCCAACGAATCCAGCACGCGGACGGAGAACGCCGCCCCGCCGCGGTCCGACCACTCCTTCTGCAGGCGCTTGTTCGGGTGCGACCCCATCTTCAGCTGAAAGACGTTTTTGTTGATCGCGCCCTTCGGGTCGTCGGCGCGCCCGATGTAGCGTCCGCCCTCCGCGCATTCGAAAAGAAAGACGCCCATCTCTCGCTTCCGCTGTTTGTACTCCATCAGCAGCTCTTTTTTCCTGTCCACGATACGACACCTCGAATCCAACGAGTCATTTACTAAATTACTCATTTACTAATTATCACGGATGAATAGTACCACATCTGCCGAAGACGTCAAGCGCTCCGGCGGAAAAAAACCAGTTTTTCAGCCTTGTTGCTCGACGATCAGTGGAAAGATGCGGGTGGGAAAAAAGGGAGGGAAAGGCGCGCCCCGGCCGTGATGCAACCGGAGGCGCGTGTCAACAGATGGATTCCGGGGACTTTTTGAAGAGCTCCAGAAACGCCTCGACGACGCTCGGGTCGAACTGTGTTCCCGACGCGGCGCGAATTTCACGCAACGCCTCGGCGGAAGAGAGCGGAGGGCGGTAGGGGCGGCCGCTCGTCATCGCGTCGTACGCGTCCGCCACCGCGATGATGCGCGCATGGAGCGGAATGTTCCCGCCGCTCAGTCCTTTCGGATAGCCCCTTCCGTCGAACCGCTCCTGGTGGGCCAGCGCAATGATGGCGAGCGACGCGTAGTCGCTCACCGAGTTCAGTATGAAATACCCGATCTCAGGGTGCCTCTTTACGGTCAGCCACTCGCTTTCGTTCAGGGAACCGTTTTTGTCGAGGATTTCGGCGCCTATGGCTATCTTGCCTATGTCATGAAGCTTTCCTGCCAGTACGAGCTCTTTGACCGCCTCGGCATCCAGGTCCATTGCAACGCCGATCCGCCCGGAGAGGACGCCCACGTTCTCCGAGTGCCGGCGCTCCCGGGGAATATTCTCGTACAGCGTCTCCAGAATGAAGGAGATGGCTTTGCTGCGGACGCTGTTCATCTCGTAAATTTTCTGCTGGTACATCCTGTTTTCAGCGGTGATGAAGACGTTTCCCGCAGGTTGCGACATGTCGTTCTTGGTTGCCCAGCCGAATGCGACGGAAAGAGTCCCCGTCTCCATCCTGACATTCTCAAAGGCCTCCCGCAATCGTATGCCGAGCGACGCAGCCGCCTCTTCGCCGGTTTGGGGAAGCAGAAGAATAAACTCGTCGCCTCCTATGCGGGCGATAATCTCGTCCTCCCTGCAGGTTCGGCGGAGCACGTCCGCCACGGTGCGGAGCAGACGGTCCCCCGCCTGGTGACCGAAAGCGTCGTTCGTCAGCTTGAGTCCGTTGACGTCCATGAGAAAGAGCGTCAGCGGCATGTTTCTCGGAGTGTCCAGGCGCGCAAGCTCTTCGTCGAAGAAACGCCGGTTGTACAGTCCGGTGAGGTGGTCGTGAAAGCTGAGGTATTGAATCTCCTGCTGCTGTTGTTTCAGCTCGGTGATGTCGATGTGCGTCCCGACCATCCGGACGGCGTTGCCGTTCGCGTCGGACTCGACGCGCCGTCCCCGTCCGCGGATCCACATCCACGAGCCGTCCTTCCGGCGGAAGCGGAACTCCATATCGAACACGGGCGTCTTTCCGGAGAAATACGACTGAAGAGCGCGGTTACATAATGGATGGTCGTCCGGATGCAGCCGCTTCGCCCACTCGTCGAACGAGGAGGGGAACTCGTTCGGCTCATAGCCGGCCATCGTGTAGTACCGAGGGTCGAAGTACACCTTGCCCGTGAGCAGGTTCCAGTCCCACAGGCCGTCGTTGGTCGCCGCCATTGCCAGCTCGTAGCGCTCACGGCTTATGCGCAGCTTCTCCTCCGCTCTCTTCCGGTCGGTGATGTCGGTGATGACGGCGCAGAGCCCCGTGATCGTTCCGTCCTCGCCGTGTACCGGGAACTTGCCCGAGAGGAAGAAATGCCGGCCGTCGGGGCGGTCGAAAACCTCCTCGAACTCGACAAGCTCTCCTCTGCGGAGCACTTCGGAGTCGTTGCGGCGGAAGTGTTCGGCTGCTTCCGGGGAGAAGAGCTCGGCGTCCGTCCTTCCCAGCGCGTCGGCCCTGGGCAGACCGGCGCACTCCTCCCATCTGCGGTTCACGAATGTATACACTCCGTCGACGCTCTTGATGACCATCAACGAGCCGCTGTTCTCTATCAGATCAGCGAGGAAACGTTCCGTTTCGAGCAACTTGCCTTCAGCCTCGAGAAGGCGTTCCCGCAACTCTCGCAGTTCCTCCATTCGCTCTCCCCCATCCGGACACGCTTTCTTGCTGCAGAATTATAATAATCGCACGGGGGCGCCTTTTGCAATGAGTCGCAAGACGCAAATACTCCCATCTCAATGGAAGCGGCGCATCCGCCTTCGAGGAAACACGGTGCTATAATCGTTTCATGAGATCTGCGGGGAGGGAAGAGCATGACGCTGCTGCTGAAACGGGTGTACGAAGCGCCAAGTCCGGAGGACGGTTTCCGGATTCTTGTCGACAGGCTGTGGCCGCGCGGCATCACAAAGGAGAAGGCCGCCGTCGACCTGTGGCTGAAGGAGGCCGCGCCCAGCCCTGAGTTGCGGAAAGCGTTCTGCCACGACCCTGAAAAGTGGGACGATTTCCGGGCGCGCTACGTCGCCGAGCTGGAGACGAATGCGGCGGTCGATACGATCATGGAGCGCCTGCAGGAAGGGACGGTCACGCTCGTCTACGCCGCGAAGGACGAGACATACAACCACGCCGCCGCGCTTGCGGAGCATCTGGAGCGGCAAATCGCAGTGAGGAACGGCGCATGAGCGGAGGCGGAAAGCGCGGAACCGGACGCCGAGCGAAGCTGCCCGGCCTTCCAACAGAGCAACAGCTCGTCGCCGAAGAGCGGAAACAAACGACTTCCGGCATCGAGATCATGCACTACGCTCCGGACGGTTTCGAGGAGATCCGCAACGCGACGCTGGAAGACTGCGCGCGGCTGAAAGACTGCCCCGGAATAACATGGATCAACGTCGACGACATTCGCGACACGGGTGCAGTCCGGAGCCTGGCGGCCCTTTTCGGACTGCACCCGCTGACGACGGAGGATATCGGCAACCCGGCGCAGCGTCCCAAGGCGGAGAACTTCGAGCAGTATCTCTTCTTCGCCCTCAAGATGCTGACCTACGACGACGCGACGCACTCGATCCTCAACGAGAACGTCAGCGTCGTGCTGGGCGCCCGCTGGGTCGTCTCATTCCAGGAGCGCGAGGGGGACGTGCTCGATCCCGTCAGGGATCGCATCCGGTCGGGGAAGGGACGCCTCCGGAGCGAAGGCGCCGACTACCTGGCCTACGCCATCATGGATTCCGTTGTGGACGAGTATTTCGTCGTCCTTGAAAAGCTCGGCGACCACATCGAAGAGATCGACGAACAGATCCTCGCCGTTCCGGACAGGACGCACATGAAGGAGCTCCATCGCCTGAAGCGTGAGATTCTCTTCCTGCGGAAGGCGGTCTGGCCGCTGCGGGAGGAGATCTCGACCATCGAGAAGAGCGGCTCGCGCCTCGTCGGCGACTCGATCAAACCCTTCCTTCGCGACCTGTACGACCATACCATCGAGATCATCGACATGGTGGAGACCAACCGCGACATCGTGAGCGGCATGCACGACACGTTCCTCTCGGCGGTCAGCAACCGGATGAACGAGATCATGAAAGTGCTCACCATCATCGGGACGATCTTCATCCCGCTGACCTTCATCGCGGGCGTCTACGGGATGAACTTCGAACACATGCCTGAGCTGAAGTGGCCCCGGGGGTACTACGGGGTCATGGCGTTCATGGCGGCGCTCGCCCTGAGCATGCTCGCGGCCTTCAAGAAGCGGAAGTGGCTGTAGCCGAGCGTCGGCCTCACACGCCGCAGAGGTACGCCCTCGGGAACATATCCGCCTTGTCCGCCAGTATGTTGGCGATTTCGAACAGCATCTCGGCGTACTCCTCGTACTGCTCTTCCTTGAGGCCGATGATCGACCCCGAGATGCTGATCGCTCCCAGAAGCATCCGTCCTGAGACGACGGGGACGGCGACGCACTTCACACCCTGCGACTCCTCCCCGAAGTCCAGGGCGTAGCCCCGCGCGCGGATTCTCCCGATCTCCTCCATCAGCTCGTCGAAGTCCGTGATCGTCCTCGGGGTGTACTGTTTCATACCGTGCTCGGCGATAATCCGCCGGATCTGCTCGTCCGACATCTTGCTCAGCATCGCCTTGCCTACCCCGGTGCAGTGCATGTCCAGCGTCTTCCCGGTGATCGAGTAGGTCACGTTCTTGTTCGCCGGATAGCTCGCGTCAAGGTAGAGCACCCTGCCGTCCTTGGGAATGGTGAAGTAGACGATCCCGCCGGTCTTCTGCTGCACGTCGTCCAAAAACTTCATCGCGTACTCGATGATCGGGAGGGCCTTCCGGACGCTGTAGCTCATTTCGAGCACGTCCAGCCCCAGTCGGTAGAGCTGGCTCGTCTTCTCCTTCTCGAGAACGCCGCAGAACTCCAAAGTCCGCAGCATATTCGAGAGCGTGCTCTTCGGACACCGTTTCTCCTGAAGCAGCTGGTTGAACGTCCACTCCGGATTTTTCCCCGTAAACAGCTTCAGCAGTCCGAACGCCTTGACTACGGACTGCATCTTCCAGCCCTCGGATCGCTCCTTCTTTTCCACCGTCAATCACGTTCCTTTATCTTCGCCGCGAAAAAATGATTTCTTATCAGAGGGAACAGTATGGAAAGCGCCGTCAGAGCGAGCAGCGTCACCGTGACGGGGCGCGTGAAGAAGATGCTGTAGCTGCCCTGCGACATCACAAGCGCCCGCCGAAGGTTCGATTCCAGCAGTCCTCCCAGCAGAAGCGCCAGGATGAACGGCCCCGGAACGAAACCGCCTCTCTTGAACAAAAAGCCCAAAATTCCGGCGCCCCCCATGATCAGGACGTCGAAGAAGCTGTTGTTGAGGGCGAAGGAGCCCACCGTGCACAGCACGACGACCGACACCCACACCGTCTCCTTCCGCACGTTCAGCACCTTGGCGGAGAGCTTCGCTGTGAGCAGTCCGAAGAGCAGGATGAGCGCGTTCGATATCAGCATCAGCAGCATGATGGTCACCACGAAGTGCTGATTGTCGGTGAACATCTTCGGCCCCGGCTGCATTCCGTACATCATCAGCGACCCTATCAGGATCGCGCTGACCGAGTCGCCCGGAATGCCGAGCGCGAGCATCGTCGTCAGCGCGCCGCCGATCACGCTGTTATTCGCCGTGGACGCGACGGCCAGGCCCTCAAGCGAGCCCTTTCCGTACTCCTCTGGGTGCTTCGACATCTTGCGCGACTGCCCCCAGACCACGATCGACGCGATATCTCCGCCCGCGGCCGGCACGGCGCCGATGAGCGTTCCTATTGCGGCCGCGATCATGGTCGGCCGGAAGAGCTCTCTCGCCTGTTTGCGGGTCGGGAAGACCTTCCCCAACGACAGATTCTCCAACTTGACCTTCTCTTCCGCTTTCTCCAGCTCCAGATTTCTCTCGTAGATCTGGTTGAGCACCTCTCCGATGCCGAACATGCCGATCATCACCGGCAGAAAGGAAATTCCCGCAATAAGCTGCGTGCTGTTCAGCGTGAATCTGCGCACCGCGAGAATAGGATCGATGCCGATCGTCGAGAGGAGAAGACCGACGCACCCGATCAGCAACCCCTTCACCACGGACCTGTCGGAAACCACGACCATCATGGAGAGGCCGAAGAGCGCCAGCGCGAAGTATTCGGTGGGGCCGAAACGGACGGCGAACCGTGCCAGCGGGAAGGAGAAGAAGATCAATATCAGCGTGCTGAAGACGCCGCCCATCACCGAGTAGATGACGTTGATACCGAGCGCGAGACCGCCCTTGCCCTGCTTGTACAGTTCGTAGCCGTCGAGCGTCTGCATGATCGACGCCGGAGTACCGGGAGTGTTCACCAGAATCGCGGAGAGCCCTCCTGCGAAGATCGCGGAGTTCCACAGGGCGATGAGCACCGCGAACCCGTCGTTCGGCGAGAGCCAGAAAGTCATGGGCGTGAGGATGGCGATCGCCATGGTGGCGGAAAGACCGGGCAGCGCGCCGACGACCGTGCCGACGAACACGCCCGCGAACACCCAGAAGAGCGTGGAGACCGTCATCAAATCAAGAAAACCCTGAAGCCATATCATCGCGCATCCCCCCTCATATCACGAAATAGATCCGCAGGAAGCGGTAAAAGACAAGATAGACCATTGAGATGAAGACGATGGTATAGACGACGTTGAATTTGAGAGAACGCGCGTAGTAAAAGTTGAGAAAGACGACCAGGAGCGCCGAAGCGAGGAAGAAGTCCGAGACGCGCCACAGCGCCAGATAGGCGGCGAAGGCGGCGATCGTGACGAAAACGTTCTTGGAATTGTCGTCGAAGACAAATGTAACGTACTCTTCGGCGTCCTTGCGCAAAAAACCCTTGAGAATCAGCGCGACTCCGAGGCCGATGACGAGAAGCGAGACAAAAAACGGGAAAAAGCCGGGGCCGGGAACGCCGTCGGATGTCAGCGACGCAACGCCCAGCCGAAGAGAGGGGAACATGAACGCGACGGCGATGCATACAGCCGCCGCTCCGGAGAGAACATCCTTTTTGATGCGCATGGAGCGCCACCCCCGTCGTTAAATTTCCTCGGGCCGGCGAGGGCCCGGTATCGCCGCCGTTCAAAAGAAGAAGAGGCGGGGCGCTACGGACCTCGTCCCCGCCTCTTCCGGTCGCACTGCCCGCCGCGAGGTGCGGCGGAATCTATTTTACTTGGATATTCCCAGGCTCGGGATCAAATCCGAGAACATTTCGAGATTCTTCTGAGCGAACGCGTCCATATCCGCCGCGTTCATATAGGCGTGCTCGAAGCCTCTCTTCGCCAGAAGGGACTTCATCTCCTCGCTGTTCAGGGCCTGTTCGCTCGCCTTCTCCAGGATCGCGACGATCTCGGCGGGCGTTCCCTTCGGCACTGCGAACGCGCCCCACCCCTGGATGACGACGTCGACGCCGAGTTCCTTCGCGGTCGGGATCTCCGGCAGGATGGAGGATCTCTTCTCGCCCAGGACGGCGAGCACTCTGAACTCTCCGCTCTCCACCGCGGACTGGATCTCGGAGGGGGAGACGGTGACAAGCTCGATGTTCTTCCCCATCAGCGCGGCGATCGCGGGGGCGGCGCCTTCGAACGGCACGTGGATGAACTTGGAGCCGCGCTCTCTCTCAAGAAGGGCTGCGGCGATGTGCCAGATGGAACCCGTGCCGGAGTTGCCGGCGCGCAGCTTTTCCGGGTTCTGCTTCGCGTACTCGAGGAACTCGTCGAGCGTCTTCCACTCGGAATCGGCTCTCACGGTGACGGAGGCGGGGATCGTCATGGCGCGGCCGATGAAGGTGAAGTCGCTGCTCTTGGTGTCGGTGAATCCAAGCGCGCTGATCATCGTCGACTCGACGGGCATATAGGCAAGAGTGTATCCGTCCGGGGCGCTGCTCTTGACGAATTCGAGGCCGACGGCGCCCGAAGCGCCGGTGCGGTTGGTGACGATCACGGGATTGTTCAGGATCTTTTCAAGCTCTTTGGCGTAGATTCTGGAGACCGTATCGGAAGCCCCGCCGGGCGAATACGGAACAACGATGGTGATCGGCTTTCTCGGATAGTCCGCCGCGGACGCGCCGACGACTCCCCCTGCAAGACCAAGAACCATCGCCGCTACAAGCAACACGCTCATCGCTTTTTTCATTTTGTCTCCTCCTGTCGTTCTCATGAACATCTCTTCCACAGCCCTTGCGGGCTCCAAGGTGCGCGCCTTCACAGCGCGATGTTCGCCGCGTCGGCGATACCGCGCAATTCCTGTTCGATCCGCTTCTTCTCCGCGTCTTCGATATACAGCAACGGTTTCCGTACCCCACCTCCCCGCAGCCCGCGCAGCTCCAGACCGTATTTCAAAATGCTCATATCGGCCCCCGCTTTCATGCAGAGCACCGTCTCGTTGGCGATCTTGTGCCATCGTCCCGCCTCCGCGAGATCGCCCTCCCGGAAATATTTGTACACGTTGACGAACGGTTCCGGCAGAGGGCAGGCAACGCCCGACACGATACCGGAGCACCCGATGACGAGGGCGGACAGGAAGAGCCTGTCGAGCCCCACCACAACGGAGAAGTCGCCCTCGTTGATCCTGGCGAATTCGTTGATCTTGTGCATGTCCGGGTAGCTGTATTTCACGCCGACGATGTTCGGCGCCTGCCGGGCGGCCTCGGCGGCCACCGCCACGCTCAGGTCGTTCGCCGCGCACTGCGGAATGCCGTACATATAGACGGGGAAGTCCGCAGGGACGCTCTGCGCCACGTCGACGAAGAATTGAACCATCGCCCTGTCGTGGACGTTGAAATAACTCGGCGTTACAACGCCGATACCGTCCGCGCCGATGGCGTGCGCGTGCTTCGCCAGCCGTATCGTATCTTCGGTGGTCATCGCGCCCGTATGGATGAAGACGGTGACGCGGCCGGCGGCGCGACGGACCACCGTCTCCGCGACCAGCTCCCGCTCCTCGCACGACATCAGGTGCATCTCGCCCGTGGTGCCGCACGGATACAGGCAATCCGTTCCTTTGGCGATCGAGAAATCGGTCATCGCCTCGAGGGCCGCCACGTCGACCCTGTCCCTTTCGTCGAAGGGAGTCGTCATGGACGTTGTTACTCCGAACAGCTTCTTCATCGCGCATCTCCCTTCCCGGGTTCTCTCCCGGCGAACCGCTTCACTGCGGAACTGTTCATCGCTGCACTCGTCCGGAGCCGTCGCCCTCCATCAGGGCGGTAATCTCCTCCACCGAGACGAGGTTGAAATCCAGCTCGATGCTCTGTTTCAGGCAGGATGCGGCCGTCGCGAATTCGAGGGCTTTCCTGCTGTCGTACCCGTTGAGCATGGCGTACATGAGGCCGGACGTGAACGAATCGCCTCCGCCCACCCTGTCGACGATCCGGATGTCGTACTCTCTGGAGAGATAGGCCGTTCCGTTCGTGTACAGCATCCCGGACCACTTGTTGTCCGAGGCGGATACCGACTTGCGGAGCGTGGTGCCCACGGCCTCGAAGCCGTACTCCCGCTGAAGCTGCTTCGCGACGTCCACGTACGACGCCGTATCCAGCTCCCCCTTGTGCACATCGGATTCGCCGGCCTTTATGCCCAGCATCTTCTCGGTGTCCTCTTCGTTGCCGACGAGCACGTCGACGTACTGTACAAGGCGCTTCATCGTGATCTGCGCCTTCTCGGGGGTCCAGAGGTTCTTTCTGTAGTTCAGATCGCAGAAGATCTTGACGCCTTTTTCCTTCGCCTTTTCGCACGCCTCGGCCAGCACGTCGGGCATCGTGTCGCTCAGCGCCGCGGTGATGCCGGAGAAGAGAAAGGCCGAAGCTCCCTCGAAAATAGTCTCCCAGTCGAACTCTCCCGGGCGCACAGCCGAAATCGAGGTATTTTTTCTGTCGTAGATGACCTTCGAGGGCCTCTGCGACGCTCCCTTTTCGATGAAGTAGACGCCCATCCGTTCGCCGCCGAACTGGATGAACCGGGTTCCCGCGCCGAATTTTTTCAGCTCGGCCACCGCAGCCTTCGCTATGGCGTGGTCCGGAAGCTTCGTGACGATTTCCGTCTCCATGCCGAACTGCGACAGCGCCACGGCGGCGTTCGCCTCCGCCCCCGTGTAGTTGAGGACGAACCTGTCCGCCTGATGGAAGCGGTAGTACCCTTCGGGGCCCAGACGGAGCATCACCTCGCCGAAACAGACGATCCTTCCCACGCCGCGCCCCTCCTTACGCCCTTCCCTGAAGCAGCGAGACGAACGCCTCGGCTCTCTTCCGGATTTCGCCGTAGTTCTTCTCCGCAAGGAGCTTCTTGTCGGCCAAACGCCCGCCCACGCCGGCTCCGGCGCACCCGGCGTCCAGGAAGCCTGGCAGCGACTCCTCGTTCACCCCTCCGGTGGCCAGCAGCGGAATGTGGCTCAACGGCGCCCGCAGCTCCTTGATGTACTTCGTTCCAAGGTGCCCGGCGGGGAAGAGTTTCACGATATCCGCGCCGACCTTGTAGGCGTGCGCCACCTCGCTCGGCGTCATCGCACCGGGGATGGAGACCAGCTTCAGCGCTTTCGTCAAACGGATCACGTCGTCGTCCACATTGGGAGAAATAATGTACGTCGCCCCCGCATTCATCGCGGCGACGACCTGCTCGGAGTTCAGCACCGTCCCCGCGCCGACGAGCAGCTCGCCTCCGCAGACGCCGTTCAGCTGTTCTATAGCCTTCGAGGCTTTTTCGACCCCCTGCGCGTCGCTCTGGTCGAACGTCACCTCGATGCACCGGAGACCGCCGTCGTAAATCGCCTTCGCCATGTTCAGCAAATCGTCTCCGTAGACGCCTCTGCAGATCACAACGAGCTTACGCTTCAGTATTTCAACTTTTACGTCCATGCGAACATCCTCTTCTTTCACTGAAATTAGTTCATCATAGCTGGACAACGTTTCAAAAATTATAATATCGCGCAGCATACTTGTCAAACGTTTGCCGGACACTCAATTCCGCAAATTCCATGATCGGCGCCCTTCGATGCTATAATCGTCGAAAGCGTTCCACCGGCGGAAGCGCGGGAGTTCAAGAGACGGCGACCATCGAAGAAAGGCTGGTATGCGGACATGACACCGGGAATCAACGCGGCGAAGAAGGCGCGCATCCCCTACACGCTGCACGAATACGAGCACGACCCGTCGAGCGAATCGTACGGGATGGAGGCGGCGGAGAAGCTCGGCGTGCCGCCCGAGCGCGTCTTCAAGACGCTGGTGGTGGCGCTCGACGGCAAGGAGTTGGCTGTGGGGATCATCCCCGTCGACGCCATGCTGAGCATGAAGCTGATCGCGAAGGCCGCAGGGGCGAAGAAGGCCGTCATGGCGCAGCCCGCCGACGTCGAGCGCGCCACGGGGTACGTCCTCGGCGGGGTGAGCCCGCTCGGGCAGAAGAAGCGCCTCAGAACCTTCATCGACTCGTCCGCCGAAGCCTTCTCCACGATTCTCGTCAGCGCGGGGCGGAGAGGGCTGGACATCGAGCTGAGCCCGAACGACCTGAAGAAGCTGACCGGCGCGTCCTTCGTCCCCCTGCGGCAGCAGGAGGGGGAATAGAAAGAGCCGCCTGCGGGGCGCTCTTTTCGGAATCAACGAAGAAAGAGAGGAGATGCATATGAGCACGCACAACGGAGACGGAGCGACGATGCTCCTCGGCATCGGGGAGAAGACCTTCGAGGTGGAGCTATACGACACCTGCGCGGGGCGCGAGCTGCTAGCCAACCTGCCGCAGACGATCTCCATGTCGCGCTGGGGCGACGAGTTCTACGGCACGCTGCATCCGAAGATCGGGCACGCGGGGGACACGCTCCGCGACGTCTTCGAGATCGGCGAAGTCGCGATGTGGCCGCCGGGCAACGCCTTCTGCATCTTCTTCGGGCCCACCCCGGCCAGCGTCGGCGACGAGCCCCGCGCAGTCTCGCCGTGCGCCCCTCTGGGGAGGATCAAAGGGGACGCGACGCTCTTCCGGAACTTCGGTTCGTCGCTGAAGGACGTGACGCTCACCGCCGGGGAACCGTAGAAAGGACAGACACCGGATTCGGAG
>Ga0334882_1002830_pt1 | contig 16866 bp, 11 predicted proteins | sample GraSluR1_MG_5_FD_207226 | JGI IMG/M metagenome (GOLD analysis project Ga0334882, IMG submission 207226) | Sludge microbial communities from methane-producing bioreactor in Wageningen University, Netherlands - Granular Sludge_15_04-R1 | ecosystem: Engineered > Bioreactor > Anaerobic >... | reverse complement strand
ATGTGCTGGATGCGCGAGAAGGTCACGGTGCTGGTCCGGCGAACCAGCCCGAGGACTTCATATCCCCGGTCGAGCAGGAACTCCGCCAGGTACGATCCGTCCTGTCCGGTGATGCCCGTAATCAGGGCGCGTTTCGCTGTCATAGTCTATCTCCTTGGGTGACATGAGCCCGCCATTCGTCGAGAACATCCGCGATGGTCTGCGAAAGCGGGATCTGCGGTGACCAACCGGTGTCATGCTGCAGCTTCGCAGCACTACCGTAGATGATGGGAATATCCGCCGGGCGATAGCGGTCGGGATCGCGGCGGATCTCGACCGGCATCCCGACGTGGTCGATCAGGCGATCCACGAGAGCCTGCATCGTCACGGGGCGCCCGGAGGCGACGTTATAGACCTCGCCGGCCTTCCCGTGCGACAGGATCAGGTCGTAGGCGGCGACGACGTCGCGGACGTCGGTGAAGTCGCGAGCCGGGCTGAGGTTGCCCACGTGGAGCACCGGCTCACGGAGGCCGGCCTCGATCTCGGCGATCTGGCTGGCGAAGGCCGGCAGGACGAACCTTGGCGCCTGACCCGGCCCCATATGGTTAAAAGGGCGCACCCGCACGACAGGGATCCCGTAGCTGATGAAGTACTGGTATCCCATCACGTCCTGGGCGACCTTGCTGACGCTGTAGGGGTTCTCCGGGCGCAGGGGGTGATCCTCGGTCAAGGGCAGCTCGGCTTCCGGCGCCCGACCGTACTCCTCGCCCGATCCGATCACCAGGACGCGCGGGCGGAGGTCGGTGGCGAGACAGGCCTCGAGAAGGTTGAGCTGGCCGAGGATGTTATTCTCCAGGGTAGCCCAGGGATCCTCGTAGGCGGTGGGGACGTGAGACTGTGCCGCTAAGTGGACGATGGCCTCGGGCCGCGCTGTCCGCATCAGGCTGATCGTCGCGTTGCGGTCGCGCAGGTCGAGTGCCACAAGCCGGTCACGTGGGTCGGCAGCGGCTGCCGGTACGTGATCAGGAAAGGTCGTGCCGATGACGAGGCTGTCGGGGTGGTGTGCGAGCAGGCGGTGGCGCAGGTGTTTGCCCACAAAGCCTGTCGCACCGGTGATCAGAACGCGCATAGACACTCCCTTTGATAGACTGGCCACGCGGGCCGGCCCGCGTGAGGCGTCGCTGCGGTCATTATAGCCCCAGCACCGTTCAGTACCAGCGGATCAGCGTGACGTTGCCCTCGTTGGTGAGGCTCTCGATCTCCCCGGAGGCGAGGTCCAGGACGAAGATGTCCCCCAGGTGCACGAAGGCCACGGCCTCGCCATCCGGACTCCACGCCCACTCCGGGATCTCCAGGCCACCTGTGGGCAGCGGCAAGGCCCGCTGATTCGAGCCGTCACGATCCATCAGGTGGAGGGTGTAGCGGCTGGTCGCGCTCTGGTAGGGGATCACGGCGCGACCGAAGAGGAGGCGCTCACCGTCGGGGGCATACTGGGGATTTGACCACATGCCCACCTCGAGCGCGAGCGTGGCGCTGAAAGCTCCCTCGGCCTCCAGGACGACAAGGTTGAAGACGGGGCTCTCCTCAGGCTTCTCGTCCGCTGCGCCGCCATGCACTACCGTGACGAGGTAGGCGCCATCGGGCGACCATGTGACAGAGGGGTGCCAGGCCCAACTGCTGAAGGTGCGAAAGGGGGAGAAGGTGACCAGCTCCGTACGGGCTCCATTGCGGGCCGTCACCACCCCGACCGCTTCGGGACGGCTGTAGGCCAGTCGTTCCCCGGCGGGGTCCCAGGCATAGCGGGTGCCCCACCAGCCGTAGCCGCCACCGGGCTCGGGCTCAATCACGGCGGGCCTAGGCGCCAGGGCGTCGCGCGTCGTGAGGGTGGCGATGCGCAGGTCGTTCTCGCCGCGCCATCCGGGTGCCTGTTCGGTGACCTCTGCGGTGGTCCACGCGAGGCGCTGGCTGTCGGGCGCCCATTGGGCCCATAGGACATCGTCGACGTCGAACGGCAGCGGCTCGGGGGCTGCCTCGGTCGTGCGAACCCACCAGAGACTGTTGAGGTGCTCCGAGTCGGTGACGGCGCGTGTGAAGAGGAGGTGTCGCGCATCGGGTGAGAGGGCGAAGACGCGACCGTCGAGATCGCCGAGGTGGGTCAGCCGACGGCGTTGGAATGAGGACTCCCGGATAACCCAGGCGTCCTGCTGACTGAGATAAGCGAGGGTGCCGGTGATCGGTACATTCTCCGGCTGTGGCCTCGCGCCGACGAGGCGCACCTCGTGCTGGGGAGGCTGGGCCATCACCTCACGCGTGAGGATGCGCTCGGTCTCGGCCCCGTCTTCGATCGTGATGCGGTAGTGGCGCTCCAAGATGCCGGCCTGACCCGTCTGCAGGAGTTGCGTCTCGCCTAACGGCACCGACACGTCGCGCACGACCTGGCGTTCGAAGGGAATGGTCTGTGTCATGACGTGGGTGGTCTGGGCGACACGCACGACGGTGACCGTCAGGTCATCGGTCAGCGCAGTTGTCTCAGGCGGGTGAACTCGATCGAGCTCGCCGATGTCGACGCCGGCCTCGTTGAGCAAGGCCCTGACCGTGGTGGCCTGGGTCTCGCGGATCTCAGGCTCCCCGGCGATGATCAGCGTCACGCGGTAGGTGGGGCTGGTCATGGAGACTGCCGAGGGCGCGCAGGCCTGGACGGCCAGCAAGAGACCCAACGCCAGGAGCAGAGGCATCAGGGCTGCGGGCACGCGGCGGTTCCTCATGGCCCAACCTCGGCCCAGATGAAGTCGTCGGCCCCTGCGAGGAGATCGCGGACGTCCCAGAGGGCAGGCGGCCCAAGGACGCCGATGTAGGCCGGGCGATCGGTCTCATCGTTGATGATGAAGGCGCTGCCGTCGGGCGACCAGACCGTGACCCACGGGGCCGCGGGAGAGCCGACGCCGCTGGGGAAGATGGCGAGGGGCCGCAGGTCCGCCGGCACATCGGCTGTGCCCCCTTCGATCAGGACGTAGAGACCGTCGACGGGGCTGCTGCGCCCTCCGTGAAGGACGGTCACCTCTGCGTCGAAGAGCAGAAGGGCCTCACCGACGAAGGGTGAGCGCGGGTGCAGGGGGAAGGTCGTGGCCCGGCAGGTGGGCGCCACAGGTTGGAGCGGTTGGGTGGGATCGGGCGTGATGCGCCCCGCACAGCCAACTGCATCGGTGTCCCAGGTCACCCAGAGATGGTGTGCTCCCAGTTCGTCGGTCGTCCAGGCGGCGCCGGTGGTGCAGGCGCCGCCGCGGCAGAGGGGAAACGTGGCGAGCGGTACGTCCTCGGCTTGCGTGGAGAGGAGGGCGAGGTCGGACGCGCCGACCTCCGGCACGCTCGCGATGAGAAGCCAGAGACCGTCGGGTGACCAGGCGCGCACTGTCGGCGTTGCGGCGCCCGCGTGACCGAGGCGTCGTGGTGTCTCAGGATCGGCGCGGTCGATGGTCCAGATGCCGTGCATGTCGACCATTGCCAGCGCCGTCTCGTCGGGCGAGGTGAGGAAGCCTCGGCAGGGTGCCGATGCGGTGCCCGCGCAGAAGCCCAGGACGGCCTGAAGCTCGCGCGGGTCGGTGGTCGAGAGGGCGAAGAGCGTTCCACTTTCGGGCGTGGCGATCTCGGGACCGCCGCCTGCTCGGACGCCCCAGCCCAGGTAGATCAGGGTCTCGCCCGCATCGACGAACTCGAAATAGGCGGTGTCCTGGTGAAGCAGGCGTCCCGCGATCGGCAGTCGGGTATGGATTCGCTCGGCGCGATCGAGCAGCCAGAGCTCACCCTCATCGGTTGCGTAGGCGACGTAGCGCCCGCCCGGTGCGACGCGGTAGCCGAGGATCTGGTGACCGATGGCCTCAGGAGCGACGTCGACGCGATCCGGTGTGCCGCCCTCGGCCAGGCAGACGAGAAGCCGGCCCTCGCGAAGAGCGTAAAGGTCCGCCGGTAGGGGTGGGCACAGCGCAGAGGTGACCGGGGTCGGAGGCAGGACCAGGCCCGGCGGCAGGGTCGGCGTCGGTGTGGGCGTTGGGGTCGGTGTCGCCGTCGGCGTGGGTGTCGGGGTGGAGGTCGGCGTCGGCGTCGGAATGATGGGCGTGCGCGTCGCGGTGGGCGTGGGCCGCGGCTCGGGCGATGCGCAGCCGAAGAGGCACACTGTGCACAGCATCAGGAGGAGCAGCCAGGGGGGGATGCGTGACCCGCGGGCTGTCGGGGCGTGTCCTGTGGTGGGGAGGGTCCGGCGCGGTCTCATCCCTGCGACTCCAGGTCGATCGCCTGAGTAAACTCCATCAGCAGCTCGCGTGCCGCGGCGACGGAGGTGACCTCGCCGGTGGCTTGAGCCTCGCGGAGGTGGGCAAGGGCTGCGCCGATAGCCGGGCCGTGTGGGATCCCTAATTCGATCGCGTCCGACCCCGAGAGCAACAGCGTGGGCGCAACAATCTCTGCGTGTCGGCAGAGGTAGGCGTCGATCAAGGCGCCGGCCATGGCACCATACGTCGACGGCTGAGTCGAGGTCGGTGCAGTCTCCTCAGCGGCGAGACGGGCCAGCGAGAGCATCGCCGCGGCGATACCGTCGTCGTCGGTCACCTGGAAGAAGCGGTACATCATGCGCCGGCTCGGTGCACGCGCCGGACGCTCGCTGTCGTTGTTGAGCAGGGCGATGAAGGCGTCCTGACCTATCAAAAGCCGGCGCACCACGGCGATCTCAGCTCGCGAGAAGCGCAGTGCCTCCATGCGCTTCGTGGCGACATCGGCGGCGACCCGGCCCTGATCGGGGCCGGCAACGTCCGGCTGCATCGCAGGACGCAGCTGGGCCGAGCCACAGAAGAGCGCAGCGCATTTCATCAGGACGGCACGGGTCGTGCCGGCACCCACGCCGGCGCTGAGATAGCGGTCCAGGGCGCTCACGACGTCAGGACTGTCGAGCGTGTCGGCCATCCAGGGACAGGTCGTGTCGGGGTCGCGATCCACGCTGGGTGACGTACAGACCGCAATCGTGCGGTCGAGGTGCTCCATCACCGTCACGACCCTGGCGATCGCGGCGGGCTCCAGGAAAGCGATCTCCGGTGCGACGTGCTGGGCCAGCGCGAGGTCGCTCAGGCGGCGGATCGCCTGGGCCGTCACCTCTCCGGACAGTAGGGCCACGAGTTCACTGCGAATGCGCTCCGAGGCGACCGAGCGAAGCGCCGTGGCCTCAGAGCGGATGGCGTGCGCCGTCGCGGGATCTAGCGTGCTGTTGAGTTGTTGGGCTAAGCGGACCGCGCGCAGGAGTCGAATGGGATCATCCCGAAAGGCTGTGGGGCCGGTGGCACGCAGACAGCGGGCCCTGAGGTCATCGTAGCCCCCGGTGGGATCCAGAAGGTGTCCGGCGGGCGTGAGGGCCATAGCGTTGACGGTGAAGTCTCGCCCGCGCAGATCGTCCATGATAGTCGCAGCGCGAAGGGTGGCAAAGTCCAGTGTGATGACCTGGCCGGTCGCGGGGTCCCTCACAAGCGCGCGACCGGTGTCGCGCTCCCCGTCCAGCGCGTAGTAGTCGCCGCCCAGGGCGTTGGCGACCCGGCGTGCGAGGTGGGTCCCCGATCCGGCGAGTACAAAGTCCCAGTCGTGCGGTGTGCGTCGAAGCAGTAGGTCGCGCACTGCCCCTCCTGCCAGCCAGATGTCCCCATCGGGGAATAGAGGACGGATGGCAAAGAAGGGCCAGGCGGGGATGATGAGATGCGGGGCGACGGGGGTGACCCAGCTCAGAGCCAGATCGTCGGCTGAGGTAACGACGTGCGCATTCCGACGCGCCTCCGCGTTCCGACGCGCCTCCGCGTTCCGACGCGCCTCTTCCGGCGTCTCGCCCGTACCTGCGATGCTCAGGTTGTGCGTCTGAGCGATCCAGCGACCGGCGAAGGGCTCAAGATCGGTCGTCGCGAGACGCTCAGACGGGGACGCCCCCGTCATCGGGGGCGCCTCAGGCTCGTGTGAAGGTAGGTGTCTTTCCATCGCTCTGGGCATTCCCGTGTGGCCCGGCTGTCACCTCGTCCGCTAGACGCGCGTCTGGTACTTGCCCTCGGCTGTGTCGACGCGGATCACGTCGCCGACGTTGACGAAGAGGGGCACCTGGACTCTCAGTCCGGTGCTGCAGACCACCGTCTTGGTCGCACCGGTGGCGGTGTCGCCGACAACGGCCATCTCGGATTCGGTGACCTCGAGCTCGACCGCAGCGGGGAGGTCGATACCCAGGATCTCACTGCCCATCAACGTGAGCGCAATCTCCATACCGTCCTTGAGGAAGCCGGCTTTGTCGTCGATACGATCCCGGTGGATGCGGTGCTGCTCGTACGTCTCTGACTCCATAAAGTGGTAGTACTCGCCGTCGGTGTAGAGGTATTGGGCGGTGAGGCGCTCGACAGGCGCATCCTCGAAACGATGACCGTCGAGGAAGTTCTTAGGAATGATCGCCCCGCTGCGCATGTTGCGGATCTTGGTGCGGATAATGGCGTTGCCCCGGCCCGGCTTATAGTGCTGATACTCCAGAACCTCGAACAGCTCACCGTCGAGCAGGAACGTGGTCCCTTTGCGCAGCTCATTGGCATCAATCATGGGGAAATCTCCTTTGTCTTTAGCTAGGTTCACATTATAGGGCCTCAGTCAGTTTCGTCAAGCAAGCTCTTGTGAATGGTAGTATAATGACTTGCAGCACGGACGTGTCGTTTGCGACCAACTGGTTTTTTACGTATAATTGACGGTATATCCAGGAGAAAGGAGCGTTCCGATGGTCCGTAGACCGCTAGCCCTAGTACTGATTGGTGTGATGGTCCTCTCGGCCCTGTTGGTGGGCTGTCGCAGGTCAGCCGTCCCCCCCATAGACGAGCTGCAGGAGGAAGAGGAGCCCATCACCAGCTTCGAGGTGGCCCCGGAGGTCGAGGAGACCGAGACGCCGGATGCCCTTGAGGAGACGACGCCGCCCGACGAGGCGACGCCGGAACCGACGGAGGTCATCGTCGAGACGGAGCAGCCTGAGCCTGTCGTCACTGAACCCCCTGAGGCCCCTACGGAGCCTGAGGTGATCGAGACGGTGGAGGCGGTGACCGAGGCACCCACGCCGGTGGTCACCGGAGGCGCGTCGTCCTACGTGGTTCAACCGGGTGACAATCTCTTCCGGATCGCCCTGCGGCACAACGTATCACTGCAGGCCCTGGCCCAGGCGAACAACATCACGAATCCATCTGTGATCCTGGTCGGGCAGACGCTAACGATCCCGCCGAGCGACGGCACGACGCCGACGCAGCCCCCGCTGCCGGCAGGCTGCACGAACGTCTATGTGGTCAAGCCCGGCGACAATCTGTTCCGGATCGGCCTGCGTTACAACTACAGCCAGTACTTCCTGGCGCAGTACAATAGCATCGCCAACCCCTCTGTGCTTGCGGTAGGACAGCAGATCTGCATCCCGTAATCGCGGAGGTGCGGGGGGCTATGGGGGAGTCGGTGACGCTCGGATGATACGGGTTCACAGCTTGGACAACCCGAGAGTACGGCGGGTGCTCGCTTTGCAGCGCAGCGCCCGCCGTCGCATGAAGGACCATCTGATGGTGGCCGAAGGTCTGCGACTGGTCGAAGAACTGCTCGCGTCGGGCCTGCCGATTTCCGAGCTCTTCGTGACGGAGGGCTTCCCGGTGGATGAGATGCTGCCGGCGGGGACGGCGACGCTTCTCCCCGAGGGCGGTGAAGTCATCGGGGTCACCGGCGAGCTGATGGCTGCGATGGCCGACACGGTGACGCCGCAGGGCGTGCTGGCTGTGCTGCCGATCCCCGAGCTGCCCGCCGCCGGCGGACCGCGCTTTGTCCTCATCCCGGATCAGGTGCGCGACCCGGGCAATCTCGGCACGATGCTGAGGACGGCCTGGGCCGCGGGCGTGACCCAGGTGCTCCTGCCGCCCGGTACCGTGGACCCCACCAATCCCAAGGTCGTGCGAGCGGGCATGGGCGCCCACTTCCACCTGTCGATCAGGACGGTGGGGTGGGACGCGATCGGGTCAGCTGTGGCGTGCGACGACGTCTGGCTCGCCGAAGCAGGGCGGGGACAAGCCTATCATGCCGTTGACTGGCGAGGTGACGTGGCGTTGATCATCGGCGGCGAAGCCGCAGGCGCGGGCGGTGAGGCGCGGGAGGCCGCGGCGTGCGTGCAGATCCCGATGCGGCGAGGCGTGGAGTCGCTCAATGCGGCGGTTGCCGCGGGGATCCTCCTCTTCGAGGCCGCGCGCCAGCGCGGCGAGGGCTAACGACCGCGGGATTGTAGGGCCAGCGCTGCCGAGATGATGGCGGCGTGATCGAAGGCAAGCTGCGGCAGGGAGGGCTCCTGTGCCGACCTCAGGACAACGATGTCGACGGTGAGTGCCGGGCGTGGGTAGGGATAGCAGTACGGGGCGTGGTCGTCACCAGCTGAGGTGTCGCCTGTCATTGTGGTGTGCTACTCACCCTCGCCGGTCTCATCAGTCTCCTCCTCCTCAGCGGCGAGCTTCTCGGCAAGGCCGGTGACGAGGGTGCGCACAGCCGTCAGGGCCAACGCTGAGAGGAGCCCCGGTGAGAAGATCAGCAGCACCGGGAAGCCGATGGAGAGCACGAGGATCACAAGCGAGACCACCACGAAGAGAAGTGTGTGAAATGGCTTGAGCAGCGTTAGAAAGAGGCTGTTGCGCAGGGCCATGCCCAACGTCGGCTCCTCGAGCTCCATCAGGAAGGCCTGAGCGTAGAAGGTGATCCCCGTCCAGAGCAGGGCGAGCGCAACGAAGAGTGGCGTGGTCCAGGCTGCGACCGCTCGTGGGAAGGGTGACACGTCAGGTGCGTTGTAGAACCAGAGATTGACGGCGATGACAACGTAGCCAAAGAGGACGACGAAGAAGAGGAGTAGGGAGCGCAGGCCGAACTCCTTGATCCCCTCCCAGATGAGGTTCCACTTGACGCCCAGCCCGCGCACCGCTTTCTGCCCAATGGTGTAGACCCCGGCGAGGAGGAAGGGACCGGGCAGGATGAGCAACCAGCTGAGGATGTGGCCCATACCCAGGATGAAATAGAAGAACAACTCTTCGTAGAAGGCGACGGTGGCCTTGCCGATGATCTTGAAAGGGTTCATACAACCGACTCCTGTGTGCGGGCCTCGACGGCTATGGCATCGCGCGACAGATGAGGCCCTTGAGATATGCCGCTTCGGGGAAGGTGAGGGCTACGGGATGATCGGCGCTCTGGGAGAGGTGCCCGATGATCTGGGCATCGCGACCGGCATCCAGGGCGGCGCCGAAGACGATCTTCTGAAAGAGGTCCGCCGAGACCGCGCCTGAACACGAGAAGGTAAAGAGCAGACCGCCCGGCTTGAGCAGATGGAACGCCTGCATGTTGATGTCCTTGTAGCCACGCGCGGCGCGCTTGATGTCGCGCTGAGTGAAGGCGAACTTCGGAGGGTCGAGCACGATGGCGTCGAAGCGCCGGCCCTGACGCCTGAGCCGACGTAGGACCTCGAAGGCGTCGCCGATAACATCCTCGACGCGTGCCGGATCCAGGTCGTTGAGGCGCAGGTTCTCGCGCCCGAGATCGAGCGCGTCCGCTGAGCTGTCGACGTTGACGGCTCTCCCTATGCCGTGGCGCAGCCCAGCGACTGTAAAGCCTCCGGTGTAGGCAAAGACGTTCAGCATCTGTGCCTCGCCACCTAAGGCGAGATGGGCCACAGCTTGACCGAACCGCCGGCGGTTCTCCCGCTGGTCGAGATAGAAGCCGGTCTTGTGGCCCGCGCCGACATCGATCCCATACCGGGCCCCGTGCTCGAGGATCTCAACACGTGCCGGCGGGGGATCGCCACGGAGCAGCCCGGCGCGCCCCTCAAGGCCCTCCTGCTCGCGGACGTCGACGTCGCTGCGCTCGTAGAGGGTACGCGGACCGCAGAGATCCCACAGGAGGTCGGCGAATAGCTCTCGGCGCGCGTCGGCGCCGGCGGTCAGAAGCTGGATGACGAGGACATCCCCGTAACGGTCGACGATCAGACCGGGGGGCCCGTCTGACTCGGCGTTGACCAGACGATAGGCCGTGGTCTGTGGATCGCGGTCGAGGTGCTCGCGCAGAGCTAGGGCGTGCGAGAGACGCATGCGCCAGGCGTCCGGGGCGTCGACGTCCTCGGCCTCCTCCCACGAGAAGAGGCGGACGCGAATCTGTGAATCGGGGCTGACATGTCCCCATGCCAGGAAGTCACCGCCGGCGCTCAGGACGGCAACCAGCGCACCTGCCGGCGGGTTGCCCTCAACCGAGGCGATGCCGCCGGAGAAGATCCATGGATGGCGCCGCCGGACCGCGGCGTCTCGACCTTTCCTCAGGCGCACCTGCGGGATCACGGTGAGCCTCCATCGCCGGCCATCGTGTGCAGAATCGCCTCCAAGGCGGCCTGCTCTTCGCCGTAGCAGACCCAATCGCCCCGGCTGAGGCAGTCCTGCGCGGCCTGGAAGTGCTGCCACGCTTCAGCCGCTAGTGCACCGAGCACCGAATCCGCGGGCCGGTCACCAGGGCTGTCCGACGAGGGGCGCGGCGCCCCTCCGAAGAGGTCGATCAGGGCCTCATCGAGGGTGGGCGCCATGGTGACGCGATCGCCATAGGCGGCGACGACGCGGGCCAGCTCGGGGAGCTGGCTCGCCTGAGCCTCAAGGTAGAGCGGCTCGACGTAGAGGAAGGCGTTGTCGATCGGGATGACGAGCAGGTTGCCGCGCAGGATGTGCGAGCCTCGCTGATTCCAGAGCGCCAACTGCTGCGAGATGACCGGGTCCTGGTCGATGCGCCCCTCGATCTGCAGCGGTCCGTAGATCAGACGGTCCTTGGACAGCTTGAAGATGCCGAGCTCACCATAGCGATCTCCGTCGCAATGTGCGTAGAGCCACGCCACCATGTTCTGACGCTCTTTGGGCACATAGGGCCGAATGAGCAGGAACTCCAGGCGCTCCGAGTCGGGCAGGCGCATCGTCACGTAGTAGGGTTCCATGGCCTGCTGCGACGTCTCCACGAGCTCTTGGGGCACATCCCAGAGGTCCTCACGGTTATAGAAGACCTGCGGATCGCGCATATGGTAGGTCGCGTAGAGCTCGGCCTGCACCAGATAGAGGGCCTCCGGATAGCGCCAGTGCCCTCTGAGTGACTCGGGCATCGCCGACAGCGGCTCGAAGAGTGTCGGGAAGATGCGCGCGTAGGCTGCTGCGATCGGATCGGTGGCGTCTATCAGATAGAAGTGGATCTCGCCGGTATACGCGTCGACCGTGACCTTCACGCTGTTGCGGATGTAGTTTAACGTGTCGGTGGGCTGAGCGTAGGGATAGTTGCCCGTCCAGGTGAAGGCATCGAGGATCCACACGATGCGACCGTCCACGATGACGGGATAGGGATCGCCATCATAGCGGAGCATCGGCGCGAGGGCCTCGGCGCGCTCACGGACGGTGCGGTGGTAGAGAATGCGGCTGTCGGCGGATAGCGCGGAGGAGAGCAGCAATTGCGGACTGCCGAAGCGGCTCGCCAGCAGAGCGCGGCGCAGGAGGGTGCCGAGGCGCACCCCGTCGGGGCCCGTGTACCGCGTGTAGGCGTTGCGGTCTCCCTGGGGGTAGTTGAACTCATCCTCGGCCGCATTCACCAGCGCGTAGGCCTGGGTGAGTTCACCGAAGTAGATCTCGGGCCGGTCGATCCGGAGCTCGGGGTGCTCGCTGACCGGTGGTACGTCGCGCACGAGGAGCCTGGGAAGTCCGTCCGGCGTGACCTCGTTGGCGGAGCTCATGGCCAGCCCGTAGCCGTGGGTGAAGATGAGATGGCGGTTGATCCAGGTCTGGGCCTGCTCCGCGAGCTCGTCGACGTCGAGCTCGCGGACGGCGAGCATGACCTGGGTCAGCCGCCCATCAAGTTGGTAGCGATCGACATCGACGCTGCTGAAGCTGTAGTAGAGCCGGAATTCTTGGAGTTGACCGTAGGTGCGCAGTAGCGGGCGGTAATCCCACAGACGGACGTTGGCGAGCACGTCAGCGTGGGCCTCGAGATCCTGCAGGGTGAGCTCTCCCGTTGTCGCGTAGTCATACTCGACGATGCGATCGAGGCCGTAGGCGTAGCGGGTGTGCTCGATGTTGTGCTCAATGTAGGGGCGTTCCATGATGAACTCATTGGGCTCGACGCTGATCTGCTGCACAAAGGAGGGATAGAGCGGACCGACGAGGGTGAGCGCGACCCAGAAGAGGCCGATCCCGACCAGCAGCTTCCACTGGCGCGCGAATAGATTCACGACGAGAAGGCCGGCAGCGACGAAGAAGAGCACCGCCTCGACGGTGTAGAGGGGCAGGCGCGCGTGGATGTCGGTGTAGCCGGCGCCGAAGATGACCCCACCGTTTGACAGAAGCAGACCGTGGCGGCTCAACAGCCTACCGGCGCCGATGAAGGAGAGCAAGAGGGCGCCGAGGAGTGAGAGGTGGGCCGTCGCGCCGCGATTCGCGAGCTGACCGAAGAGCACGAGGCGGACGACCACGCCGATCAGGGCCAGGGCGGTGAGGCCTTGGGCGATCCCCAGGGTGACGCGATACCATGGGAGGCGGAACACGTAGAAGCCGATGTCGCGGCCAAAGATGGGATCGACCCGGCCGAAATCGGCGCCCTCACGGGCCAGAAGATAGGTGTCCCACTGCCCGAGGAGCGAAATCCCGATGAGTAGGCCCAGGATGACTGCCGCCACCGTAAAGGCGAGCCGCAGGGGCCGGGTGGAGATCTCAATCTGGGGGGACTGCCCGCGATCCTTGGTGGGTCTGGGGACTCTGAAGGGTAAGGTGCCGACGAGGCGGCCCTTGGGAGCGATCCAGTGGGGTAGAAGCGACCAGTTGAGCAGGAGGAAGGCGATACTGATGACGGCTGTGATCCCGGCAAGGGTCGCTGCCGCCGTGATGCGACGGGCGAAGACCGCCAGGCGCCCCAGGCTTTCGAACCAGAGGACCTCGGTGTAGACGTGAGCTACGGGTGGTGAGAAGGCGAGCACGAGGAGCAGAGCTGCACCTATGCCGATGAGGCGGAAGACGCGGTCGCTGTTGTGGCTCTTGCGTGTGGCCATGTGTTGGTAACCTCTGTCCCTGGGTGACTACGAGCCTGTGCCTGGGATGAGTATAGCCGAATCGGGTCAGACGGAAAGCCGAGGGTTGCGCCCGACCGAGGTGGGAGGGACTTGTAATTATTCACCCCAACTTAAGAATATCAAAGGGCCGGCTGAAGATTTGCGTTTTCTCCCGTTCGTGCTATGATGGCGGGGCCGTGGCGATTCACTCAAAGGCACTCCGCGGCGGCTGAACGTAAGCAGAGGAGGAAGATATGACAACGCGTCAGGACAGGGCCCTACAAGAGAGCCGGATGATGATCTGCTGTGTACGTCTGCGTAGCGTCACCGACCTAGAGCCGCCGGGGTAGAGCGCTTTCGCCCAACGATCCTTGCCGTGGTGCGGGGCAGCAGGTGCCCCTTGTAGGTGCGCCAGGCAAGAAGGCGAAGCGCTGCGATACCTACCGGCGAGCGGGTCAGACGCACCAGATCTGCGTGAGCACCGATGTGCTCACGAACGTATGTGCGAGAGCCCCGCTCGTTTTGCGTCTCTGGCAGGGTGGGGGAGACCGCGATGCGAGCGGACCGCAGGGCCGGCTCGGCAGCGTCCGAGCAGCCACCAGAGAATGAGGACACGAGACGATGTCACTAGACAAGAAACACGTGGTTGACCAGAAAGAGATGGATCTCAAGACGACGCTGTCGAAGCGTCGCGTCATGGGTCTCTATCGCCTGATGCGCGGCTATCGCCTGATCTACCTGGGCGCGCTGATCGCCGTGGCGGTGGGGGCTTTCTCCAGAACTCTCTACTTCCGTTTGGTTGAGCACACCGTCGACCGGGTGATCGGCCAACCGGCGGCTCTGCATCAGTTGCCGTGGATAGCCGCTGCGTTCGTGAGTCTGGCCGCCATCGAGGGGGCTTTCGCCTACCTACGTGGCACGTGGTCGGCCAGGACTGCCGAAGGCGTCACGCTGCGGATGCGCAACTACCTGTTCAATCACATCCAGCGCCTGCCGTTCGGGTTCCACGACTACGTCAAGACGGGTGAGTTGATCCAGCGTGCCACATCCGATGTCGATGCTGTGCGACGCTTCTACGCCGATCAGGCACTGGGCATCGGGCGGATCGTCGCGTTGTTCGTCGTCAACCTGGTCATGCTGCTGCAGCTCAGCCCGCGACTGGCGCTCATGTCGATCGTGGTGATGCCGGTGGTCGTCGTGATGTCGTACTTCTTCTTCGGTCGGGTGACGCAGGCCTATGAGGCCTATCAGGAACAGGAAGCGAAGCTCTCGACGGTCCTGCAGGAGAACCTGACCGGCGTACGCGTCGTACGTGCCTTCGCGCGTCAAGATTACGAACAGAAGAAGTTCGATCGAGAGAACCTGGATAAGTACCGGCGCGGACGCAAGCTCACGGTGATGCACTCGCTGTACTGGCCCGTGTCGGATACGCTGTGTTCGGCGCAGATGGTGGTGTCGATGGCGGTGGGGGCCATGATGGCGCTGCGTGGCGAGATCACCGTGGGGGCTTACATCGCCGCGATGGGTATGGTGGCATGGATTATCTGGCCGATCCGCAACCTGGGGCGATTGATCGTGCAGATCTCGACCGGGCTGGTGTCGTACCAGCGGCTGGCTGATGTAATCCGCGAGGATCGCGAGGACCTGGTCGAGGGGAGTGTGTCGGACGATGTGCAGATTCGGGGTGAGGTGGTCTTTGACCGCGTCAGCTTCTCGTATGAGCCACGCACGGTGCTGGAAGAGCGCGGCAAGACGGAGAAAAAGCGAAAGCGACGTAAGCAGGTGACGGAGTCCGAGACCGAGGCGGCGTCGGCTCCGGAGAAGCACGCGCCTGTCGAGGTGCTGCACGACATCTCGTTCCGCTGTGAGCCGGGCCAGGTGGTTGCGCTGCTGGGCTCGACCGGATCGGGCAAGACGAGCATCATCAATCTGCTGCTGCGCTTCTATGACTATCAGGACGGCAGGATCACGCTCGATGGCGTTGAGCTCAGCGCCTATCCGCGCTCTGTGCTGCGTCGCGCGATCGGGATCGTCGAACAGGAGCCGTTCCTCTTCTCCCGCAGCATTCGGGAGAACATCGCCTACGGGGCCTCGGGTGAGGTCACCAACGACGAGATCGAAGCCGCAGCCAAGGCGTCGGCGATTCACGATATCATCCTCACCTTCCCCGAGGGCTATGACACCGTCGTGGGTGAGAAGGGTGTTACGCTATCCGGTGGTCAACGTCAGCGGGTAGCGGTCGCACGGGCGCTGCTGAAGGACCCGCGTATCCTGGTGCTGGATGATGCGACTTCGTCGGTGGATACGGAGACTGAGGAGCAGATCCGGACGGCGCTGGATACGTTGATGGCGGATCGCACGAGTTTCATCGTGGCGCACAGGATCCAGACGGTGATGGACGCAGACCTGATCCTGGTGCTTGACAAGGGTCGTGTGGTGCAATCGGGCACACACGGGGAGTTGATCGCTCAGCCCGGGCTCTACCGTGAGATCTACGACATTCAGTCGCGGATCGAGGAAGAGGTCCAGGAGGAGCTCGCGTGCAGGGAGCCGGCAGCTGACACGGTTCCGGTTCTTGAGTGTGGGTGGTAGAGATGAGCCACGAATTCGAAGAGGAAGATTTCACGACGAAGTTCAATGGGCGCCTGGTGCTGCGGATGATGCTCCAGGTGCGACCGTACTGGCACTGGGCCCTGGGGCTGGTGCTGTTGATCGCCGGGACGTCGGTGCTCGACAGTTACTTCACGTACCTGAGCAAGCAGATCGTCGACGACGGCATCCTCGCGGGGAACCAGGCGCTCCTCGTACAGCTGCTGACGCGCTACGGACTGCTGGCGATGATCCAGGCGGTGACGGTCTTCGGTTTCATCGTGCTCGCCGGCTTTCTGGGCGAGCGGGTGCAGTACGATATGCGCAAGAAGCTCTTCAACCATCTGCAGGAGCTGTCGTTCTCGTACTTCGACAAGACGCCCGTCGGGTGGATTATGTCGCGCGTTACCTCGGACTCCGAACGGATCGCGGAGCTGGTGACGTGGGGGCTGGTCGATAGCACGTGGGCTGTGCTGAACATCGTGACCTCGATCGCGTTCATGGTGTCGATCAACGCCCGGCTGAGCCTGATTGTCATCGCGATCGTGCCCCTGATGATCGGCTTGGCCTTCTGGTTCAGACAGCGGATCCTGCTGCAGTATCGTGAGGTACGCAAGCAGAACTCCATCATCACCGGCGCCTATAATGAGATGATCAGCGGCGTGCGGGTGGCCAAGGCGATGGTACGTGAGCGCCGCAACGCCGACGAGTTCGGCGACAAGACATCGACGATGTACCGGGCGGCGTATCGGGCCGCGTGGCTGTCGGCGCTCTTTCTGCCGGTGATCCAGGTGGTTGGGGCGTTGGGCACGGGCGCGGTGGTGTGGTACGGTGGCCTGAGCGTTGAAGTGGCGGGCATGACGATCGGCGGTATCCAGGCCTTCCTGAGCTATCTGATGTTCATCATGTGGCCGATCCAGGATATGGCTCGAGTCTACGCTGAGATGCAGCGCTCGATCGCTTCAGCGGAGCGCATCTTCTCGCTGATCGATACCCAGCCCGACATCGTCGATCGTGAGGGTTCGGTAGAGGTTGAGCGCATCGGTGGCGGCGTCACCTTTGAGGGGGTCGCGTTCCGCTATGGGGAAGGCCAGAAAGTGCTGGAGGACTTCAACCTGCACGTGGCCCCGGGCGAGCATATCGCCATCGTGGGGCCGACGGGTGGGGGCAAGTCCACGATCGTGAACCTCGTC
>Ga0334882_1002826_pt1 | contig 16891 bp, 16 predicted proteins | sample GraSluR1_MG_5_FD_207226 | JGI IMG/M metagenome (GOLD analysis project Ga0334882, IMG submission 207226) | Sludge microbial communities from methane-producing bioreactor in Wageningen University, Netherlands - Granular Sludge_15_04-R1 | ecosystem: Engineered > Bioreactor > Anaerobic >... | reverse complement strand
TCGGCGACCTTCGCGCCGGTGGTGCACCCGCAGCCGATGACCAGCCTGGACAACGTCTTCAGCCAGCAGGAGCTGTTCGGCTGGGTGGATCGTACGATCGACCGGCTGGGCGAACGGCCCGGGGCGGGGGCCTTCGTCTGCGAGCTGAAGATCGACGGTCTGGCGGTGGACCTGGTCTACGAGAACGGCGCGCTGGCCCGGGCGGCCACCCGCGGCGACGGGCGGGTCGGCGAGGACGTGACGGCGAACGTCCGGCGGATCGCGGCGATCCCGCGGACCCTGGTCAGCAGTGCCGGCCATCCGGTGCCCGCGCTGCTGGAGGTCCGCGGCGAGGTGTATCTGTCCCTGGCACAGTTCCGCCGGATCAACGAGGAGCTGGTGGCGGCGGGCAAGGCCCCGTTCGCCAATCCGCGCAACAGTGCGGCGGGATCCCTGCGGCAGAAGGATCCCTCCGTCACCGCCTCGCGCCGGCTCGGCTTCACCGCCCACGGCTGGGGTGCCACGTCCGACGAACCCGGCACCAGGCTGGAGCTGGCCCGCCAGTCCCACGCGTACGAGGTTCTCGCCGACTTCGGCATGCCGGTCAGCCAGTTCTCCCGGGTGGTCGACACCAAGGAGGAGATCTGGGCGTTCGTCGAGGAGGTGGCGCAGCGGCGCCACGACTTCGTCCACGAGATCGACGGCACGGTGGTGAAGGTCGACGAGCGGGCCCTGCAGGACCGGCTCGGGTTCACCTCCCGGGCCCCGCGCTGGGCGATCGCGTACAAGTACCCACCGGAGGAGGTCACCACCAGACTGCTCGACATCCGGGTCAACGTCGGCCGGACCGGCCGGGTCACCCCGTACGCGGTGATGGACCCGGTGGTGGTGGCCGGGTCGACGGTCGCCCAGGCGACCCTGCACAACGCCACCGAGGTGGTCCGCAAGGGCGTACTGATCGGCGACACGGTGGTGCTGCGCAAGGCCGGGGACGTCATCCCCGAGGTGGTCGGTCCGGTCGCCGAACTGCGTGACGGCACCGAGCGGGCCTTCGTGATGCCGACGCACTGCCCGGAGTGCGGCACCACACTGGCGTACGAGAAGGACGGCGACGCCGACATCCGCTGTCCCAACCAGCGGTCCTGCCCGGCCCAGCTGCGGGAGCGGCTGTTCCACCTCGCCTCCCGCGACGCGCTGGACATCGAGGTGCTGGGCGCGCAGGGGGCCGACGCCCTGCTGGCCGCGGGCCTGCTCACCGACGAGGGTGACCTGTTCGCGCTGACCGCCGACGAGCTGGCCCGGACGACCTTCTTCACCCGCGCCAGCAAGCCGAAGGAACGAGCCGCGGGGGCCGGCGACCGGCTGCTCTCCGCCAACGGCGAGAAGCTGCTGGCGAACCTCGAGGCCGCGAAGACCCGGCCGTGGGCGAAGTTCCTGGTGGCGCTGTCGATCCGTCACATCGGCAAGGGGAACGCCCCCGACATCGCCGCCGCCTTCCCGACCGTGGAGGCGTTGCGGGACGCCACCGACGACCAGCTCGCGGCCGTCGAGGGGATCGGGCCGTCGATCGCCGCGGCGATCCGGGACTGGTTCGCCACCGACTGGCGGGTCGACATCATCCGCAAGTGGCAGGGCGCCGGCTGTGTGCTGGGGAGCTACGGTGAGCCGGCGCCGGCAGCCGGGCCCGAGGTGACGCAGACCCTGGCCGGATTGACCGTCGTCGTCACCGGCGCGATGCCGGGCTACAGCCGGGACGACGCCCAGGCGGCCATCGTCGCCCGCGGTGCCAAGGCGGCGGGGTCGGTGTCGAAGAAGACCGACTACGTCGTGGTCGGTGAGGGCGCCGGGTCGAAGGCCGAGAAGGCCCGCGCACTCGGCCGGCCGATCGTGGCCGCCGAGGACTTCCAGCGGTTCCTGGACGAGGGGCCGGACGGTGTGAGGCCGGTCGGGTAGGCCTCCCGTCGGGCGTCGCGGCACTAGTGTCGAGGCGTGGGTGTGGTGGTTTCTGCAGTCGTCCAGGCGGTGCTGTTCCTGGTTCGCCCTGCTGCACGCGGTGCCGTTCGGGCTCGCGGTGGGTGCTGGCTGGGGCATTGCTGTCGGAGTGTTGACCGGTGCCGTCGGCGCGCTGATGGGGTTTCTCAACGAGCGCCTCGCGGGTGGCTCGCTGGTCCCGAGCTGGTCACTGCACGCCGCATCGAACCTGCTGACCGGCTGCCTTGCGCTGGCGGCCCTAGGCTGATGATGTGACGCGACGTATCTTCTCCGACCCCGACCTGCACGGTGACATCCCGGCGCGGGTGCGCCCCCGGCTGGGGGAGTGGGGTCCGTCGCTGGTGCCCAGCACCCGCCGCAAGCGCCGGCAGCGCGTCCTCGTGGTGATGGGCTTCGTCCTGGCGGTGGTCGCCGTCGTCGCCACCTGGTGGCTGTTCTACTGGATGATGACCGGCAAGGGCGCGCTGTTCTGACCGTCCCGCCCGGTCGACCTACCCCAGCAGGCCGGCCAGCCCGGTGCCACCCCAGGCCAACAGGGCGAACCGCAGCCCTCGACCCAGCGACATCACGATGCCGAAGCTCCAGGCCGGGATCGGTGAGGCCCCGGCGACCAGCACCACCGGATAGAGCGGCGGGAAGCCGATCACGGCGGCCGCGAAGACCAGCGGCAGCCCGGCCCGGGTGTCACCGATCAGCCGCAGCGATACCCGGACGGTGCGCGACCACCAGCGGCGGAGTGTTCCCAGGTCGGCCTCGCGGCGGACCGCGCTGCTGCCGTCCGGGGCGTCAGTGCCCGGGGCGGCGCCGTCGGACCCGGACCCGCTCCGGTGCCGGGGATGGAAGAAGGGCAGTTCCTTGCCCCGGCGGACCCCCCAGAACATCAGCATCTTGCCGATGCCCTGGCCGAGGGTCAGCCCGGTGATCGCAGCGACCGAACCGGCCGGGTGCAGCGCCCCTGCGGCGACGGCGTACGCCTCGGCGTTGGCCACCGGCACGACGGCACCCACCAGGCCGTAGACCAGGGCCACCAGGAATCCGGTGAACCAGCCCGCCCCGTACGGCAGCGGCAGCTCCGGCACGGATCAGTCGGCCAGGGCCGAGAGGTGGCGCAGCCGGGCGATCTCGGAGGGCAGCCAGACCGGCCCGCCGGTCCGTCCGACCAGGATGGAGCGGTCGGTGCCGATCGGCGCCCAGGCGAGGGCGGTGTCGCTCCAGGCCGGCACCCAGCCCGCCGGCATGTCTGTCGAACCGGCCTTGGCGAGGTCCCCGACCCGTCCCAGCACGGCGCTGTCCAGGTCCGGCGCCATCGGCGTGGCGTACGTGACCGAGGCGTCGCTCTCCCGCTCGACGAGCACGCTCCACTGGCAGTGGAAGACGCTGGGCGCGCTGTCGACCAGGACCTCGGCGGCATGCTCGGGGTCGCGGGTCATCTGCTCGAGCGTCTCCAGGTCACTCTGCAGCGTGCCACCGTCGTAGTGTCGCGAGATCCACAGCACCTCGACCCCGCTGACCTCCTGACAGGCGCTGACCACGGTGTCGGGCAGCACGCCGGTGGGGATCTCCAGCATGAAGTCGTCGATGCCGTGGCCGTCACGGCTCTCCACGATCTCGATCGCCTTGATGTCGCAGCCGACGAGGCCGACGGCGGAGGCGACGGCGCCGAGGGCACCGGGTCGGTCGGGCATGGACACTCGCATCAGGAACACAGCAGCATTCTCCCCTCCCGGTCGCCCGCCGCGACAACTCGGGGGTGTGCGGGACGCAACGTGTCACACAGTGTTCACCCTGCTGACGCTTCGGAGGTCCACTCCGCTGTCCGCGCCACCACCTCCTGCGGTCGCCGGGCGGGCGCTGTCGGTGGTCGGCTCTAGGATGAGCGGTGCGGACATGAGATCCCCGGACCCAAGGAGTTGCACCGTGGCGTTGAGCCAAGACGAGGTCGCGAGGCTGGCACAGCTGGCCCGCATCGACCTCTCCCCGGCGGAGCTGGCCCATCTGGCCCCCCAGCTGGACGTGATCCTCGAGGCGGTCGCCCGGGTGACCGACGTGGCCACCGACGACGTCGCGCCCACCTCCCACCCGGTCCCGATGACGAACGTCTTCCGGGCCGACGAGGTGCACGACTCGCTGCCGGTCGACGAGGTCCTGGCGATGGCCCCGGACCGGGAGGACGACCGTTTCCGGGTCCCGCGGATCCTGGGAGAGGAGCAATGAGCATGGACGCCAGCACGCTGATCACCACGAGTGCGGCCGATCTCGCCGGCGCGATCGCCACCGGGGAGGTCTCCAGCGTCGAGGTCACCCGGGCGCACCTGGATCGGATCGCCGCCGTGGACGGGGCGGTGCACGCCTTCCTCAGCGTCGACGAGGAGGGTGCGTTGGCCCAGGCCGCGGCCGTCGATGCCCGGATCGCCGCGGGGGAGCGGCCGGGGCCGCTCGCCGGCGTTCCGCTCGCCCTGAAGGACGTCCTCGCCCAGAAGGGCGTGCCGACGACCGCCGGCTCGAAGATCCTCGAGGGCTGGCGCCCGCCGTACAACGCCACGGTGACCCAGCGTCTGCTCGACGCCGGCGTGGTGATCCTCGGCAAGACCAACATGGACGAGTTCGCGATGGGCTCCTCCACGGAGAACTCCGCGTACGGGCCGACCCACAACCCCTGGGACTTCACCCGGGTGCCCGGTGGCTCGGGCGGTGGCTCGGCGGCGGCGCTGGCGGCCTTCGAGGCGCCGCTGGCGATCGGCACCGACACCGGTGGCTCGATCCGTCAGCCGGCCGCCTTCACCGGCACCGTGGGGGTGAAGCCGACCTACGGCGGCATCTCGCGGTTCGGTCAGATCGCGCTCGCCTCCAGTCTCGACCAGCCCGGCCCGTGCGGCCGTACGGTCCTCGACACGGCACTGCTGCACGAGGTGATCGCCGGCCACGATCCGAAGGACCAGACCTCGCTGGACGCCCCGGTGCCGCCGGTGGTGGCCGCCGCCCGCGCTGGCGACGTCAGGGGCCTGCGGGTCGGCGTGGTCACCGAGCTCGGCGGCGAGGGCTACGCACCCGAGGTCGAGGCGAACTTCCGCGCCACCGTGGATCTGCTGGCGGAGCTGGGTGCCGAGGTGGTCGAGGTCTCCTGTCCCACCTTCGAGTACGCTCTCGCGGCCTACTACCTCATCCTGCCCAGCGAGGCCTCCTCCAACCTGGCCCGCTTCGACGCGATGCGCTACGGCCTGCGGGTCGGCGACGACGGCACCCGCTCCACCGAACAGGTGATGGCGCTGTCCCGGGAGGCCGGGTTCGGCGCCGAGGTGAAGCGGCGGATCATCATCGGCACGTACGCCCTGTCGGCCGGCTACCGCGACGCCTACTACGGATCCGCGCAGAAGGTCCGCACCCTGGTGCAGCAGGACTTCACCGCCGCGTTCGCCCGGGCGGACGTGCTCGTCTCACCGACCACCCCGACGGCCGCGTTCCGGCTGGGGGAGCGGCTCGACGACCCGATGGCGATGTATCTCAACGACCTGTGCACGATCCCGACGAACCTGGCCGGCAATGCGGCCGGGTCCTTCCCCACCGGCCTGACCGGCGACGGGTTGCCGATCGGGTTCCACGTGATGGCACCGCACCGGGCCGACGACCGGCTCTACCGGGTCGGCGCGGCGCTGGAGCGGGCGCTGACCGACCGCTGGGGCGGCCCGCTGCTCAATCGCGTCCCCGGCCCGGCCACGACGACGGAGGTCACCCGATGAGCGAGCCGATCCTGTCCTACGCCGACGCCCTCGAGGCGTACGAGCCGGTGATCGGCCTGGAGGTCCACGTCGAGCTCAACACCGCCTCGAAGATGTTCTGCGGCTGCTCCACCGAGTTCGGCGCCGCCCCGAACACCCACACCTGCCCGGTGTGCCTCGGCCTGCCCGGCTCGATGCCGGCGATCAACGCCAAGGCGGTCGAGTCGGCCATCCGGATGGGCCTGGCGCTGAACTGCTCGATCGCCGAGTGGTGCCGGATGGCGCGGAAGAACTACTTCTACCCCGACATGCCCAAGGACTACCAGACCAGCCAGTACGACGAACCGATCGCCCACGACGGGCACCTGGATGTCGAGCTGTCCGACGGCGAGGTGTTCCGGGTCGAGATCGAGCGGGCCCACATGGAGGAGGATGCCGGCAAGCTGACCCACCTGGGCGGTGAGACCGGGCGGCTGCACGGCGCGGACTATTCGCTGCTCGACTACAACCGGGCCGGGGTGCCGCTGATCGAGATCGTCACCCGGCCGATCACCGGGGCCGGTGCCCGCGCCCCGGAGGTCGCCCGGCGCTACGTGGAGACGATCCGTGACCTGATGCGCGCCCTCGGCGTCTCCGACGTACGGATGAACGAGGGCTCGCTGCGCTGTGATGCCAACGTCTCGCTGCGCCCGTGGGGCCGGGAGAAGCTGGGCACCCGCACCGAGACCAAGAACATCAACTCGTTCCGGTCCATCGAGGGCGCGGTGACGTACGAGATCCAGCGCCAGGCGGCCGTGCTGCAGGACGGCGGGACGGTCGAGCAGTGCACCCGGAACTGGCTGGAACACCTCGGCGAGACGTCCTTCGGCCGGTCCAAGGAGGAGGCGGAGGACTACCGCTACTTCCCCGAGCCCGACCTGGTGCCGATCGCCCCGAGCCGGGAGTGGGTCGAGGAACTGCGGGCGACGCTGCCGGAGCATCCCACCAGGCGGCGCAACCGGCTGCAGGCCGCCTGGGACTTCAGCGACCTGGAGATGCGCGACGTGGTCAACGCCGACGCGCTGGACCTGGTCGAGCAGACCGTCACCGCCGGCGCCACCGCCCAGGCGGCCCGCAAGTGGTGGACCACCGAGCTCGCCCGGCGGGCCAACGAGGCCGGCGTGGCGCTGGACGAGGTCGGGATCTCGCCGGCCCAGGTCGCCGCGGTCCAGGCACTGGTCGACGCCGGCACGATCAACGACAAGCTCGCCCGCCAGGTGTACGACGGGGTGCTGGCCGGGGAGGGCGAGCCGGCCGAGGTGGTCGCCGACCGGGGTCTGGCGGTGGTGTCGGACGACGGGGCACTCGGCGCCGCGGTCGACGCGGCCATCGCCGCCAACCCGGACGTCGCCGAGCGGATCCGCGGCGGCCGGGTGCAGGCGGCCGGCGCGCTGATCGGCGCGGTGATGAAGGAGATGCGCGGCCAGGCCGACGCGGCCCGGGTGCGCGAGATCATTCTCGAGCGGCTGGGCTGAGCCATGGCGACGAATCCCACCCTCCCCGAGGAGGTGGCGGCGCTGCTCAAGCGCACCCCGGACGGGCTCGTCCCGGCCATCGCCCAGGACGCGACCGACGGTCGGGTGCTGATGATGGCCTGGATGAACGACGAGGCGCTCGCTCTCACTCTGGCCACCGGCCGCGGCACCTATTGGTCGCGCAGCCGCCGGAAGCTGTGGGTCAAGGGGGAGGAGAGCGGCCACCGGCAGTGGGTCCGCCGGGTCGAGCTGGACTGCGACGGTGACACCGTGCTGCTGCAGGTCGACCAGGAGGGCGCGGCCTGCCACCTCGGCACCCGGTCCTGCTTCGACACCCACACCCTCGCGCTCGGCCCGGGCGCCGCCCGTCCGGACGGAGGCTCCGATGAGTGAGCTGCCGATCACCCCGAGCCCGGCGGGCTTCCGCGAGCAGGCCAGGACCAGCCGGGTGATCCCGGTGTGGACCAAGGTGCTCGCCGACACCGAGACCCCGGTCGGTCTCTACGCCGCACTGGCCCGGGACGCTCCGCACACCTTCCTCTTCGAGTCCGCCGAGGACGGCGTCTTCTCCCGCTGGTCGATCATCGGGGTCCGCAGCGGCGCCACGCTGACCGAGCGGGACGGCCGGGCAGTGTGGTCCGGCACGCCCCCGGTCGGTCTGCCGACCGAGGGTGAGCCGCTCGACGTGCTGCGCGAATCCCTCCGGGTGCTCCGCACCGATCGTCCCGACGGCCTGCCACCGTTCGTCAACGGCTTCGTCGGCTACCTCGGCTACGACATCGTCCGGCACCTGGAGGTGCTGCCCGACGAGAACGCCGACGACCTGCAGGTCCCCGAGCTGGTGATGATGCTGGCCACCGACTTGGCCGTGCTCGACCACCGCACCGGCGAACTGTGGTTGATCGCCAACGCGATCAACCATGACGCGACCGACCAGCGGGTCGACGAGGCGTACGCCGACGCGGTGGCCCGGGTGACGGCGATGGCGCGCCGGCTGGCCGAGCCCGCGCAGCCGCTGGTCCGGGCGGTGGACGACTCCGGCACCGCGCCCGAGGTGATCGAGCAGCGTACGCCCGTCCAGTTCGAGGCGGCGGTCGAGGCGGCGGTCGAGGAGATCCGCGCCGGCGAGATCTTCCAGGTGGTGGTCTCCCAGCGCTTCGACATCCGCACCCAGGCCGATCCGCTGGACGTCTACCGGGTGCTGCGCCGGATCAACCCGAGCCCCTACCTCTACCTGTTGCGGCTCGACGGGTTCGACATCGTCGGCTCCAGCCCGGAGGCGCTGGTCACCGTCACCGACCGGGAGGCGGTCACCCACCCGATCGCCGGCACCCGGCCGCGCGGCCGGACGGCCGCCGAGGACGTCGCGCTGGAACAGGAACTGCTCGCCGACGAGAAGGAACGGGCCGAGCACGTGATGCTGGTCGACCTCGGCCGCAACGACCTGGGCCGGGTCAGCGAACCCGGCACCGTCACCGTGATCGAGTTCATGAAGGTCCGCCGCTACTCCCACGTGATGCACCTCGAGGCCGGCGTCACCGGGCGGCTGCGCGACGACGTCGACGCGGTGCAGGCGGTGCTGTCGTGCTTCCCCGCCGGGACCCTGTCCGGGGCGCCGAAGGTGCGGGCGATGGAGATCATCGACGACCTCGAGGTGAGCCGCCGCGGGGTGTACGGCGGGGTGATCGGCTACTTCGACTTCGCCGGCAACGCCGACGTGGCGATCGCGATCCGGACTGCGCTGATGAAGGACGGCACGGCGTACGTACAGTCCGGCGCGGGGATCGTCGCCGACTCGGTCCCGGCCAACGAGAACCAGGAGTGCCGCAACAAGGCGATGGCCGTGGTCCGGGCGATCGCCACCGCGGACAGTTGGCGCGAGCTGGACGGGACCCCGGGGTGACGGCCCACCGCTGGCGGACCATGGCGTACGGTGCGCTGCTGGTCGGCACCGTCGGCGCGTTCGCGACCGGCGCCCAGCCGTGGTGGCAGGCCGGGGCGGGCGGCACCACCGCTGCGCTGACCGGCACCGCGTCCAGCGGCAGCCTCAGCCAGGCGTTGGCCGTGGTGACCGTGGCCGGTCTGCTGCTCTCCCTCACCCTCGCCGCGCGGGGCCGGCAGGTCCTCGGCGCGGTGCTGTTCCTGGCCGGCGCCGGGATGGTCGCGGTCGGCCTCACCCGGCCCCGGCCGGCCGCCGACGTGGTCGCCGAGGCGCTGCGTACGGTCACCCTGTCGGTGGAGTACACCCTGACCGGCACCGGCTGGCCCTGGGCCTATGCCGCCGCCGGACTGCTGGTCGCCCTCGGCGGCGCCCTGCTCGCCGTCCTCGCCCCCCGCTGGGAGACCCGGCGCTCCCGCTTCGAGCGGGGCGCCGGCCCGATCGACCTCACCGACGCCACCGCGGTGTGGAAAGCACTGGACGCGGGCGTCGACCCGACCGCCGGTTCTGCGCTACCCTCGGCGGAGCAGGATGCGCCCCAGGAAGCGTCACCGGACAGGGAGAGTCAAGGATGAGTCACAGCGCGATCGGGCACGCCCCCGAGGAGAAGTACCACCACGGCAAGTCGCCGGCCTCGTACGCGTTCTCCATCATCTTCATGGTCGCCGTCGTCGTCGGCGTGGTCGGGATGGTGCCCGCCCCCCATCCGACCCTGCTGATCATCGCCGGCGTCATCGCGCTGGCCGCGTGGATCACCTGGGCCGTGCTGCGCGGGATGGGGCGCGACAACGTCTAGGACGTACTGAGCCGACCCGCCCGGGCACGCCCCCGGGTGCGGGATCCATGGGCGCCCGGGCCGTCGGTCCGCGGCGCCCATTCGTGTCCCCGGTCCCACCGGCGTTCCACTGCTCGGGACGCCGGGACCGGTGCGGTAGAACAGACAGATGAGATGAACGGAAGGAGAGCCAGATGGGTGTGCTCGACGAGCTGAACCAGGGGGCCCGCGCCGACATGGCCGAGCGCCGGGCGCGCACCCCGCAGGACGAGCTGGTGCGCCGGATCGAGGCGCTGCCGCCGACCCGGGATCCGCTGCCCGCCTTCCGTGCGCCCGGGATCGCGGTGATCGCCGAGGTCAAGCGGTCCAGCCCGTCGGCCGGCGCGCTGGCCGAGATCGCCGATCCGGCGGCCCTCGCCGAGGCGTACGCCCGGGGCGGGGCGGACGCCATCTCGGTGCTCACCGAGCGGCACCGGTTCGGCGGCACCCTGGCGGACCTGGTCGCCGTCCGGGCCCGGGTGGACATCCCGGTGCTGCGCAAGGACTTCATCGTCGACGCCTACCAGCTCTACGAGGCGCGGGCCGCCGGGGCCGACCTGGCGCTGCTGATCGTCGCCTCACTCACCGACGGCGAACTCGCCGCCCTGCACGCCACCGCGCTCGACCTGGGCCTCACCCCGCTGGTGGAGGCCCACACCGCCGTGGAGGTCCGCCGCGCCGTCGACGTCGGCGCGGTGCTGATCGGCATCAACAACCGCAACCTGAAGACCCTCGAGGTCGACACCGCGACCTTAGGCCGGCTCGCTCCGCTGGTGCCGGCCGGCGTCGTCCGGGTCGCCGAGTCCGGCGTCCGGACCCCGGCCGACGTCCGGGCGTTCGCCGAGGCCGGCGCCGATGTCGCACTGATCGGCCAGGCCCTCGTCACCGGCGGCGACCCGGTCGCCGGGGTCCGCGCCATGAAGGAGGCCCACCGTGGCTGAGACCGTGTCCACCGAGCCGTTCCGCAACCTGGCCGGGCAGCGGCCCTGGGACGGGCGCGAGGTGCCCGACGCCCGCGGCCACTTCGACCGGCTGGGCGGCAAGTTCGTCCCGGAGGCGCTGTACGCCGCCCTCGCCGAACTCGAACAGGCCTACCAGGACGCCCTGCGCGATCCGGCCTTCGCCGCCGAGCTGGAGGACCTGCGGGTCAACTACGCCGGCCGCCCCACCCCGCTCACCGAGGCGAAGCGGTTCTCCCGGCACTGCGGCAACGCCCGGGTGGTGTTCAAGCGGGAGGACCTCAACCACACCGGCTCACACAAGATCAACAACGTCCTCGGCCAGGCCCTGCTCACCCAGCGGATGGGCAAACGGCGGGTGATTGCCGAGACCGGCGCCGGCCAGCACGGCGTCGCCACCGCCACCGCCGCCGCTCTGATGGGCCTGGAGTGCCGGATCTACATGGGCAAGGTGGACACCGACCGGCAGGCCCTCAACGTCGCCCGGATGCAGCTGCTCGGCGCCGAGGTGATCGCCGTCGAGTCGGGCTCGGCGACGCTCAAGGACGCGATGAACGAGGCGCTGCGCGAGTGGGTCGCCACCGTCGACCACACCCACTACCTGATCGGCACCGTCGCCGGCCCGCACCCGTTCCCGAAGATCGTCCGGGAGTTCCAGCGGGTGATCTCCACCGAGGCCCGCGGCCAGTTCCTGGCGACGTACGGCCGGCTGCCGGACGCCGTCTGCGCCTGCGTCGGCGGCGGGTCGAACGCGTTGGGCTCCTTCGCCGACTTCATCCCCGACCCTGCGGTCGCGCTGTACGGCTATGAGGCCGGCGGGGAGGGCATCGAGACCGGCCGGCACGCCGCCTCGATCAACGGCGGCTCGGTCGGCGTGCTGCACGGCACCCGGACCTACCTGCTGCAGGACGAGGACGGCCAGACACAGGAGTCCCACTCGATCTCGGCCGGGCTGGACTACCCCGGGGTCGGCCCCGAGCACGCCTACCTGCACGATGTCGGCCGGGTGACGTACGAGCCGGTCACCGACACCGAGGCGATGGAGGCGTTCCGGCTGCTCACCCGCACCGAGGGGCTGATGCCGGCGATCGAGTCCGCGCACGCCGTGGCGGGCGCGATCCGGCTCGGCCGGCGGATCGCCCAGACCGACCCCGACGCCCGGCCGCTGATCATGGTCACCCTGTCCGGCCGGGGGGACAAGGACGTCCGGACCGCCACCCGGTGGTTCGGGCTGACCGGCGAGGTGGACGCGACCCACGGCGGGGACCCGGTGGAACTGCCCGAGGACCTCGCCGCCCACGCCGAACCGCGCCCCGAGGAGATGTGAGATGACCGCACCCGGCAACTGCACCCCGGCGTTCGACCGTGCCACGGCCGAGGGCCGCGCCGTGTTCATCGGCTACCTTCCGGTCGGCTACCCGACCGTGCCCGGCTCCCTGGACGCGCTGCGCGCCCTGGTCGATCCCGGCGACGGTCCGGGCGCCGACATCGTGGAGATCGGCATACCCTACTCCGACCCGATGATGGACGGGGTGACCATCCAGCGGGCGGCTACCCGCGCCCTGGAGCGTGGGGTCCGGGTCCGCGACGTGCTCGCGGCGACCGAGACGGTCGCCGCCGCCGGGGCCACCCCGTGCGTGATGTCGTACTGGAACCTGATCGAGCAGTACGGCTGCGACGCCTTCGCCCGGGACTTCCGCAACGCCGGCGGGGCCGGGGTGATCACCCCCGATCTGACCCCCGACGAGTCCGACGAGTGGCTGCCGGCGACCGACGCCCACGGGGTGGACCGGATCTACCTGGTCGCCCCGTCCTCCACCGACGACCGGATCCGGCTGACCGCCGACGCCGCCCGCGGCTGGCTCTACGCCACCGCGGTGATGGGGGTCACCGGCGCCCGGGAGACCACCTCGGACGCCGGCCGGGTGCTCACCGAACGGATCCGTACGCTCAGCCCGGACACCCGGGTGGGGATCGGTCTGGGGGTGTCCAACGGCGCCCAGGCGGCGGAGATCGGCGGGTACGCCGACGCCGTCATCGTCGGCTCGGCGCTGGTGCGGACGCTGCTCGAGGCCGACGACGCCGGTCGGCCCGACGACCTCACCGCCCTGCGGGCACTGACCATCGACCTGGCCCGGGGCGTCCGCGCGGCCCGCTGAGGGCCGACGCAGGGGCGGACTGACTAGAGTGTCGGTGGCCCGATGACCCGCACGGCGTTGACCCGAAAGGCGACCCGATGACCCTGCTCCCGCTCACCCCGACGGTGCTGGCGCCGCTGTCGATCCCCAGCCCACCGCAAGGGGTGTGGGAGCTGCCGATCCCCGGCACCGGGCTGACCCTGCCGATCCGGGCGTACGCCCTGTGCATCCTCACCGGCATCGTCGTCGCCTGGGTGATCGCTTCCCGGCGGTGGCGGGCCCGCGGTGGCAACCAGGAGACGCTGGAGACGGCGATCCTGTGGGCCGTGCCGGTGGGGATCATCGGCGCCCGCGTCTACCACGTGATCACCGACCACCAGCTCTACTTCGGCCCCGGACGACACCCGATCGAGGCGCTCTACATCTGGAACGGCGGCCTGGGGATCTGGGGCGCCGTCGCCGCCGGCGCGCTGGCCGTCTGGCTGGTCTGCCGGCGGCGCGGGGCCTCGTTCGCGGCGATGGCGGATGCGCTCGCCCCCGGGGTGGCGGTGGCGCAGGGCATCGGCCGGCTCGGCAACTGGTTCAACCAGGAGCTCTTCGGCCGGCCCACCACGCTGCCCTGGGGTCTGGAGATCGACCTGGCGCACCGCCCGCCGGGCTACGAGCAGTACGCCACCTTCCAGCCCACCTTCCTCTACGAGCTGCTCTGGGTGCTGTTGGTCGCCCTGGTCCTGGTCGTTCTCGACCGCCGGCTGCGGCTCGGTCACGGTCAGGTCTTCTGGCTCTACGTGGCGCTCTACACCTTCGGTCGGTTCTGGATCGAGGGCCTGCGGATCGACACCGCCAACCACATCGGCACCTGGCGGATCAACGAGTACGTCTCCCTGGTGGTCTTCGTCGGTGCCCTGGTCGCCCTGGTGATCAGCCGGCGCCGCCATCGCACCCGCGAGGCCCCGGAGACCGTCGACCCGCGGGGCAGCGGCACGAAGGCGGAGGCGCCGGCCGGATGACTGCCTTCGCCCGGATGACTGCCTCCGCCCGGATGAGCGCTGCCGCCCGCCCCGCCGTCACGCCTGTCGCCGCCCCGCCGGCCGGACCGGCACCGGCCCCCACCCCGGTGGAGGCCTGGCTGGCCGTCGCGGTGCTCGCTCTGCCGGTGGCCCTGGTCGTCGCCGCGGACCGGCTGCTGGTGGGCTGGTCGCTGCGTGACTCCGGGCGACTGGACGCGCCGGCCCTGGCCCCACTGTTGGGGGTCGGCCTGGTGCTGCTGACCCGGCGGCGGCTGCCGGGGCTGCGGACCCGGTTCGACGTCCGGGTCAACCTCCGGGTGGTGCGCCGCGGGCTGGCCCTGCTGCTGATGGTGATCGCGAGCATGGTGGTCTGGAACCAGTTGTGCCTGATGTTCGGTTGGCTGCCCGCCCCGCGGATCGACCTCGCCGCCGGGTTGCCGTTCCCGGCGCGGATAGCGGCGTACGTCCCCCTTGCAGTGGCCCAGGAACTCGCCTGGCGCGGCATCGTCCGGCCCACCCTCGGCGCCGTCCACGGCTGGTTCCTCGGCTCGCTGGGCACCGGCCTGGTCTGGGGGGTGCTGAGCGGCCCGACCTGGCGGTTCGGGGTGACGTACGGGCTGCTGACGGTGGCCGCCACCATCGGCTGGTCGGTGATGATCGGCACCTTGGTGGAGGAGATGCGTCACGGTCAGCTGGTGGTGGCGAGCCTGTTCCAGTGGGGGCTGCTGGTGGCCCTCTACCTGCTGTTGCCCGAGGAGGCCGGGGTGGTCAAGGCCGCCTGGGTGCTCGCCCTCACCGCGGCGATCGGCGGGGCGGCCACCGGCTGGGCGTACGTCCGCTCCCGGCGGGCCCGCGGGATGTCGCCGTACGGCCGGGCCAGGCCCGGTCAGCCGTAGGCCCGGTCAATGTCAATCGTGTTACACGTCCCCGTGCACCATTTACAGGGGCGTTTCGTTGGTCGAGTATGTGTCCTTGGAGTACTGCCGTCGCGCAACGGAGCCGACGGCCGTCCCACATCCGCACGGTCCCGCCGATCGGTGGCGATGTTGCCGCCGATCTGGTCACCGTTCACCGCCCGTTCTCACCGCTGAGGTGACGACGCGGCCTGTCCGAGGGGAAGAACATGGCTCCTGACAGTGCGCTCCAGGCACGGGAGGGCATCGCCGTCGAGGGTCTCTATGACCCGATGTACGAACACGATGCGTGTGGCGTGGCCTTCGTCGCCACCCTGAGTGGCGAACCCTCCCACCGGATCCTCGAGCAGGGCCTGGAGGCCCTGCGCAACCTCGACCACCGTGGTGCCACCGGCGCCGACCAGGCGGCCGGCGACGGCGCGGGCATCCTGCTCCAGGTCCCGGACGCCTTCCTGCGGGAGGTCTGCGACTTCGAGCTGCCGGCGCCCGGCACGTACGCGGTCGGGATGGCTTTCCTGCCGGCCAAGGAGTCCCGCCGGGACGCCGCCCGCCGCGAGGTCGAACAGATCGCCGTGGAGGAGGGCCTGCGGGTGGTCGGCTGGCGCCCGGTGCCGGTCGTCACCGACACGCTGAGCCCGATCTCGCTGCACGTGATGCCGCACTTCGAGCACCTGGTCGTCGTCCCGGTCGCGAACGGCCGCACCGGTGTCGACGTCGACCGGGCGGTGTACGGCCTGCGGCGCCGCGCCGAGCGGGAGGCCAAGGTCTACTTCCCGTCGCTGTCCGCCCGCACCCTGGTCTACAAGGGCATGCTGACGACGATGCAGCTGGAGGAGGTGTTCCCCGAGTTGCACGACGAGCGGATGGCCTCCGCGCTGACCGTGGTGCACTCCCGGTTCTCCACCAACACCTTCCCGGCCTGGGAGCTGGCGCACCCGTTCCGGATGATCGCCCACAACGGTGAGATCAACACGGTCCGCGGCAACAAGAACTGGATGCGGGCCCGTGAGGCGCTGCTCGACACCCCGTTGATCCCCGGTTCCCTGGAGCGGCTGTTCCCGATCTGCGAGCCGACCGCATCGGACTCCGCGTCCTTCGACTCGGTCGTCGAGCTGCTCAACCTGGCCGGGCGCAGCCTGCCGCACGCGGTGCTGATGATGATCCCGGAGGCGTGGGAGAACAACCACGACATGCCCCAGCCGGTGCGGGACTTCTACGCCTACCACGCCTGTCTGATGGAGCCGTGGGACGGCCCGGCCTGTATGACGTTCACCGACGGCACCCAGATCGGCGCGGTGCTAGACCGCAACGGTCTGCGCCCGGGCCGCTACTGGATCACCAACGACGGCCTGGTGGTGCTCGCCTCGGAATCCGGCGTGCTGGACATCCCCGACCACGACGTGGCCGCCAAGGGCCGGCTGAAGCCCGGCGAGATGTTCCTCGCCGACCTGTCCGAGCACCGGATCGTGCCCGACGAGGAGATCAAGCAGGGCCTCGCCGCCCGGGCACCGTACGGTGAGTGGCTGCGCGAGGGCCGGCTCAACCTGTCCGAGCTGCCGGTCCGCGAGCACATCGTGCACACCCACGCCTCGGTCACCCGGCGCCAGCAGGTCTTCGGCTACACCGAGGAGGAGCTGCGCAAGATCCTCGCGCCGATGGCCAACACCGGCGCCGAACCGATCGGCGCGATGGGCACCGACGCCCCCCTCCCGGTGCTGTCGGAGCGGCCGAAGCTGATGTTCGACTACTTCGTCCAGCACTTCGCCCAGGTCACCAACCCGCCGCTGGACGCCATCCGCGAGGAACTGGTCACCAGCCTGTTCAACAGCATCGGCCCCGAGCAGAACCTGCTCCAGCCGAGTCCGGCGTCCTGCCGGCAGATCGTGCTGCCGTTCCCGATCCTCAACAACGACGAG
>Ga0334882_1002824_pt1 | contig 16893 bp, 14 predicted proteins | sample GraSluR1_MG_5_FD_207226 | JGI IMG/M metagenome (GOLD analysis project Ga0334882, IMG submission 207226) | Sludge microbial communities from methane-producing bioreactor in Wageningen University, Netherlands - Granular Sludge_15_04-R1 | ecosystem: Engineered > Bioreactor > Anaerobic >... | reverse complement strand
ACTTCACCCTTGAAGACTTCGCGGATCAGATGAAGAAGATTCGCAAAATGGGTTCGCTGGGTGATATACTTGCCATGCTGCCGGCCGGGATCCGCCCCGCCGGGGTCGATATGGACACCGGGATGTTCGTGCGAATGGAGGCCATAATAAGCTCCATGACCCCCCGGGAAAGGCGCAGGCCCGAGATAATAAACGGCAGCCGAAGGAAGAGAATTGCCATGGGAAGCGGAGCCAGGGTATCCGAGGTGAACAGGCTTCTTTCTCAGTTCAATGATATGAAGAAGATGATGAAGAGAATGAAAACCATGAAAAGGTCCGGAACACGCGGAGGCTTTCCGGGTCTTCTTCGATGATGTTACACGGAGGTGACTTTTGGTCAAAATCAGACTGAGAAGAATGGGAAGCGCCAAGCAACCCTTCTACAGAATAGTGGCGGCGGACGCCAGAAAGGCCCAGGGAGGAAGCTTCATCGACATTATAGGGTACTACGATCCCCTGAAGAAGCCGCTGGAGCTCAAGATCGACGAGGAAAAGGTTTTCAAATGGCTTGGCGACGGAGCCCAGGTGAGCGAAGGCGTTAAGAGCCTTCTGAAAAGAACCGGAACCCTGGCGAAGTGGAACAGAACAAAAGCCGGCGAGGATGCTGGCCCTCCTGAAGTGGTGCTCATAAAGGGGGAAAAGAGAACCTCGCAGGTTTAAGCGATATCGACCCACACCCGAAACCGGAGGATTCATATGAAGGATCTCGTTGAGCACATTGCCAAAACACTTGTGGCCGACCCTGACGGCGTGAGCGTTGAGGTCAAGACCGACGAAGAAGGCGTGACCATCTACGAGCTCAGGGTTCAGGAAGCCGATCTGGGCAGGGTAATAGGCAAGGAGGGACGGATCGCCAAGGCAATGCGGATGATTGTGCGCTCCGCCGCGGCCCGCAACGGAGAAAAGGCAACCATAGAGATCATTGACTGATAGGCCCCATGTCTGTTACGGGTTTTTTGAGAAAACCCAGGGTATCTCCGGCAGGCTGGTTCTGAGGGTTTTCGTTCTGGGGAGAGCCAGAGCGCTTCCTCCGGGAACCATTCTTTACTGTGGTGAACGGAAACTCGAGGTGCTGGCATCCCGGGAGAAAGACGCGGTTTCCGTTACTGTGGAGATTGACGGCGTGCGGAACCATGAAGACGCACTGCTGTTGAAGGGTGAAGAGATTTTTGCCGCTCCGGGACAGGTGGCGGCGCCCGGTTTTCCGATTCCCGTCTACCTGTTCCAGGGTTTTGAGGTTGTTTGCCGGGAACGGAGGTTTCCCGTGGTTGAGATACAGTGGAATCCGGTGAACCCCCAGGCGCTGCTTGAAGGTCCCCGGGGGCTTTTTCCCGCGCCTCTCAACCTTCTGGCCGGGGGAACGGTGAACCTCGAAGCGGGAGAGATCATGGTCGAGCTTCCGGAGGGCCTGGAGGACCTGTGAGAACCGCTGTTGCCACGGTTTTCCCCGAACTCTTCGGTTCATTCCTGCAGACGGGTGTTGTGGGCAGAGCGGTGAGAGACGGAACGGTCACGGTTGAGCTTCTTGACATAAGGGACCATCCCGTCGACTCCAGAGGTTCGGTGGACGACTACCAGTTCGGTGGCGGCGCGGGGATGATCATGCGGCCCGAACCGCTGTTCGCCACCCTGGAGAGCCTTGAATGGCGGGAAGGCGCCAGAATTGTTCTGCTGAGCCCTCAGGGACGGAAGCTTGATGTTGAACTGACGAGAGAGCTTGCCGGCCAGGAGAAGCTCGTTCTCTTCTGCGGGCGTTACGGGGGAGTGGACGAGAGGTTCAGGCAGGCGGTGACCGATGAGGTGTGCGTGGGGGACACCGTGGTGAGCGGTGGGGAGATTCCCGCGATGTTCCTACTCGACGCGGTTTTTCGGTGGGTACCGGGAGTTCTGGGAAGATATGAATCGGCGGAGAGCGATTCCTTCGCCACAGGGCTTCTGGACTACCCCAGGTATACCAGGCCGGCGGACTTCCGGGGAATGAAGGTTCCAGAAGTGCTGCTTTCCGGGAACCACAGGGAGATAACCGCCTGGAGGTACCGGGCGGCCCTGGAGAAAACCCGGCGGGTGAGGCCGGAAATGCTTTCGGATGATTTGTGTGACAGTGAAATGGAAAAACGGTTCTCCGCGCTGATGCAGAGGGCGGACCGTGCGAAGGAGTGAACATGGACGAACAGCTCAGAAGCGTTGAAAGCTCTCAGATCAGAACCCACCTGCCGGAGTTCCGTCCCGGGGATACGGTAAAGGTTAACTTTCAGGTCAAAGAGGGTGACAAGGTAAGGGTTCAGGTCTTCCAGGGCGTTGTGATTTCCCGCAGGGGGGGCGGAACCGGCGCGACTTTCACCGTCAGGAAAATTTCCGGTGGTGTGGGAGTGGAGAGAGTGTTTCCCCTCCATTCCCCCAAGATAGACAGCGTGGAACTGGTCCGGCAGGGCAAGGTGCGGAGGGCCAAGCTATTCTACCTCAGGACCAAGACAGGCAAGGCCGCCCGGATCAAGGAAAAGCGCACCTTCAAGCTCTGAGTGGACGATCTGTTTGCTTTTGACGCCGGGGTGAGGGCCGAGACAGGCCCCTTCGCCGGTGTGGATGAAGCGGGCAGGGGCCCCCTGGCGGGGCCCCTTGTCGCATGCGCGGTGGTCCTTCCTCCCCGTTTCCGCCTGCCGGGGCTTGCGGACAGCAAGAAGCTGTCCGACTCCAGACGACGGGCTCTTGCTCCGGTTATCCGCAACGGCGCGGAATCCCTGGGAACCGGAGTAGTATCTTCAGATGAGATTGACCGCCTCGGGATGGCAACGGCGGTCAGGCTCGCCTTTCAGAGGGCCATGGAACCCGTTGCTTCGGACGGGCTGGTGTTTCTGGTGGACGGCAACCCCGTTGCCGGACTTGGGCATCCCTGCCGCTTTCTGGTCAAGGGCGATTCCTTGAGCGCATCGGTGGCCGCCGCCGGAGTTGTGGCCAAGGTAACCCGGGACGACATGCTTCTGAAGCTCCACGAGAAGTATCCCCTTTACGGATTCGCGGGGCACAAGGGATACGGATGCCGAAGCCACATGGAGGCCATACGAAAACACGGCCCGTGCCCCGCCCACAGAATGTCATTCGCGCCTATGAAACACTGGTTCGGCAACGATGCCGGAGGGCTGTTTCAGATTCCCTCCGTCAACCCCGGCCGGCTCGCGGAGGATTTCGCCGCGGAATGGCTTACCGGCAATGGCTGGGGGGTACGGGAGCGGAACTGGCGCACCCGTTACGGTGAGGTGGACATAATAGCGGTGCGTGACGGCACCGCCGCCTTTGTCGAGGTGAAGCATGCCCTTCAGGGCAGGGAGCATCTGGCGCTGTCAAAGGTTGACGCCATTCGCAGGAAACGGCTGGCCGCCGCGGCGTCGGAGTGGCTTGCGGTATCGGGCTTTCGGGGAGACTGCCGGTTCGATGTTCTGCTGGTGACCGGCCTCCCCGGCAGTTTCCACGGGGAAGTGTTCGAGAACGCGTTCATGGTGTGAAAACCCGTTGGATGAGTCGAGCTTGCTACTGCAGGACGACTCCTCTGGCTGAAACGGATCCACTGCTGTTTGCGAAGCGCGCCATGTACACCCCGGCGGGGAATCCAACGGTGTTCCAGACCATTGTGTGATCACCCCCGGAAAGCTCACCCCGGTGAAGGGTTGTGACGGTCCGGCCAGCCATGTCGAAGACGGTGAGTTCCGCATGACCTCCCTGGTGGCTCACATGGAAGGTGTTTCCGGACCATGCAAGACCGGGGCCGCCGGCGGCGGGGGGGCTGGTTTCAATGCCGGTGAAACTCACCGACATGAAGACCTGAACCGTGTCTGATGTGACGGGAATGGGGCCCACGAAAACCCCGGTGTCGTTGCCGTAGTAGTCCCGGCTGTCCGGGCTGCTGTCGGCGGTGAAGTACTGGTTGCCCGTGGTTCCCGGCCAGGGGTCGCCGGCGTCGCTGGCCTGGTTGTGCTCGAGGTTGTACAGGCCGTCCGCCTGTTCCACCGCGACCTTGTAGTGCTGATACCAGCCGCAGCCCGGCCACCATTGCCAGTTGTTGTGGGGCATGGCTTCGTCCACATGCCAGATCATCAGGCCGTGCCCGGGAAGGGCCTGATCCCAGTTGATAGGTCTTCGATTTTCAAGGATGAAGTACTGCTGGCCCCCCTGACCGTCGGCCCAGAGCCTGTAGGCCACATTTGAGGTTTCAATGGCGGGTACGGTGTAGACCCCGGCTTCGGTGACATTTATCAGTTCCGTTACGCCGAGCTTGTAACGACACCAGGGGGAGAACTCCGCGGGACTCCACCCGCCGCCGTTGTAGACTCCGAAGCTCATCATGCACCAGTCTCCAACACCCTTCGAGTCGTAATCGTAGTCGTAAAGGTCGGGAAGGCCCAGAACATGCCCGAACTCGTGGCAGAACACCGCGGCGGACTTGTCTCCGGGTGAGTTGTCGTATTCGTTCTGCACGCTGAATGTGTGAATCTTCACTCCGTCCAGCACCAACGGCGAGGGCAGTGACCAGCAGTGGGGCCAGATGGTGGAGGGGGTGCCGTCGAACTTCCCGGCGAACATAAGGTTCACGCCATCCACGAAGCCGTCGCCGGTGTTGTCGTAGACGCTGAAGTCAACCAGAGGGTCCACCATGTTGCAGACATCCTCCACCAGCCTCTGGGTGTTCTGGGGGTACGCTCCCCAGCCGTAGTTGTTGTTGACATACCAGGCGTAATCCTGCGGAGCCCTCTGCCAGCCGGTCTCGCTGGGCCAGTTCACAGTGATGATGTCGATCTGGCCGAAGGAGACATCCAGGTAATACCTGTGCAGGGAGAAGGTTTCCGAGGCGAATCCCATGCTGTCGAAGTACGCCGGGGAAGTCTGGGCGATGTTGTCATTGAAATCCACCAGAAGAATAAGCACCTTCATCGGTTCTCCCGCCAGAGCCCGAGCGATTGGGTTGCCGGGATCAGCCGTGGGGCTGGGGGCGTCCAGTCCCCGGGAACGGGCCTCTGCGTAGGATTGCAGCCAGTGCAGGTGTTCCGCTGAAGGGCCGTCGAAAAGGCCCGGGGGCGGTGGCGCGGCCAGGGAAACAACCAGCGCGGACAGGGCAAGAAGAAGGGCGTGTTTCATCGGGAGTCCTTTCGGGTTTGTTTATGCAGGGTATTATATCCCGATGCCGGTGCATCCGTTCCTCCTTTGAGCATATTACCCGGGGGAGGTTTACCAGTGTTGATACGGCGCAATCTCGAAGAGATAATGGACGGCATTGCCGGTGCGTGCGCTGAAGCCGGAAGGTCGCCGGATGAAGTGCGGGTTATGGCGGTGACCAAAACCCTTCCACCACATTTTATCAGGGATGCGGTTGACGCTGGGGTTACACTGATCGGTGAAAACAGAGTAACCGAGGGCGGCAGAAAAATCCGTGAACTTGGCCGGGATTTCGCCGAGTTTCATCTGATCGGCCCGATTCATGTCAAGGAAGCAAGGCAGGCGATCAGGGATTTTCACTGCATCGAGGCGGTGGACAGAATGGAAGTTGCCGACGAGCTTGCCAGAAGGGAGGCAAAGATCCCCCTTCTTGTAGAGGTGAACACCTCCGGAGAGGCATCGAAGAAGGGTTTTCCACCGGACTACGATGTTCTCGCGCGGGCTGTCGGGGAAATGAACCGGCTGGGGCTCAGGGTGGAGGGGCTTATGACGGTGGGTCCCCTTTTCGGTGGCCCCTCGGATTCAGGAAAGGCCTTCGCCCTGTTGCGGGAACTGCGGAACCGGTTGAGAGTTTCCCTGGGGCTTGGGCTTGAAACGCTTTCCATGGGCATGAGCGATGATTACCTGCATGCGGTTCGGGAGGGGGCCACAACGGTCAGGCTTGGAACGGCTATTTTCGGACACACGCGGTGATTCCGGGAAAAGGGAGGGAGACGGTCCCATGAAGATTTCTCCTCTGGACATCAGAAGACAGAGGTTCAAAAAGGCTCTCAGAGGTTACGATTCCGCTGAGGTCGACGCGTTTCTGGAGATGCTGGCGGATGCCTGGGAGGAAACCGTTGAAACCCGGGAATCATCCGGCCGCGAACTGGAAATGCTTCGGGCCAGGGCCAGCGATTTCGACAGGATGGAAGGGGCGGTTCGGGAAGTTCTTGTAGCCCAGCAGAAAAGCGCTACAGTTGCCAGGGAGGACGCCCGAAGAGAGGCGGAGCTGATAATCCGCGACGCCCAGGTGAAAAGCGAATCAATGCTGAACCAGGCCCATCGGAGAGTTCAGGTTCTCACCGAAACCATTCGTGAGCTTCAGGACAGGCGTCTGGCGCTGTTGGCAAGGATGCGGGAGTTCATGGAAAGCCAGAAAAGCATGATTCTCGTGGAGGAGAACCGGGTGAAAGCTGAGCTGATTCCGGACCACGAGCGGCTTCCCGGTGAAAACTCCGAAGAGGGCCCCATTCTGGAGTTGTCGGAACTTTGAGTACCCGAGGCTGAACCCCGCTGGTCTGGAACCCCTCCCATGCCTTCCGTATAAAGCAAGTACCTTTTCCGGGAAGGTGTGAAGCGGTAGATTTAGGTTATATGCGATTTGTCGCCTTTTTTCCTGTGCGCTGATGTTCAGATAGACAGGTGTATCAATGAGTGTTCTATTCACCCTGCTGTTACTGGCCTTTCCTTCCCTGCCGCTGTCCTCATCCGGAGGGGGCGGGGCATTTCTGGCCGAGTTCCCCGCTCCTGAGTATGAAAACTACGGCGACTACCTGGGAATCACGGTAGATGGTTGCGGAACCTCTGATGAAGCCGCCATTCCCGTCAGGCACATACGGCTTCCCATTGAACCCGGAACCACACCCTCGGTTCGGGTGGAGGTCACCGGGGTTCGAAGCATCGGCAGGGCTTCGGGAATCGCTTCTTCATTTTTCGCCGAAGACGGCGTGGAGTCGTTCCGGGAAGCCTCCGCAGACCAGTTACCCACCGAGTGGGGCGTGGTGCGGGAGTACGGCGTCTGGAGAAGGGCCGGCTATGTGGAGGTTGCCCTTCACCCGGTGATCCTGTCCGATGGCGAGCTTCATCACGCTTCGGGTATCCGGGTTGCCGTTGAAGGCCCTGTATCGCAGCCACAGAGGTTCACCGGCCGGGAAGGTCTGTTTCTTGGCAGTTTCTTCTCCGGCGCCGAAAGCGGCTTTTTTGAAAGCCCATCCCGAACCGGCTCCAGCCCCTTCTGGGGCAGGCCGTGGGCCAGGATTGAAGTGGATACCGCCGGTGTTTTCATGATTACCGGGGAAATGATACCCGAGGCTGTGGGGATGCCTTCATCCTCCTTCAGCATGTACTGCGGCAGGGGACTGAACATGTCCGAAGAGTCTCCCTGGATCGAATCCTATACCCCTGTTCCGGTTCCCATACTGGTCGAGGATGGCGGAGACGGTGTTTTCAGCGCTTCAGACCGGATTCTGTTCTTCGGACGCGGGCTTTCATGGTGGGATGAGTCCGACGGTTTTCCCGGTGCTCACTTCAACAGCATGTACGACTCCAGGAACACCTACTGGCTCACCTGGGGCGGCGAAGGCGGCCCTTTCATGAGTATTCAGGACGCTTCACTCACCGGCGCGCCTTCAGCGGGAAACACTTTCTCATCGAGAAAGCATTTCGAGCAGAACTACATCCGAGACAACAACATTCCTGACCGCTGGGCGTGGGGCCGGTTTGCCGGCAGCCACACCCAGAGCGCAACGATCAACTTCAACACACCGGGGGCCACCGGTTCGGGCCGGGTAAGGGTGGGCGTGTTTCTTCCATCCAGCATCTCCCCTGGTGTTCCCAACCGGCCGGTCAGGGTCCGGGCTATTCTTAACGGTGTGTCTTCCAGCGACACCGTTCTGACACCGGGTTCATTTCCCGGCACCAATCACACGGTCTTTTTCGATGTTGAAGGCTTCAAGGGAACAGGAAACAGCCTGAGCATTCAGTTTTCCCAGACATCCGGCTCATACGTTGTACTCTTCGACTGGGTTTCGGTGTTTCCGCTGAAGGCCTTTGCCTCCGCAGGCGCGGTGACCGAGATACCTCTTCACCGGAACATTCCCCCGGGAGACAGGCGCAGGATCGATTGGGGCCAGAGCCTTGGTTCCGTCCGGGCGTTTCTGGTCAGCGGCGACAGCCTGGCCACCGCCCTTGCCCTTCCGGCGGGCAACTCTTTCGAAACCGAGGTACCGCAGGAGTTCCAGTCTCCCGTCATGTTCATCTACCCGACGGGAAATCTTCCGATTCCCGCGTCGGTTTCCCCGGCTTCTCCGGGGCGGATCCGCGGCACGCTTTCCGGCGGAGATGTAATTGTGATGTACCCCCAGGAGTTCCAGCAAGACATCCCCCTGCTCGACCGGCCCGACGGCAGAAACCGTGTGTTCGTCTCCCTTCGCGAGGTGTGGGACGAGTTCAACGGAGGAGTTCGTGATCCCCAGGCGGTTCGGGCTTTCATGGAGTGGGTGCGGAACAGCTGGCACCCCCTTCCGTCAGAGCTGGTACTGGTCGGGTCCGGGCATTTCGACCCCCGGGGCTTCGCCTACAATCAGCCCTGCCCGATGGACGTTCTGGTTCTGAGAGCGGCGGATGAAGCGGTAAGCGACGACCGTTACGCAGTGGTCCGGGGTTCAGACCATCCTCAGTTCGGGGTGTCCCGGGTGTTCGCTTCCACCCGTTCCGAATTGCAGTTGCTGGCCCAGCGGGCGTGGGACTATTTCGCGGGAGAGGCTTCCGGGGAGTGGCAGACCCAGGTCATCGCGGTCCCCGACGATGAAAGACATCTCAGCCAGGGGAACATCTCCTACAGCGAAGCCTACCACACCATACAGACGGAACACATCATCGAGGACATTCCCGGACGCTTCTTCGTTGACCGGCAGTACGGAATCTTCTACACCTGGAACGACGCGGGAAAAAAGCCCCAGTGGAGGGCCGACTTCATCGAGGCGTGGTCCAGGGGAGCCCTGGTGATGTTCTTCATGGGCCACGGTACTTTCGATCAGATCGCCGACGAGGGGCTTTTCTACCTCGAGGACGCGGCGCTGCTCACGAACGACCGCAGGCTTCCCTACGCCTTCTTCGGTTCCTGCGATGTTGGAATGTTCCAGTACCCGGGAAGGAAGTGCATAAGCGCCGAGGTAACCCTTGCCCAGTCCGGGGGCAGCATCGCCTCGCTGGGCGCGACCGTGAAAACCCAGGGCAACAACAACCGCTTCCTGCTCAAGAGCATTTTTTCCGTATTGTTCTCCGGGTTCGACCTCAGCATCAGCGAGGCCACCTGGCTTGGCAAAATCAACCATTCCCATAATGACAAAAGGTTCTACATCCTTTTCGGCGACGGCTCCCTGTCACTCGCCCTGCCTGACAGCGGGATAAGCCACAACATGCCGCTCCTGTATGCCGGGGAAAGGGCCAGTTTCCAGGGTTCCCTGGAAGGCCGGGAGGGGCTGGTGATGGTAACCGGCTGGGAATCCATGGAACCGGACACCTATTACACATACAGCACCAACCTTTCCGTTCCGCATTATACGGTTCCGGGCCTTTTCTACCGCGGATTCTCACAGGCTTCCCCGGATTTTTCCGCCGAGCTTTTCGTACCCCTGGCGGCGGTCACCGGCGATCTGGCCCGGGTTCGGTTCTTCTCGCCTGACCCCGGCGGCGGAAGTCTTTCCTGCCTTTTCCCCGGGCGGCTTCAACCCGGCACTCCTTCGGGAGACTCGGACGGCCCGGAAATCGAGTCTTGGATAAAGGGATACCAGGGAACCCCGGTTCCCCGGGTATCGGGAGAGGTGGTTTATTGCGCGGCTCTGCAGGACTCATCGGGCATCAACCTGCTTCCATACCCCGGAGCCCAGCTGGCGCTGTACATAAACGGCGAGCCTTCAGATGTGTCCGAGTACTTTGTTTACGATCAGGGCTCTTCGATGAGCGGCAGGCTTCAGGTTCCACTGCAGTCGCTCCCCGCGGGGATGCACCAGTTGCGGCTCAGGGCCGCAGACGGTCTGTTGAACATCTCATGGTCTGAGATGGAAATCGAGGTTCTCGGGAGCGGAGCGCCGTTCCTGGAGCAGGTCTGGATCTACCCCAACCCGTCCTCCACAATTGCCGGGTTCCACTGGCAGCAGTCCGGTCCTGGGCCGGTGGACATAACGCTGTTCACCGTCACCGGCAGGAGGCTGGCCCAGTTCCGGAACCTGCAGGGAGAGCCGGGCTACAATCAGTTCATATGGAATCTCAACGATGCCGACGGCGATCCCGTAGCCTCCGGGGCATATGTTTACACTGTTTCCTCAGGGGATCATACCGTAACGGGAGTGCTGGCGGTAACAAGGAATTGACACCAATCAGGAGGAAGAAATGCACAAGGTTCTAGCGATGATTGCCGTGGCTGTTTTTGCCGGTACCGGCTACGCCGCCACCGCCGCGGTGATCTGGAAGGATATCACACCCGGAGCCAGGCCCAACGGCATGGGCGAGGTTTTTGTGGCGGTGAGCGACGACGCCACCGCCAGTTACTGGAACCCCGCGGGTCTCGCCTTTTTCTCCCCAGACAAGGTTGAACTCACCCTTCAGCACTCGAAATGGCTTCCCCAACTGGCGGATGATCTCTACTTCGAGTTCCTGGGATATGCCCAGCACCTCGAGGGATGGGGAGGCATCGGCGGTAACATCACCTTCATGTCCATGGGTGAACAGCAGGAGATTCCCGAGGGTCACACCGAACCCGTGGGTACATTCTACTCCTACGGAATCAGCGGTACCGGAAGCTTCGGCACGGAAGTGGCGCCGGGTCTCGGGGTCGGAATGAGCCTGAAGTTCATCTACGACCATCTTTACTACGAGGACAGCGGCAAGGGTTCCAGTTTCGCGGCGGATTTCGGCGTTCTCTACCATGTGGGGAACTTCGGAATCGGAGACATGTCACTGGGGGCCTGTCTTGCCAACCTGGGGCCAAACATGAGCTATGGCGGCAGCAGCGAGAACAACCCGCTTCCCCGGGAGATAAGGCTGGGGCTGGCGTTCAGGCCGGTTTCCAACGAGCTGTTCAAGGTTCTGGCCGCTGCGGACTTCTCAAAGCTGCTTGTGGACATACAAGACGATATCGGTACCGAGATCATGGAGAACAACTGGGGCGCCGGGGCCGAGGTGTGGTATTACGATCTGCTGGCCCTTCGGGCCGGCTATTCCCACGACACCGAGGGCGCAAGCACCAGGGAGGGCCTTACCTGGGGCGCCGGCATCCAGTGGGAGGGTTTCCAGTTTGACATGGCGTTCATCCCGGTTGTGGAAGAGCTTCAGGGAAGCGGAAAGTACAACCAGAAGTTCTCTCTTACCGTAAGGTTTTAGGGCGTGTACTTCCTTCCCGCCGCGTTACTCGCCCTTGCCCTCGCCCAGCCGTCCGGTCCTCCGGCGCCGGGGTCCATAACCGACCTTCAGGGCCGGCCCCTTCGGGTTCCCACCGACACCTTCAGGGTTTGCATGCTCAGGGTGGAGTTCGTCGAAGACTACACCGATTCCACAACGGGCAACGGCCTCTTTCTTCCCCATCACGGCCGTGACTACAGCCTTGACATGGCCGGACAGGTTGTTTCCTACTTCGAAGATGTCAGCGGAGGCAGGCAGAACTACGAGTTCTCGGTTTACCCCGCCACCGGCAACCCGCTCATCGATGACGGCGGTTACACAATGCCCCACCAGATGGGGTGGTACGGCGACAACGCCCGTTTTCCCATCGGGGTAATCTGGCTGCTGGTTCACGCGGTGCAGGCGGCGGACCACGAAGTGAACTTCGCGGAGTACGACGGCGTGATGGTGGTTCACGCCGGTACCGGCAGGGAATCCGACATTCTGGGAGACAGCCCTCTGGATATCAGCTCACTTTTCATCAGCTACCCCACCTACAATTACTACATGCAGCAGGAGGACCAGTGGCTTGCCCAGGGCATCCCCACCAACGACGGCGTTCTGGTCCGGGAAGGCTCCATAGTACCTGAGCACCAAACCCAGGACGGATACGGTCTGGGGGTGCTGGGCACCCTTGTTCACAAGCTGTTTCGCCAACTGGGCGCGCCGGACCTGTGGAATACATTTACGGGCAAGGTGGCCGTAGGCGGATGGGACATCATGGGTTACGGCCAGTGGATAATGTACGGCTTCTGGCCCTCGGGGCCCGGGGCCTTTACCCGCGAGTTCCTGGGCTGGACCGATGTTGTGGAGGTTTACGAGGGCAGCTTCTCGGTTTCCCCCGGGGACACCGTGTACAGGGTTCCCCTTTCGGATACCGAGTATCTTCTCATCGAGAACCGTCAGCGCGACCCTGACGGCGACGGCATGTGCGGAGCGAACGAGAGGGACTTCGGCCTTCCCGGTTCCGGCATACTCATCTGGCGGGTAGACCAAAGCGGGCTCGCGGGACGGATTCTGAACAACACGGTGAATACCGACCCCGACCACCAGGGTGTGACACTTCTGGAAGCGGACGGCATTTCCGATTTCAATTCGATGTATCCCGACCGGTTCTATACCAGCGAGGGCAGCCAGTGGGATCCCTGGAAGCGGGACGGTTACGCCTGGCTGCTGACCCCCGAGACCACCCCGTCAACAGAGGCGTCATGGGGCGGCCGATCCGGTGTATCAGTTGATGTCACCTCAAATTCCGGCAATGTGATGACCTTCACCGTCTCCAGGGAGGACCTGCCGGGCTGGCCGGCCTGGGTGGGCAACCCGGGGTCGGGGCTTACGGTTTGGAACGCGCCGGGCCTGGGCGAGATCATCGCAGTACTCCGGAACACCGGAAGGATTGATCTGCTTTCCCCGGATGGTGAGCTGCTTTCCTGGCTGGGAACGGTTTTCCGTACCCGCCCTGTGGCGGCGGCGATTGGTGGCACAGAATATCTGATGACCGCTGACAGAAACGGCTTTGTTCGAATGCTTTCCCCCCAATGGGGTACGGAAGCCCCTGGCTGGCCTGTCAGGGTCAACGGGGAACCTTCCCAGGTTCTGTTTTCGCAACGACTGCAGGTGGCGGCGGCGGTGTCTGGCGACAGCGTATACCTTTTCAACGCCGATGGCGCTCCGCTTCCCGGATGGCCCAGGGGTTTCCGGTACGGAGTCCGGGGCATCTGCGTGATTCCCGACCCCGACACGCCGGGCATGGCGGTCACCATCGCGGACGGAAGCCTTTACGCCTACGACCTTTCTGGAAGGGCGCTTTTTCCGGGGGGGCCCGTGCACCCTGGCGGAGGCGACATTTCCATTCCCATCTCCGCCGATTTCAGCAGGAACGGTGTGACGGAGATAGCTGTGGTAAGCAGGGGTTACGCGTGGTGCTACGACATTCATGGCAATCTTCGGCCGGGATTCCCCGCCGGGTTTTCCGGAAAAGCGCTTGGCGGATTGTTCCCCGCAGACCTTGATTCCGACGGCTATCTGGAAATGATTGTGGAAACTTCTTCCGGGGCATGGGCTGTCACCGGGTCGGGAGCGGTTCTGGCGGACTGGCCCATGCACACCCCCACCGACAGCCTTATGGAGTCGGCAAACCGGTTCAACACCGGAGTAGGGGGAACCGGCTTCGCCGGTTTCTCACTGCGGGACGGCAGAACAGGTCTGTGGAACCGGAAAGGTGAAGACATAGCCCAGACCCTCTGGTCCGTGGGCGACGGCCCGGTGGGCAGGCCGCTTCTCTGGAGATTTGCGGGAGACGAAACCCATCGTCTCATGGCGATAGCCGGAGGAGGGTGGATCGGCGCCTGGCCGGTCTCCATCTCTCCCCAGGGATGGCACACCGGAATGGACCGTGGAGGCGAGGGTTGCTGGTGGCCGGAAGATCTTCCGCCCATCGCCCCCAGAGAGCTTCTGGAGGAAGCCGGCTTTTTCGTCTGGCCGAATCCGGTCAGGGACGGAAGCGGAACCATCAGGTTCACCCCGGGAAGCCACTGTTCCTACACCATAAGGATTTTCAACGTGGCGGGTGAACTGGTCGGCCTTTTCCAGGGTGAAGCGCCGGGGGGATCCCCCTGGGAAGTACCCTGGGATACCCGAAGGCTTGCGCCGGGGCTTTACTATGTTTGCCTGGAAGTTGCCTCCTCCGGCATGTCATCCCAGGCGGTTTTTCACGCCGCGGTGGTGAATTAAGGTGGTCATGAACGGTAACAAGACGGTGCTGGTTGTTCTGATTCTGGCTTCGGCTGCCATGGGTGACCGAAGCGCGATGATGCGCTCTCTGGTGCTGCCGGGATGGGGCCAGAGCCAATTGGGTCACAAAACCCGGGGAACGGTGTTCATGGGGGTCGAAGCGGTGACCTGGATCGGCGCGGGCCTGTCATACATCGAAGCCACCTGGCAGAGAGACAATTTTCGGGGGCTGGCCCTTCAGAAGGCGGGAATTGATGTGGCCGGAAGCACCAGAAGGTTTCAGGACGATGTGGGCGCATTCAACAGCAGCGACGAGTTCAACACATACATAAGACAACTTGCCAGGTACTATTACCCCGATGACCCCGCCGCCCAGCACCAGTATTACCAGCAGTACTCGATTTCCGGGGAGTACGGCTGGAACTGGAGCGGCGAAGGGGAACGACTTGCATATCTGGACGCCCTGCGGAACAGCAGGGAGTGGTACCGGAGAACAGCCTACATAGCCATGTTCGCCGTGGTGAACCGGGTGGTGAGCGCCATCGACGCCGCCCTGCTCGACCCGGCTCAACCCGGTGTCTACACCGACATCACCTTTCCCGAACCGACGGATTTCTCTTCGGTGATGTTCACGATAGGAGCCCGGTTCTGATGGGGTATCTTCTGTTGATACTGCTGGGTTCACGGTCAATGCCTGTCGGGGGCACCTTCTACTACCCCGAGGTGATTGAGATAACCGAGCGTCATGATCCCCGTTTCGCCCCCACTGGGGAGGTGGCCACCCGGGGCGGTAAGCACCAGGTGGGGGACACGGTGAATTTCTGGGCCCAGAGCTTCATCGGGGAGTACACCACCTTCTATCTCACATCCGCTACCTGCCGGGCGGTGGGCGATAAAACCTACATCTTTGTTGAGGATACCCAGTGGGGGGTGAACTTTAACCAGAATGCCGTGGACAGCCTTTTTGCCGCCCTGGAGGGGGGCGATGGAATCGTATCGCGTCTCGAAGCGAACTTCGGCCCGATTCCGGATGAGATAGACAACGACCCCCGGATCTACACTCTGGTGCTGGACATTCCCGACGGATGGAACGGGGAAACCGTCCAGAGCTACATCGCCGGCTACTTTTCCCCCTACAACCAGTTCACGGAATGGGAAGCAAGGCTCTATTTCGGCGGTCATTCGAACGAAGTGGAGATGCTGTATGTGGACTGCTATCCCGCCCGGATGGAAGACGCCTCATACGTGGCCAGCCATGAGCTGGTACACCTTATCCAGTGGGGCCTGAAGCCATTCAGCGGCCAGGATCTGTGGATCATCGAGAATCAGGCCCAGGCCGGACCCTTCGTCTGTGGCTACCCGGCGTTTCAGGTGGAAACATTCCTCGAGGTTGGCGGCGTGACCCCGATAAACTGGACCAGCTACGATTTTCGCGACATAAGGTATGTGGCGGGGTACGGCGCCGGGTTTCTTCTCTTCTCCTACCTGATGGAGAACTACGGAGGCAGAGACTTCATATGGAACTCGATGAGGGTTGATTCCAGGGGAGTGAGGAACATCGAGGAATCCATAGCCCTGGCCACCGGTGTGAGCCCAGACCTCGAAGCTCTGATGCGGGACTTCATGCTGTCATGTTTCATTGACGATGTGGACCGGGGCTACGGCTGGAACGGCTTCACTATCGCTTCCTACGACAACTTTTCCGGGAACCGGCCGGGTCTCGACTGGACCGACATCATCCAGGGCACACCCTGGCAGGGGGCGGGTAAGAGCATGGGTGCCTACCAGGGGCTGTACTACAAGATACTTGACGGGCTCTCGGGCAGCCTGCGGGTGGGAACATCCGGAATCGGGAACATGGAGGCGTTTCTCCTGACCGAAACAACGGTTTTGCCTCTGAATGTGAGTGGAACCGGAGATGTGGCGGTTCCCCTGGATGTGCCCGGAACCCTTCTTCTTATCAACAACGCCTTCGCCGGTCTTGGAATCACAGCATCCGCCGGAAGTGTGGGAAGCGATCTGGCGGTTTATCCCAACCCATGCCTGGGCGATCTGTACTTTCAGTTCCAGTCATCCGGGGCTTACGCAACCCTTTCGGTCTTCGATCAGACCGGAGCCCTGGTGGGAACAGAGGATTTCGGCTACCAGCCTTCGGGAGAGAGAGTGCTGGCATACACCGGTGCCGGTGAACTGGCATCGGGAATCTATTTCTACCGCCTGGTGCGGGGTGAGCATGTGGAGTCCGGCCGTTTCGCCGTGGTTCGCTAGCCTTCTCCTGGCCTACTCTTTCCCTCCCGGAACCTACACAGACCTGGAAGTCGCCCGGGACGGCACCGTATGGATTCTGATGGAGGGAAGGCCGGAGCTGTACGCTGTTCCCAGGGGGGGAGAGCCGACAAGGTACTTTCTCGACGACCTGTCCCGGCCCTCCGGACTGGCGCTGGACGGAGCCGGGGGAGTCCTGGTCTCCGACGCGTCCAGAAACACCATCACAGCATACGACCGGTTCATCCGCAGAGTATCCTCCCTGGATGTTTCCGGTTCCCCGGGAGACCTGGCCCTCTCGGGGATGTCAATATGGTACATCGATATTGACAGGAGAGTTGTCCTGTCCACCACCGGCGTTGTACTGGCCAGGGACGCTCCCGCCTCCGGCAGCCTCTCTCATCACCGTGGAACCGGGCTTCTTGCCGGTGACGGGGTGCGACGGATCAC
>Ga0334882_1002821_pt1 | contig 16897 bp, 9 predicted proteins | sample GraSluR1_MG_5_FD_207226 | JGI IMG/M metagenome (GOLD analysis project Ga0334882, IMG submission 207226) | Sludge microbial communities from methane-producing bioreactor in Wageningen University, Netherlands - Granular Sludge_15_04-R1 | ecosystem: Engineered > Bioreactor > Anaerobic > Unclassified... | reverse complement strand
TCCATAATCCCTTCACTCATAGTGGGATGGGGAAAAATGGAATGGATCAGATCGTGACTCGTAATCTTTATACCGCGGGACGCTGTCAGTCCGCCTATCATTTCGGTGGCATGTGCCCCAATGATGTGAGCACCTAATAATTCCTCCGTTTCTGCATCAAAAACAAGCTTAACAAAACCGTCCCTTTCCCCTGCGGCAGCCGCTTTACCAGATGCTGTAAAAGGATACTTCCCGATCTTCACTTTTATGCCTTTCTTTTCGGCATCTTTTTCACGCAATCCAACCGATGCGATCTCGGGCGTTGTGTAAATGCATCCCGGTACATTGTCATAATCTACGTCGGGAATATCCAGTCCGGCCATTCTTTCCACACAACAAAGAGCCTCGGCAGAAGCCAGGTGGGCCAGTGCCGGGGTGTTTAATACATCTCCCACTGCATAAATACCGGGAACCGTTGTCATAAAATTCTTATCTACATTGATCCGGCCGCGGGTCATTTCCACACCCAGTTCTTCCAGGCCCATGTTTGAAGTAACCGGCACAACACCAACCGCAGACAAAACAATGTCTGCCTCTACATATTCAATGCCTTTTTTGGTCTGAACCACCAGGCGGCAGCCGTCAGCAGATTTTTCAGCCGACTGCACTCCAGCCGATGTCATGATCTTCATCCCTGCTTTACGGAATGAACGGCTCAACTGGGTAGCCACATCCGAATCTTCGGTAGGCACTATCTGGTCCATGTATTCAATCAGTGTTATTTTTGTGCCGAGTGAATTGTAGAAAAAAGCCAGCTCGGAACCTATGGCCCCTGATCCTATCACGGCCATGGTTTTGGGTATGGATTCCGGAACCATTGCCTGACGGTATCCTATGATCTTTTTTCCGTCTATGGATGCCCCTGGAAGTGAATTGGGTTTTGATCCTGTGGCTATCAGGATATTTTTCCCTTCCAGCACCTGATCCCCCACGGCAACTTTCCCGGGAGCCTGAACACTGCCGCGCCCGTGTATGACATCAATTTTATACTTATTCAATAAAAATTCTATACCTTTTGTCATCTGTGCCGCTACCTGGCGGCTTCTTTCAACGATGGCTTTAATATCAGGTTCCACACTTCCGGTAATTTTCACACCATAGGAATCTGCATGCCTTGCCGTATTCAATGCTTCTGCACTTTTCAACAACGCTTTGGTGGGAATGCAGCCCCAATTAAGGCAAACCCCTCCCAAAAGGGCTTTTTCAATAATTGCGGTTTTAAAGCCCAACTGGGCACTCCTGACGGCTGCTACATATCCTGCCGGACCGGATCCGATAATGATTAGATCGTAACTCATATACTATTAAAAAATTGTGATTATGAATCTTTCCCGTGACAATGCTTGTATTTTTTTCCGCTTCCACACGGACAGGGATCATTTCTTCCCACCTGCTTTTCTACATGAACAGGGGCGTTGGAACGGGGTTCGGCCGATTGTGTAAGCAAATCGGGACGAGATGTTTGCGTGTTGCTTAGATCGGTACGGCGCCTTTCATTACCCGCTTTGTCCAGTTTATCCTGATCCTGACGCAGTGGTATATGTGCTTTAAGCAGAAAAGCCAATACTTCCCGGGCGATTTTTTCCAGCATTTCACTGAAAAGTTTGAAACTTTCGAATTTATAGATCAGCAACGGGTCTTTTTGTTCATACGTGGCATTTTGTACCGATTGCTTGAGATCGTCCATATCACGCAAATGTTCTTTCCAGTACTCGTCTATCATCACAAGGTTTATGGTCTTGTTGATAGCCCGGATAAGCTCTTTTCCTTTGCTGTCGTAAGCTTTTTTAATATTCACGATGACCTGGTAGATTCGTTTTCCGTCTCCTACCGGAACTACTACATTTTCATAAGTGGCGCGCTGTGTCTCATAAATATTTTTCATGATGGGCCAGGCCTGGGCAACCAGTGCTTCTGCTCTTCGATCATACACTTTCTGGATCTGTTCAGCCAGAGCCTGTGATAATTCGGCAATATTTTGTCTGCGGTACATTCCTTCCTCAATACCGGAGTCGATGGATATCTGGCGGATCAATTCGTGAGTAAAATCTTCATAATCAAATCCTTCCATTTGCTGCACAAACGATTCCGCAAAATCGGACATCATGTTGGCAACATCCACATCCACACGTTCACCATACAAAGCATTCCGGCGACGGGTATAGATTACTTCCCGTTGTGAGTTCATCACATCGTCATATTCGAGCAGCCGCTTCCGGATCCCGAAATTATTTTCTTCTACCTTTTTTTGTGCCCTTTCTATGGAACTGGACAACATGGAATGTTGCAACACTTCGCCTTCTTTCATACCCATCCTATCCACTATTGAGGCAATACGACCACTTCCGAACAACCGCATCAGGTCATCCTCCAGGGATACGAAGAAGGTGGATGACCCCGGGTCTCCCTGGCGTCCTGCACGTCCCCGCAACTGCCTGTCCACACGTCGGCTGTCATGACGTTCCGTTCCCACAATAGCAAGACCTCCGGCTTCCCGGACCCCTTCCCTCAATTTAATGTCGGTTCCCCTACCGGCCATGTTCGTGGCAATGGTCACCGCACCGGCATGACCCGCCTCGGCAACAATCTCGGCCTCCCGGGCATGCTGTTTGGCATTGAGGACATTGTGTTTAATGCCGCGCATTTTTAACATGCGGCTTAGCAATTCGGATACTTCTACAGAAGTGGTTCCTACAAGTACCGGCCTGCCAGCTTGTGTCAGATCAATGATCTTGTCAATTACGGCATTGAATTTTTCCCGTTTGGTTTTATAGATCATATCGTCCCCGTCCAACCGTATCACCGGCCTGTTGGTGGGGATCACAACCACATCCAGCTTGTATATGGACCAAAACTCACCGGCTTCCGTTTCAGCGGTACCTGTCATCCCGGCCAGTTTGTGATACATTCGGAAATAATTCTGAAGCGTAATAGTTGCAAATGTCTGTGTAGCTGCTTCTACCTTAACTTTTTCCTTGGCTTCTATAGCCTGATGCAAACCGTCGGAATAACGTCTTCCTTCCAGAACACGTCCTGTTTGTTCGTCTACGATCTTGATCTTATTGTCTACTACAATGTATTCCACATCTTTTTCAAACATCGCATAGGCTTTAAGCAACTGGTTGACCGTATGGACCCTTTCGGATTTCACGGCATAATCGCTTAACAGGGCGTCTTTGGCTGCTGCTTTTTCCTGATCTGAAAGATTTTTCTTTTCCAATTCCGATATCTCATTCCCCATATCGGGTAAGATAAAGAATTTGGCATCGCTCATCTTTTTGGCGATCAGATCGTGTCCTTTCTCTGTCAGGTCAACGGATTTTTGCTGTTCTTCAATAACAAAATACAGATCGTCGGTGATCAGGTGCATCTGTTTGTTGTTATCCTGCATATAGAAATTTTCCGTTTTCTGCAGCAGTTGTTTGATCCCCTGTTCACTCAGGTATTTGATCAGGGGTGTATACTTTGGTAAACCTTTAAAGGCTTTGAGCAAAATTTTCCCGCCGTTTTCTTCATCTCCTTCCGAGATCAGTTTACGCGCCTCGGCAAGGTATTGCTGAACGAGCGATCTCTGTGCCTGGTACAATTGTTCCACAATTGGCCGGAATTCGTTAAACTGCTGGTCTTCTCCGCGGGGAACGGGACCCGAGATGATCAACGGCGTCCGTGCGTCGTCAATCAATACCGAGTCAACCTCGTCCACGATGGCATAGTGGTGCTTTCTCTGCACAAGGTCCTGGGAATTTATGGCCATATTATCCCGCAGGTAATCAAACCCGAATTCGTTGTTCGTCCCGAAAGTAATGTCGGCCCGGTAAGCTTTTTTGCGTTCTTCTGAATTGGGCTGGTGTTTATCAATGCAATCGACTTTCAGCCCGTGGAATTCGTAGAGCGGTCCCATCCATTCCGAGTCACGTTTGGACAGGTAATCGTTTACAGTGACTATATGCACACCTTTACCAGCCAGTGCATTGAGGAATACAGGCAAGGTGGCCACAAGCGTTTTTCCTTCCCCGGTTGCCATCTCCGCTATCTTTCCCTGGTGAAGCACTACGCCACCTATTAACTGGACATCATAATGCACCATATCCCAGGTGATCATATTCCCTCCTGCCATCCAGGTATTGCGCCAGACAGCATTGTCTCCGTGAATTTCAACATGATCTTTATTGGTGGAAAGCTGCCTGTCAAAATCAGTAGCCGTTACGGTTATGGTTTTATTTTCCTTGAACCGTCTGGCCGTGGTTTTCATTATGGCAAAAGCGGCCGGGAGCACATCGTTCAGAATTTCTTCAATTTTTTCGTCTATCTTTTTGGTGAGTTTATCGACTTCTGTGGCCAATGCTTCTTTTTTATCCACCTCAATTTCAACATCTTCCAATTGTTCCCTCAGTGCGGCCTTGGCCTTTTCATCTTCTTCTATGTGGTCCCGTATGATCTGCCTGATCTTTTCCGTTTCCAGGCGTAATTCATCGTGATCCAGTTTATCTATCCTTTCATACTCCCGTAAGATCTTATCTACATAAGGAGTCAGTTGTTTCAGGTCCCTGTCAGATTTGGACCCGAAAATCTTACCTATAATATTTATAACTGAAGCCATGTGCTGGTATTTTCATTTTTTTGACAATTTACAAAGTTACACTTTTCTTGTCAATAAACATTATATCAGACATGGCTCCTGAAGGATTCCCTATTTACACCAACCTGCTGTCCAATCGTTTCCTGACGGGACAGCTCCCTTATAATTTGTTTTGGTAAAGAATGAATGAACAAGACTCATGTCTTTCCCTCCTTCAACGGTACCAATATAATCTGAAGTGAAAAGAATTTCTTTGTCAATACCATTATTACCGTTGGCCGTGAACATACTCTCTGAATAATAGCCTTCGGCTGCAGATAGTTTCCCTGCCAGGTAAATAAAATCAAGTTCCGAGGTCCCGTTTACCAGGGAAGATTCCGTTTCTATGGTTTCTGTAGTCAGACAATTGGGTTTTCCGGTTACCAGTGCGTTGTAGAGTTTTACATTTGTTCCCGCACGCAAACGAATCCCACGTTTATTCAATGCAGATCCGTTGCCGCATAAGGTCAGATTGGCCAGAATGGGAGCAGATACTGGTTGAGCTGCAAAGTCTTTACTGTTATTATCTGCTTCTATAAGGCAATCACATTCATACCCGATGGCACTTTCCGAACCCTGGACAGCTACCAGGAACTGGCCTTTTCCTTGCCAGCCTTCGGTCCAGTCAAACGAATCATCGCTGTTATCAGTGGCTACCAGGTATTTTACATTAACCGTACCTCCAAACCATTCAAATCCGTCATCCGATCCTTTGTAAGATTGAAGGTGATCAACAACCGTTCCGTTCCCCACTCCGTAAAATGTAAATCCGTTGGCTTCTTTTTCCTCACTGAAGGCATAACCGGTATATTCCACACGAATATAACTCAGCGTACCTGAATTATCGGAAGCATCATTCCCCCCGTACGAAGCGTCCCCTATCTCCGATTTTGACTGGGTTCCCGTTACATTGATAGGAGCACGGCCGCAGATATGAACACCACCCCAGGCTCCGGCCTCTTTCTTTTCAGAAGTCATCACTATTGGGTTTTGTGCAGTACCCTGTGCCAGGATTTTTCCACCCTGTTCAACAAGTATGTAATCTACAATATCATCGTCCTTTGCTACAATAATAACACCGGGGTCTATGGTTAGCACTCCGCCGGCTTTTACGTGAAATCCCCCTGATAAAGTATAGGTCGTTCCGGTTTTAAGTGTTTTTGCCTGGGTTAATTCACCTGCCAGATCGGCTGATTCAGTTTCGGGATCTATCCCTTGTTCACAGGAAACTGTCAGAAACAGGATCCCAAATGCCATAACGGCCATTTTCCAATTCATGTGTTTCATTTTTTTATTGCTTTTTGAATGTATATGAGAACCCTATCTGAAAAGAGATCCCGGGTTTATATGATTCTACCGTTATCAAGTCTTCGGTAGTCTTAACTTCCTGGATTAAGAGGATCCGGCTGTCCAGGATATTTCCGGCCGAAACCTTAATATTCCATCTGCTGCCGGCATTGTAAATGCCCACAAAATCCAATGTGTGCAGAGGTTGTTGCATAACATTGCCCATCCCGTAAATGCCCACGGCATGGATCCGGGGTCCCTGCAAATTGTATAGCATAGTCAGTGTTATCTGATCGTTTTTTCTTACTTTCCACCCGTAAGCCAGGTCTGCATTGAGCAAATACGGAGAGGCTCCCTGTAATGCCCTGTGTGAGTCCGTATAAATACCACCTCCTTCGGGCAAAATAACATTGGTGTACATATAGGAAGCATTGAATCCAATCCTGAAGCCGGGCAACAGGTTGATCCGTGTTTCCACCTCCACTCCGGCCGCCATACCTTCACTGGCATTGCGAAACGAATGTACCGCAGAACCACCCGATGATTCCTGAACCCGCTCTATGGGAGTTTTCAGGTTCTTGTAATATAGCGTTGCAGAAAAAAGATTGTTTTTTTCTCCATAAACCTCATAACGCATATCTGCATTCAGATTGTAACCGTTAACCAGCAATTCGTTACCTCTGATTTCTGCACTACCATAAGATTCTTTATACAGAAAGGGAGCCATCTCTATGAACAACGGGCGGGTAACTGTACGGGAAAGGGCCAGTCTTAAGAAATGATTTGCAGCAATCCCGTATTTAATATTTATAGCCGGAAAAAAATCATGTCCCTTTAACCGGGAAATCTTTTCTATGGAAGCATCTGTCCAGTAGCGCACCCATTGAAGGGAAGGCTCATAGCGTAATCCAAGGTTGACATTCAGATTTGTAATCGGGAGTATATCTGCTTCCACGTAAACACCCCCGATATCCTGTCCGGCATAATAATAGGATTTTGGCTGGGCATCCTTGGTAATAACTATGGTCCCGTCTGCGATGTTTTCATTATTCAGATAGGGATCCGTATTATAGATATCCGAAATCTCCGGATTGAGGTTGTTCAGGTTGTAATAAAAACGAATGGATGAGTAATCCCTGGCCTTGTTCTTGTAAGAAGCGCCAAACTTAAGGGTACCCTTTTCACCCATATTGTATACTGCATAAACATTTGCAGCGGCTTCTTGTTCTTCCAATTCTCCAAAATAGCGCATTGTTTCCTGTTTATTGAGTTTAAAAAGGGACAATGTGCCGTTGTCCTGCCGGAACATAACCTGCCTGCGGTCAGGTTCATAGCTGCCTGTTAACCCGTAAGAGAAAGCCGCATTGATTGACCATTTTTTTGAAGCAGTCCAGGAATAAAAAAGCTGGTTGTTCAACAAATTGTATACATGAAAAACGCTGTTGCTTCCTATGAGCCGGATCCCTTCCGAATCGTATCCTTCCCTTTTTTTGTAATTGTCTTCCGCATTGCGTGCGTACAAAAGAGAATAACTGAGGTAATGAACTGATCCCAATTCATAACTCAGGTGCATCAGGGCAGCAATATCCAGGTTCTTTGTATAACTGTCGTAGTTAAATTCATTCAGAACAGTACCCTGTGCGTTAATGGTGGAAACATAAGAATCCGGCTCTATATTACCCGAATAATTAGCATTCAAGGAAACCAGCAAGCCTGTTTTATGACGTCCTGATGTCCATGTTTTTCCCAATCCCAGTCCCGCATTCATCCCGGGAATGAGTGTTCTTTGAAAAACAGAAAAAGAGGTTCCGAAAGGATCATTATTTCTTACATAAGAAGAAAATTCATTGGCTGTCATATTTTTAACCTCAGGAACAAGGTTCCCGGTCAACAACATTCCTCCTTTTTTCTCACGCCCGGCAAAACTTTTGAGAAAGGACCCGGAATTTTCCCCGGCACCTGCATTAACAGTAAAAAAATCGGTACCCGTATGTTCCTTGATACTAATATCTATATGTGCTCCTGAATAATCGGCATAGGAGGCTGCGCTGTATACTTTGCTTACCGTAACATTCCTGATAATTCCTGAAGGAAACAATTCCAGCGGAATAAGTTTGTTGTCGGGATTTGGAGAAGCTATGGGCAATCCGTTGAGTGTGGTAGTACTGTACCTGTCTCCCAGGCCCCGGACATATACCTGCCCGGTTTCCGCCAGGGATATACCGGTGATTTTTTTCACGCTTTCGGCAACAGTAGATATTCCTTTCTCACTCATTTCGCGGGCACCCATATTCTCCAGGGCTGTTGAAGACATTCGTCTCTCAGATAAGAGACTTGTTTCGGTTTCCAGGTTTTTATGGGCAGTAACAAACAGTTCTTCCAGTGACATTTCCCCGGGTATCATCTGAATGTTCATGGTTATTTTTCCGGGTTCTCCGTTAATGAAAACGGGGTCTGTTACAGTTGTTTCATAGGAAATATATCTGAATTCCAAAATATAGGTACCTTCCTGAAGGGGCAAATTATATACGCCTTCATTGTCTGTGACACACCCTTTTTCAGTTCCTGAAACCAGGACATACACGCCGGGAAGTGGTTCATTCATTTTATCATCGGTTACTTGTCCGGTTATAACCGTTTGCGCCTGCATGATTCCCGGCTGTAATACCAGGACAAAAAAGGCGGCTTTGATTGCTTGTGTAACTTTCTTATTCATAATCCGTGACAAAAGTCGCGGCTTCGTGTTACAATACGGATACAACTGTTTTACAATTACATAAAATAATGCTTACGGATTTTGTAACACCTTTTATTTTAACGGAATCATATATCTTTGTAAAACTTTAATCCTTTCGTTTTGGAAAAAAATAAAATACGGATATTGGTCGTTGACGATGAAGAATCCTTGTGTGAAATATTGCAGTTCAATCTGGAAATTGAAGGCTACCTGGTAGATGTAGCTTATAGTGCCGAACAAGTCCTCAAAATGAATCCGGAAAAATACTCCCTGATCCTCCTGGATGTCATGATGGGGCCGTTAAGCGGGTTCAAATTGGCACGGATCTTAAAAGAAAATGAAAAAACAGCATTGGTACCCATAATATTCTGCACGGCCAAGGATACGGAAGACGATACTGTAGCAGGATTAAACCTGGGAGCAGACGATTACATCCTCAAACCTTTTTCAATCCGGGAAGTGATAGCCAGGGTAAAAAGCGTTTTGAGAAGAACTGAACCTTTATTACATCCGGAACCCCTTCAGACAATCGTTTTTGAAGGTATGACGATAGATCTTTCAAAAAAGATATGTTTGGTTGACGGACAGGATATTCCATTGACAAAAAAGGAATTTGAGATCCTGATATTACTACTTCGTCATAAAAACAAAATCCTTTCCCGTGAAGAGATACTGAACCAGGTGTGGAGTGATGACGTAATTGTACTGGGCAGAACCATAGATGTCAATATTACACGCCTGCGGAAAAAAATAGGGAATTACGGAAAACACATTGTAACCAGATTGGGATATGGGTACGGATTTGAGATATAGAATCTCTTTTCACATCAGGCTCTTCCTGACATTGTTGTTGCTCTTCGGGCTTTTCCTGCTTAGTTTCCTTCTCTTTCAGTTCCGCAGGGAACGGTTGTATAAAGCAGAGCGGGTAAATACAGAATTACAGATCATCAATACCCGCCTGAGCCATTCTCTTGCAGACCATACTGCCATGGATTCAATAGTAATGGAGAACAGGCGGTCTGTTACTGAAAACTTACGGGTAACCGTATTGGATAAAACAGGAACCGTTCTTTACGATACGGATAAATCCATTCCCCTGGATTCATTTGCCAACCACGCTGACAGGCCGGAAATCATTCGTGCCATGAAAAATGGATCCGGGTATACGATCCGTCGCTTGTCCGAAACCACCAATAAAGAATATTTCTATGCTGCCACCTTAACGGGAGATTATGTGGTCCGTTCAGCCATCCCTTATTCAATATCCTTGAAGGAAGTTTTGAAAACGGATAAATTATTTCTTCCTGTCATGATAGGCATATCAATCATTATAAGCTGTTTAGCTTTAATTTTTACACGTCGTTTGGGAAATAATATCAAAAGATTAAAAAAATTTGCCAGGTTGGCCGACAACGGAGAACCGCTTCATGATATTGGGCCATTCCCAAAAGATGAGCTGGGGGATATTTCCAATCACATTATCCAGCTGTACTCCCGGCTTAAACAGACAAAAGAAGCACTGGAAAGTGAACACAAAGTGGTGGAACAGCAAAAGCAGGAACAGACACGAATTAAGAAACAGCTTACACAAAACATTAATCACGAATTAAAAACCCCTGTAAGTATCATCCAGGGATACCTTGAAACGTTGATGAACAACCCCGCCCTGCCTCCCTCAAAAAAACAGGCGTTTATTGAGAGTTGTTACAAACAATCCGATAGACTGGCTCAATTGTTAAATGACATTTCCACCATTACACGTATGGATGAAGCCAGTGATATCATAGAAAAAACAGAGTTAAACCTTAGTGACATCATTAAAGATGTGTTTTTAGATCTGGATACTCACCTGCAGGAAAAGAATATAAAGACGGTTCTTGATTTTCCGGATAAAATCATTGTCCAGGGGAATCACGGATTATTACAATCTATTTTTCGAAATCTGACAGATAATGCCATAACCTATTCGGGATGTGATACCATCACGGTAAGGCTTACGGAGTCTGGCCCGGATCATTATGCATTTATATACGCAGATAACGGCATTGGCATTGACAGGGAACACCTGTCCCGGATTTTTGAACGATTCTACAGGGTTGACAAAGGCAGAAGCCGTCGTATGGGAGGAACAGGTTTGGGACTGTCCATTGTGAAAAACGCACTTCTACTTCACGGAGGCTCTATACATGCCCGTAAACGGGAAGAGGGGGGAGTGGAATTTATATTTACTATCAAAAAGACATAAAAAAAGCATACCCGTAAGTATGCTTTTCAGGATTTGTCTGGATCTAGTAAATTATTCGGCAAGAATGGCGCCGACCGGACAAACTGCAGCACATGCTCCGCAATCAATACATTCATCGGGATCTATAACGTAAATGTCACCCGGAGAAATTGCGTCTACGGGACATTCATCAATGCAGGTTCCACATGCAGTGCAAGTTTCAGTAATTCTGTGTGCCATGATAATTTGACTGTTAAAAGAGTAAATAATTACTGCAAATATATGAATTAAATTCTTACTACCTTTGTATATGAACAACATTTGGTAAGATGAAACTGCTCTTTCTTATACTCGCTTCAGTCTTATTTTCAGGGCCCTCTCTTCCACAGGAAGAAAATCTGGTGATTTTTGATAAAACCATTCACGATTTCGGTGATTTTAGAATTGATGACGGTCCAAGATCGCATACGTTTATTATGACCAACAACAGTGACAGGCCTGTGGTAATTCAAACCGTCATTTCTTCGTGTGGATGCACGGTCCCGGAATGGACTAAAGAACCGATACTTCCTGGTAAAAAGGGCTCTATCACAGTTACTTATTCCAATGACCAAGGGCCCTATCCGTTCGATAAAATGTTGTCTGTATATGTTACAGGATTCAGCAACCCTTACGTTTTACGAGTCAGAGGAGTAGTCCATCAGAAAAAATTTAGCCTGGAAGACACGCACCCCGTAGTTATGGGACCTGTTCGTCTGCGAAACAAGGACCTGGAATTGGGACAAATCCGTCAGGGAACGGTAAAAACCGATTCAGTGGAGATCATCAACACGGGAAAATACCCGGTATTCCTGACATTTAACTCTTCTCATCCCAACCTGACAGTAAGTGCCAACCCCTCCCGCCTTAACAGCGACGAGAAAGGAGTTGTAATATATGCCATTGATACCAGAAAAAAGGAAGACTGGGGCAATGTTTTGTATACGGCCCAGCTGATCATCAACGACAAAAAGGACCCCCTGCATGTTCTGACCATTAAGGGGTCGGTCAAAATGAACACCTCCGGTATGAGCCGTGCTGAAAAAGCCAATGCGCCCATTCCTCAAATGGACAGAAGTGCCTTTGAATTTAATGATATTAAAACCGGGGCCGGAATCACCGCTTCTTTTCGTCTGTCGAACAAAGGAAAAACACCTCTGATCATCTATAAAACAGATACCAGTCATCCGGGTATCCGGGTTGAAACGGAACGTGAAATTGCTCCCGGGGCTGAAATCCCGGTTGAAATTACCATCCCGGCCTCTGAGACGAAATCTCCAGGGGAGATGATCTATACGGTAAGTCTTACGACCAATGCACCATCCAGACCTACCGTTAACATACTTGTTTACGGAAATATTAAACCCTGACAGGTATGGATTCTGCTTTAAAAGTTAATAAAGGAATACCTCAGCCGCCTGACATTAATCCCCGGATCAGGGACATTATAAAAAAAAGACCCGGCAGAAGTTATGATGTACCCACCTACCTGAAGGGCATCAAAAACAGGGATATTTCCATTCTTGCACAATCCATTACATTGATAGAAAGCACCCTGGGGGAAGACCGCGAAAAAGCGCGCGAACTTGTCTCGGCTTGTCTTCCTTTATCGGGCAACTCAGTCAGGATAGGCATCACCGGAGTTCCCGGGGTCGGGAAAAGCACTTTTATTGAAACGTTTGGAAAATACATAATCGATTCCGGTCACAGGCTGGCTGTACTGGCTATTGATCCGAGCAGCGAACGAAGTAAAGGAAGTATCCTGGGGGACAAAACCAGGATGGAGACCCTGGCCAACAATCCCTGCGTTTTTGTTCGTCCTTCACCAAGCGGAGGCTCTCTTGGAGGTGTGGCAAGAAAAACAAGGGAAGCAGTGCTTTTATGCGAAGCTGCCGGATTTGACACAATATTTATTGAAACGGTAGGCGTAGGTCAGTCGGAAACTGCCGTTCATTCCATGACGGATTTTTTCCTGTTACTCATGCTTGCAGGAGCCGGAGACGGACTTCAGGGCATCAAGCGGGGGATCATGGAAATGTCGGACTTGCTTGTAATCAATAAAGCCGACGGGAACAATGTAAAAAAAGCACTTCAGGCAAAAACCCTTTACCAGGGAGCCCTGCACCTTTTTCCGCCGTCGCCTTCTGGCTGGATTCCTTCGGCTCTGACTGCTTCATCTACAGAAGGAACAGGAATGGAGGAAATTCTGGAATCCATTAACAAGTATATGAACATAACACGTGAAAACGGATATTTTCAAAAAAATCGCGCCCAACAGGCGGTATTTTGGATGAGAGAAAGCATTAATAATTACCTGGTATCCCGTTTTTACGACAATGCCCGAATCAAAGAGGCCTTGCCCTTGATGGAGGAAAAGGTTAAAAATGGGCAGACGGACTCTTTTCGAGCTGCCTCTGAACTACTGAAATTGTTATGAGTAACAGATCCTGTTACTTATTCATCGTGATCAGGAACTCGTCATTATCCTGGGTCCGCAACAAGCGATCTTTCATAAATTCCATAGCTTCCACAGAATTCATATCTGCCAGGTAATTGCGAAGTATCCAGATGCGGTTGAGTTTGTCCTTGTCCATTAACAAATCGTCGCGACGCGTTGAACTAAGCGTTACATCAACAGCAGGGAATATTCTCTTGTTGGAGAGCTTCCTGTCCAGTTGCAGTTCTAAGTTGCCGGTTCCCTTAAATTCTTCAAAGATCACTTCGTCCATTTTGGAACCGGTATCGGTGAGTGCCGTAGACAGGATAGTAAGGGAACCTCCGTTTTCAATATTTCTGGCAGCCCCAAAGAACCGTTTGGGTTTTTGGAGGGCATTGGCATCCACACCTCCGCTCAACACTTTTCCGCTTGCAGGTTGAACTGTATTGAAAGCACGAGCCAGACGTGTAATACTATCCAGCAGGATGACCACATCATGACCGCATTCTACCAGGCGTTTTGCTTTTTCAAGTACGATGCCGGCAACCTTCACGTGACGTTCCGCAGATTCGTCAAATGTTGAAGCGATCACTTCCGCTTTAACGTTACGGGCCATATCGGTCACTTCTTCCGGTCTTTCGTCAATTAACAGGACGATCATATAAACCTCCGGATGATTGTCGGCAATAGCGTTGGCAATTGATTGCAACAGCACCGTTTTTCCGGTTTTCGGCTGGGCTACAATAAGACCCCTTTGGCCTTTTCCTATAGGAGTGAACAGATCCACAATGCGGTTAGACAAGGTGTTGTGTCCGTTTGAAGTAATGTCAAATTTGGAATCCGGGAAAAGAGGTGTTAGAAAATCAAACGGGATCCTGTCGCGGATGAATTCGGGTTCCCTTCCGTTTATCTCATGAATTTTCACAAGTGGGAAGAATTTTTCACTTTCCCTGGGCGGGCGTATTTCACCACTTACTGTATCTCCCGTCTTCAACCCGTACATTTTTATCTGTTGTTGTGATAAATAAATATCATCAGGAGAATTCAGGTAGTTGTAATCGGAAGAACGTAAAAATCCGTAACCGTCGGGCATCATTTCCAAAACACCGATAGCCTTTACTACTCCTTCGTACTCAAGTTTCTTTTCATGAACCTGCTTCCCGGCATGCTGTTCTGGTTTTTGCTGTTCGGGCTTTTGATGAGCCGGTTTCTGCTGGCCTGATTTATGCCGGGCCGATTTCTGTTGGTCAAGTTTCTGTTGATCAGGTTGCTGTTGGTCAGGGTGCCGTTGTTCAGGTTGCCGTTGTTCAGGAATTTTTCCTGTTTCTTCAGGTTTTTTCTCATCCGGCTTAATTCCTGTTTCCGGTTTTTTCCTGGGTCTTCCTTTTCTTGGTTTTGGCTGAGTATTCTCTTCTGTTTTGACCTCAGTCTTTTTTTCAATCACAGGTTTTGATTCCTGTGCGGGTTTTATTTCCTGTACGGGTTTTTGTTCCTGTACGGGTTTTTGTTCCTGTACAGGTTTTGATTCCTTTACGGATTTTTGTTCCATCGCGGGTTTTGATCCCGGACCGGGTTTTTCCTCTTTTCCGGCTTGTTTTTCTTTTGTTTCCGGAGCAGGTGTTTTTGCCCGTGGTTTCCGGGTGCGGCGTGTGGTTTGTTTTTTTGTATTGGTTTTGTCACCGGAAGAGGCCTGGGTGGAAGCGCCCGACTCGGCCTGAACATCCAGAATCTGGTAAATCAATTCATTTTTGGCATAGGATTCAATTTTTTTGATCTCCAATGCATTGGCAATTCTATGGAGTTCTTCCATTGACTTGCTGCTAAGCTCAATAATGTCGTACATTTAAAATATGTTAAGTATTGGGTTAAAGCTTGAAGGATAAAGCTAAGACGGTACAAATATATAAAAAATTTAATTATCCCAGAAACTGGAGTTCTTCTTATATTGCAGTACATCAGCCAGTGCAGATGCCTTGGCGGCAATCCGGAAACTCCAGCTTTCCCACTTCCCGTTGGGAACCCAGGAGAAAGATATCTGAAAACAATGCAGGTCATATGTGGCACTCAGCTGTGTGGTCGTAAGTTTAAATTTCATCATATCCAGTCCGCTGCGAAGATTGATGCTGAAATCCCTTGTTAGTTTGACCTGCGCCGAAATGCCGAGTGTCTGGTTGAAATTATGATTGGTGTTTAATTGCTCGTTGGCGTATGTATAAGACCTGTTGTAAGAAAAACTGTAATTAAGATTCACAGACCAGGGCACCTCAGGGTCCATGTAATATACCCATCCACCCGGTATGTATTCGCCGGTAAGGGGATCTTCATATACCAACTGGTAAGAATCATTTTTGCTCTTCTGATCTCCACCCTTGAACGAATAGGAAGTCGAAAAACTGGCGTTGGTAAGCCTGGCCAGATTTCCTGTCCTCATCACATTCAGAGTGTTGATCCGCTGCCCTCTTTCATTTACGGCGTAAGGATCAAACATGGCATTGGCATTTATGCCGAGTTTCTCGAAGATCGAGGTTGACAAACTGACGCTTATATTGGAAAGTTTCATGGAATCTGCCAGGAAATTGTATGAGCCGTTCAACGACAGGTTATCAATAATTTTGATCTTTTTTACCCCTCCGTTCTCTGTCGTATCTTTTTTATTTAACACTTTGGCCTCAACGTTGTTGCCCAATGAAAAACTGATGGAAGCATTTCGTCCTTTGGAAGGAGGTCCGTACACCGATTTACTGTATTTATTGTAGTCCACCGAATATTCCCGTCCCAGTGAATCAGTATAATTCAAAGTGGTATAGCCGTTGGCTTTCGTCCCCAATTCCGGTCTGTAACTGAAACTCACCGAAGGTGTCATCATATGACGGATGGCCCTGAGACGTCCCGTAGGTTTGAAATTGAACATCCCGTATATACGTGTAGACATGGAGACTCCTCCCGAATAAGACTGCGTGATCCCGAACTCGCTGAACGGTTGAGAAGTACTGGATACCACTTTTTGCTCTGTCTGGTCGAAAGTTCGGGTCTCGCTCATGAAATGCCAGTTCATTCCATAACTAACGGTAGGTGTAAAGTTCAAATATTTGAGTAATGTAAAACTGGGCAGTCCTATGGAAAAATTATGTTGCATACCCGTTTTATAATCTTTCCAGAAATCGGGTGTTCCGAATTGAGAGGATTTAAAATTCAGTTTGTTCTGAAAAGCCGTATTGTAACTGAGGGTGATATCTTCATAAAAACGCTTCTTCCCTACCCTTTCTTTCCGCTGGAAAGGATTGATACGGCTCATTGTAAAGGTCAGGTTAGGCAAGGTCAGGGCATAGGACGAATCCCTGTTGTTCTGACTGTGTAATAAGTTGATGGAAAGATTGAACGGCGTTCCAGCAAAGGTTTTGGCATATGATATACTGGAGGATGTCTGTGATTGCAGCGCTTCATCAATTGATTGACTGTTAAAGCGGTTGTTGGTGGGACTGGAAAAATTGACCGAGGCGCTGAAAGACGTCCCGG